>Ga0210120_1000087_pt1 | contig 22964 bp, 21 predicted proteins | sample Goodyear_PhragA__FD_184868 | JGI IMG/M metagenome (GOLD analysis project Ga0210120, IMG submission 184868) | Wetland microbial communities from San Francisco Bay, California, USA, that impact long-term carbon sequestration - Goodyear_PhragA_D2... | ecosystem: Environmental > Aquatic > Marine >... | reverse complement strand
GCGGTCACCTTGCGGGCCGCGGCGTCGAGCCTGCCGACGCTGTTGTCGTAGATGTTCGAGTACCAGATCGCGTCGCCCGACGACGCGAGCCACGCCGGTCCGACCTTGCCCGTCCGCACCGGCGCCGCGCGATTCGTCCGAGGGTCGATCCGGAAGACGGCGGTGCCCTGGGTCTGGCCGGCCCAGACCGCGCCCCCCGCGGCCGCGATCCCCGAGGCGCCGCCCTGCGCCCGCGGGAGCGGGATGCGTCGGGCGACCCGGTTCGTGCGCGGGTTAACGCGGACGACCTGGCGACCGGTGTACTCGGCGACCCACACCGATCCTGCGGCCGCGACGACGTCGTCCAGCTCTCCGCGGACGGGGATGCGCGCCGTGATCCTGCCGGCGACCGGGTCGACCCGATAGAGAACGCCGGTCCGTGACGGAACCCAGAGTGCGCCGCGCGCGTACGTGAGCTCGCACGCGCGCCGGACGCCCTGCACCCGCCCCGCGACCGTCGCCGTGGCGGGATCGATCCGCACGAGGCGGTCACCGGCATAGTCCGCGACCCAGATGCCGCCGGGCGTGCCGACCACTCCGCAGGGCTGGCCGCCGACCTTGACCTTCGCGACCACCGTGCTGACGCCGGGCGCCGTGCCGCCGGCGGCCGCCAGCGCGAGCGCGGACAGCGCGGCGGCGGCGACGAGGAGCGTGGGGGCGGGGGAGCGCGACATGCGCCGAGCGTAGGCGGCCCTGCAACTGGACGCAACCAATTCTCCGGTGAGAGAATTCGATTCGACCATGGCGATCCGCTTCAGGCTCGAGAACGCGAACGTGCGCGCCGTGCGGTTCGCCGTCTCTCCACTGCTCGAGGCCGTGATGAGCCTCAACGCCCTGCTGTTCCCGCGTGAGCGAGGGCTCCAGCACGGGTGGATCAGGGCGATGCGGGACCTGCCGTCGCCCCTGCGCCGCGAGCTCGCTGCGTTCTCGTTCGTCCTGGACTACGCCGTGCCCGACTGCATCCTGCCGCGGGCCGGCCGCCGGATCGCGGCCACCTGGGAGGACGAGCTGGAGCGGCTCGCCGCGCTGCCCCCGGAGGAGGCGGGATACGAGCTGGCGCGACCGGCGTTCCACTACGTCATGGACGTGCCGCAGGGGCCGGCCGCGCTCGAGCGCGAGGACGTCCGCGCGTACGTCGAGGGGCGGGCACGGCGGTACGGCCCCGCGGCCGTCGCCGCCGCGCGGCTCGCGTGGACCGACCCCGAGCGGCTGCTGCGACGGTTCATCGATCTCCTGCAGGGCTACTGGGAGAGCGCGTTCGCGGCCGAGTGGGAGCGCCTCGGGCCTCGCCTCGAGACGGTCGCGCGCCGCGACGCCCGCACGGTCGCGAGCCGGGGCGTGTTCGCCGTGCTCGACGGCAGGTTCGCGGACACCGTCGTCGACGCGGAGGCGGGCTGGTTTCTCCGCCACTCGCCGCACGAGCACGAGGTGAGGCCGTCGCGCCGCCGCCCGGCCACGTTCGTGCCGAGCGTCTACGTGTGGCCGCACGTCCGCGTGAACTGCGACGCGCCGTGGCCGCTCGCGGTGATCTACCCGCCGGCCGACGTGAGAGCGGATGCCCGTGCCGAGCCCGTGCCGCCGACCCTCTCGCGGGCCCTCCGGGCACTCGCCGAGCCGACGCGGCTCCAGCTCCTGCGCGCCATCGGCGGCCGCCCACGGTCGACGGAGGAGCTCGCGCACCTCGTCGGGCTCAGCGCCGCAGGGACCTCGAAGAACCTCTCGCTGCTCGCCCGCGCGGGCCTCGTCCGACGTCGACGGGACGGCTACTACGTCCTCTACGAGCTCGACCCGGCTGCGCTGGCCATGCTCTCCGAGGCGCTCGCCGGGTACGTCCGGGCCGACGAGGAGCCGACCGCTGAGCGAGAGCGGTCCGGCCTGTGACACGATCGATGCTCATCGCGACGGACAGGAGGCGTTCGTGAACATGCCGGGTGCTGCGACGCTCTACCGCTGGGACGACCTGCCCAGGGAGATGCTGAAGGCGGGAGTGCAGCGGCGGCTCGTGAGCACCGAGCGGATGATGGTCGCCCACGTCTACTTCGACGAGGGCACGGTCGTCCCCCGCCACGCGCACGAGAACGAGCAGCTCACGTACATCCTCGAGGGGATGCTCCGGTTCCGGCTCGGCGAGGACGAGTCGGAGGTCGTCGACGTCAAGGCGGGCGAGGTCCTGCACATCCCGTCGTGGCTGCCGCACAGCGCCGAGGCGCTCGCGGCGACGCTCGACGTGGACATCTTCTGCCCGCCCCGTCAGGACTGGCTCGACGGCACGGACGCGTACCTCAGGGAGGGTTGACCGGCGAGCCGAAGCCGGGGCCGGTTGCCGACCGGCGCGAGGCGACCAACGGGGTGAGGTCACCGTTCTCCACGCGACGCCGCTCAGCCCAGACAGGGCCGACGGACGCGACCAATGCCCGGGCGGGGCTGGGATCCCGGTCACGACGACGACCCGCTGGCGATCCGTGACCCCGAGCACCGTCCGTGCAACAGGGTCGCGGGCGGCCGGCGCGGCGCGTCGAAGAGCAGACCGGCGGGTGTCGTGAGGTGCGAGCGGTCTCGGCCCGTTTCGAGGCCAGTGTCTACGTCGGCTCCGCGGCCTCACCCCACCTGGCACCGGTCACGAGGCGTTCGCGAACGTCCCTGGACTCCAAGTGGTCCCGATTCAGCGCTGCCTCGATCGCCGCTCTCTCCTCGCGTGTGAGAGCGACGATCTCCGCGGAGAAGAACAGCGCCCGCTCGAGCTTCTCCGCGAGTGGCCTGTCCACGCTCGCGGCGAGCTCACGCACAGCGTGATCGTCGACCAAGACACCGTCCAGCACCATGCGCGTCCCCCCTCTTTGCCGTGTGGCGTTACCGTGCTAGCTCGCTAGATCGGAGCGACGGCCGGCCGCCATTAGCACGAGCCCACATTCGAGGGAGCCGGTCTCCAAGGCGTCGGAGGACACGTGCGCCGCGCTGCTCTCCGCGGCGCTTCTCCCCGGAGACCTGCCACGCGTCGACGATGTTGCCCCCGCTTGGAGCAGAACAGCGGCCTCCACGTCGATGTGGCCGGCGGCTCGGCTCGGCGCCGCGCCCTCGCCGTGCCCGGCGAGCCACAGTCTGCGCCCACTGCTGGCCGCTCACGTGCCCGCACCCACAGCCGGCCCGCTCGCGCTGGGCCCCGCGCTCATATCCGCCCGGCTGCGGACCGGCCGGCCCCAGCCGCCGCGCCGCGCACGACGTCCCCGGCAGCACGGGTGAAGCCGACGCGCAGTGGGGATGGTCTGTTAGGAAGGCGGGATGATCCGACCGGCCGACCTGATCGAGCAGAAGCGGAACGGGGGCGAGCACTCTCCCGACGACCTCGTCGAGCTGATCCTCGCCTACGCCCGCGGCGAGGTGCCCGACTACCAGATGGCGGCCTGGTGCATGGCCGTCTACTTCCGTGGCCTGACCGCCACCGAAACCGACGCGCTCACCGACGCGATGGTCCGCTCGGGCGAGACGCTCGACCTGGGCGCCGCGCTTGGTCGCACGGTCGTCGACAAGCACTCGACGGGCGGGGTGGGGGACAAGACGTCCATCGCCGTCGGTCCGATCGTCGCCGCGTGCGGCGTGCCGCTCGGGAAGATGAGCGGCCGGGGCCTCGGTCACACGGGCGGGACGCTCGACAAGCTCGAGTCGATCCCCGGCTACCGCGTCGAGCTGACGATCGAGGAGTTCGTCGCCCAGCTCCGAGAGGTCGGGATGGCGATCGTCGGGCAGACCGCGGACCTCGTGCCGGCGGACAAGAAGCTGTACGCGCTCCGTGACGTCACCGCAACCGTCGACGTCGACCCGCTGATCGCGAGCTCGATCATGTCGAAGAAGCTCGCGGCGGGCGCCGACGCGGTCGTGCTCGACGTGAAGGTCGGCGACGGGGCCTTCCTCAGGACACTCGAGGAGGGCCGCGCGCTCGCCGAGCAGATGCGGCAGATCGGCGTGCGCGCGGGACGCGCCGTGACGTGCCTGCTGACCGACATGGACCAACCGCTGGGCCGCGCGGTCGGGAACGCGCTCGAGGTGGACGAGGCCCGCGACACGGTCCGCGGCGACGGGCCTGGGGACTTCACGGAGCTCGTCCTCGACGCCTCCGCGAGGCTGCTCGCCCTCTCCGACCTCGGGATCGACGTCGCGGAGGGGCGCCGCAAGGCCGAGGAGGCGGTCGCGAATGGGAGCGCCCTCGACACCTACGAGCGGTGGATTCGCGCCCAGGGGGGCGACCCCGACCCGGCGGCGCTCGAGCGCGCGCCGATCCGCAGGCCGGTGCCCGCCCCGCGGGACGGTTTCGTGACGCGCCTCGGGGCACGGGCGATCGGGAATGTCGCGCTCGAGCTGGGAGCGGGACGTCGCACGAAAACCGACGAGATCGACCACGCGGTCGGCGTGCTCTGCTTCGCGAAGCGGGGAGACACCGTGCTCGCGGGCGACGACCTCGCGGAGGTTCACGCGCGCGACGACGTCTCGGCTGAGACCGCCGTCGCGGGAGTGCTCGCCGCCTACGAGCTCGGCGACGAGGCGCCGCCGGAGCGCGGAATCCTGCTCGACGTCGTCGCCTGACGGCCGCGTCAGCCGGCCGGGGCGAGCTCGTCGAGCGTGTCGGCGAGGCCCGTGAGGCTCGGCAGCTCCCGCGTGGGGGCAGGCTCGGCGCCCTCGCCGAGCCGGTTGATCCAGACGGTCGGGATCCCGAGCGCCTCGGCCGGCACGACGTCGTGGAAGTGACTCTGAGCGACGTGGACGTCGGGCAGTCGCCCGACCGTCCCTGCGAACGCCTCCCAGTGCCGGTGCGCGGGCTTGTACGAGCCGATCTCCGACGCGACGATCGCGAGCTCGAACGGCACGGCGAGTGCCTCGATCGACGCCTCGATCAGATCCCGGTCGGAGTTCGAGAGGATCGCGAGCTTCCAGCCTCGTGCGTGCGCGGCCTCGAGCTCGGCGCGGACGTCGTCGAAGACCGGCCAGCCCGGAAGCGTCTCGGCGGGGTCGGCGTCGACCCCCAGCCGCCGCGCCGCCTCCCGCATCACCTCGCGGTAGGAGAGCCCGGGGCTCTCCGCCTGGATCACCGGCTCCACCTCGTGGTAGCGGGCGACCAGCGACTCGGACCCGAGCGCGCCGGCCAGGCCGGCGTTCCAGTCGACCAGCGTCCCGTAGCAGTCGAACGTCGCCCAGCGGTCCATCGCCGGAGCCTAGCCGCGCCCAGCCACGGGCTTCTCCATCGTGATCGACGGGAGCACGACGCCGTCGGGCAACGTGACCACGACCTCCTCGACCTGCTCGAAGCCGTACGCGCGGTACAGCGGTACGCCGGGGAGCGTCGCCATGAGCGACAGGCGGGTGAACCCCTCGCGGGCGGCAGCGGCCTCGCACGCCTCGAGGATCCGGCGCCCCAGCCCTCTCCGCGTCCAGTCTGCCCGGGTGAACATCGCCCGGACCCGCGCCGGCAAGCCCTCGACCGCGCCCTACGATGGCCCGATGCCGGAGCTGCCCGAGGTCGAGACGATCCGTCGCCGTCTCGCGCCCGTGCTCGAGGGCGCGACGATCGAAGCCGCCGAGATCGTCGATCCGCGCCTCACGCGTCCGGTCGACCCGCTCCTGGTCGCGGACACGCTCGTCGGCGAGCAGATCGTCTCCCTCGGCCGGCGCGGGAAGTACCTCCTCTGGCGCCTCGAGAGCGGGCGGACGCTCGTCGTCCATCTCCGGATGACGGGGTCGCTCCGTCATGCGCCGCCCGGCGGCGACCTGCCGGAGGACCCGTATCGCCGGGCCACGCTCCTGCTCGACACAGGCGCGCGGGTCGGGTACCGCGACGTCCGGCGGTTCGGCACGTGGGAGCTGCTCGACGAGGGCCACCTGGGGCCGTACCTCGCGACGCGGCTCGGGCCCGAGCCGCTCTCGGCCTCGTTCGGCGCCGCCCGCCTCGCCTCGCTCACGGCGGGACGGCGGGCGCCGATCAAGGCCTTCCTGCTCGACCAGCGGCGAATCGCGGGGGTGGGGAACATCTACGCCGACGAGGCGCTCTGGCGCGCGCGCATCCACCCGCTGCGCCCGGCGGGCGCGCTCGACCGGGGGGAGATCGCGCGGCTCCACCGGGCGCTCCGCGCGGCCCTCCGCAGGGGGCTCGAGCTCCAGGGCTCGACGCTCCGCGACTACGTGACCCCGGACGGCGACGGCGGAGGCATGCAGCACGAGTTCCACGTCTACGGGAGGCTCGGCGAGCCGTGCGACCGCTGCGGCCGGCCGATCGAGCGGATCGTGGTCGCCGGGCGCGGGACGTGGCTCTGCCCGTCCTGCCAGGTTGCGTAGCGGGGCGACGCGGCCCGCGTCCAGGCCGGGCCGTACACTCGATCCATGGCGACGCCGTCGATCACCGAGGCGGTCGTCCTCCGCTCGTTCCCGTTCGGCGAGGCGGACCGGGTGCTGCACGTGTACACCGCCGCAAGCGGCCGGCTCGGTGCGATCGCCAAGGGCGTCAGGCGGACGAAGAGCCGGTTCGGCGGCCGGCTCGAGCCGTTCTCGCACGTCGAGCTGAGCCTCCATCGCGGACGCGGCGAGCTCGCGACCGTGACGGGCGCGTCCCTCGTCCGCTCCCACGACCGTGTCCGCGCGGACGGACGGCGCCTCGCGGTCGGGCTCGTCGGCCTGGAGGCGATGCTGCGGCTGTTCACGGAGGAGGAGCGAAACGACCGGGCGTTCCTCGCGCTGACGCGATTTCTCGACGCGCTCGACGAGCGGGAGCCGCGCGTGGGGGCGAGGGCCGCGCTCGAGCCGCTCGTGCTCTCGTTCCAGCTCAAGCTGCTGTGGGTGTCCGGGTTCCTCCCGCACCTGGGGAGCTGCGTGGAGTGCGGGGCGGAGGAGGCGCTCGTCGCGTTCGACCCGTCCGCGGGGGGCGTCGTCTGCACCGGCTGTGACCGCGGTGGGATCCCGCTGTCGGCCGGGGGGCTCCGCGGCGTTGCGGCGCTCCTGCGCACCCCGATCGCGGAGGCCCCGGGGCTCGGGCTCGGAGACCGCGCCGCACGCGATGCGCTCGCGGTGGTGACGTCGTCGTACGAGCACCACGGCGGGTTCCGACTGAGGACGTTGGCGTAGGTCTGGCACTTTCCGGCACGCCGGAAAGTGCCTCTGCCATCAGACGGCCCGCTGGGGCGGGCTCCACGGCGCCGCGAGCAGGTCGAGCAGGTGCTCGCGGGCCCGCGAGAGCGAGACCCGCTCCTGCGCGAGCGAGTCCCGGTCGCGCACGGTGACGGTGTCGTCGGCGAGCGTCTGCTCGTCGATCGTCAGCGCCCACGGCGTCCCGATCTCGTCCTGACGGCGGTAGCGACGTCCGATCTGGCCGCCGTCGTCGTACTCCACGCTCAGGTGCCGGCGAAGCTCGTCGCGGAGCGCGAGCGCCTTGCCGACCATGTCGGCGTTCTTCGTGATCAGCGGGAGCACGGCGGCCGTCACCGGTGCGAGCCGCGGGTGGAGCCGGAGCACGGTCCGCTCGCGCTCGGCGACGACCTCCTCGTCGTAGGCGTCGCAGAGAAACGCGAGCATCGCACGGTTCACGCCCGCCGCGGGCTCGACCACCGCGGGGACGTAGCGCTCGCCGGTCCCCGCGTCGACCCATTCGAGGGTCGTCCCCGACGCGTTCGTGTGCTGCGTCAGGTCGTACGTGCCGCGGTTGGCGATTCCCTCGAGCTCCGACCACCCGATCGGGTACAGGTACTCGATGTCGCTCGTCGCGCTCGAGTAGTGGGAGAGCTCGTCGGCGTCGTGGGGGCGCACGCGCAGGCTCTCGGGCCGGATCCCGTAGCGGACGTACCACCCGCGGCGCTCCTCGACCCAGTAGCGGAACCACTCGTCCGCGGCCGCCGGAGGCACGAAGAACTCCATCTCCATCTGCTCGAACTCGAGGGTGCGGAAGATGAAGTTCCCGGGCGTGATCTCGTTCCGGAAGGCCTTGCCGACCTGCGCGATGCCGAACGGCGGCTTGCGCCGCGCGAGCTGGGCGACGTTCTTGAAGTTGACGAAGATGCCCTGCGCCGTCTCGGGGCGGAGGTAGACCTGCTGCCCGGTCTCCTCGACCGGGCCGATGCGCGTCTCGAACATGAGGTTGAAGTGGCGTGCCTCGGTGAGGTCGCAGTCGGGCGTCTCCCCCGGACGCTTGCTCGGCCGCTTCCCGCAGCGCACCTCCTCGTGCTCCGGGTCGGCGAGGTGGTCAGCGCGGAAGCGCTTCTTGCACGTGCGGCAGTCGACCAGCGGGTCGGTGAAGCCTGCCACGTGGCCCGACGCCTCCCAGACCCTGGGGTGGAGGATGATCGACGAGTCGAGCGCGACGATGTCGTCCCGCTCCCGCACCATCGCCTCGAGCCAGCGCGCCTTGACGTTGTCCTTGAGCAGGACGCCGTAGTGACCGTAGTCGTACGAGGACGCGAGGCCGCCGTAGATCTCCGACGACGGGAACACGAAGCCGCGCCGCCGGCTGAGCGAGACGATCTTGTCCATCGTGAGCTCGGTCGTCATGGGGCGACAACGCTACCCGGTGATGATCGATTCCGGATAGGCGTGACGTCCGGGGGCGTCACCGACCGAGCAGGGTGGCTTGGCCGTGCCCGGCACGTACTTGAAGGGTACGGGCCGGGAACGGACGGGACGCCATGCGATGCGTCGGGGGCGTCATCCGGTTCGCGCCTATCCGGAATCGATCATCTACCCTCCCGGCCGTGGCCGAGCAGGTCCCCGTCGAGCTCCACATCGTCTCGGACTCGACGGGCGAGACCGCGGCCCGGCTCGTGCTCGCGCTCGAGGCCCAGTTCCCCGACCTCGCGTTCGAGGAGGTCAGGCATCCGCGCGTCGAGTCGGTCGAGGACCTGGCGCTCGCCGTCCAGCGCGCCCGCGGACGGCCGGCGGTGATGGTCTACACGCTGGTCGAGCCGGGATATCGCGACTCGATGAGACAGCTCTGCCGGCGGGCCCGGGTCCATTACTGCGACCTCCTCGGTCATCCGATCGACTCGATCTCTCGCGTCGCCGGCGTCGCGGCGCGCATGGAGCCGGGCGCGCGGGCGCCGCTCGACCAGACGTACTTCAAGCGCATCGAGGCGATCGAGTTCGCCGTGCGTTACGACGACGGCGTCGGCGGGGGCCTCGACGAGGCCGACATCGTGCTCGTGGGCGTGTCCCGCACCTCCAAGACGCCGCTCTCGATCTTCCTCGGGTACCTCGGCCACAAGGCGGCGAACGTCCCCATCGTGAAGGACGTCGAGCCGCCGGCCGCCCTGTTCGAGATCAACCGGGCGAAGATCGTCGGCCTCACGATCGATCCCGAGCGTCTCGCAGAGATCCGCGAGGAGCGCGTGCGCTCGATGGGGGCGCCACGCCGCCGGTACGCGGACCTCGAGGCCGTCTTCGAGGAGCTCGAGGCGGCCTCGCGCGTGCATCGGCGGCTGCGCTGCCCCGTGATCGACGTCTCCGACCTGTCCGTCGAGGAGACGGCGATGCGGATCGTGCGACTCGTCGCCGAGCGCGCCAGACGTCACGAGCGCGTCGGGGCATGACGGACCCGAACGCTCGGTACGGGGTGCTCGCCCGTGGGATCCGGCGCGACCTCGCGGAGAAGGGCTGGGTTCCCGTCCGGTACTGGGTCCTCTGGTGGAGCGCCCTCGGGCTCGCGGTCGTCCTCTTCTACGTCGTGTTGACGCCGCTCTGGCTCGGTCTCCGCGCCGCCGCCTGGATCGCCGAGCTCCGCTCGCAGCTCAGCGGGGAAGGCCACGAGAGGGCCGGCCGGTAGACGGCGCCCGACCGCGACGGGACGTGCGAGCGACCTGCTCCCGCCGTGTGCATAGGATCGGAGCGTGGATTTCGTCTACGGGTTCGACGAGCAGGCGCCGGGCGGGCGCGAGCTACTCGGAGGCAAGGGGGTCGGGCTTGCCGAGATGACCGCGCTCGGGGCGCCGGTCCCGGCGGGCTTCACGGTCACCACCGACGCCTGCCGCGAGGTGATGCGGACCGGGGAGGTGCCCGACGGGCTGTGGGGCGAGATCGACGAGCACGTCGCGCGGCTCGAGCAACGCGCCGGAAAGCGGTTCGGCGACCACGACGATCCGCTGCTCGTCTCCGTGCGCTCCGGCGCGGCGATCTCGATGCCGGGGATGATGGACACGATCCTCAACCTCGGCCTGAACGACGTCGCCGTGGAGGGCCTGGCCGCGGCGACCGGCAACCCCCGCTTCGCGTACGACTCGTACCGCAGGCTGATCCAGATGTACGGCGAGGTCGTCGACGGGGTCGACGGTCACCTGTTCGAGGGCGAGCTCCAGGAGCTGAAGGAGCGCCGTGGCGTCCGGCAGGACGTCGAGCTGACCGCCGACGACCTGCGCAGCCTGATCGCGACGTTCCAGGAGCTCTACGAGCGCGAGGTCGGCGCGCCGTTCCCGCCGGACCCGGGCGAGCAGCTCCGGCGCGCCGTGCGGGCCGTCTTCGACTCGTGGGAGTCGCCGCGCGCGAAGGTGTACCGCCGGACGTACGACATCCCCGACGAGCTGGGCACCGCCGTGAACGTCGTCCAGATGGTGTTCGGCAACAAGGGGAGCTCGTCCGGCACGGGGGTCTGCTTCACGCGCGACCCGTCGACGGGCGAGCGCCGCCTGTTCGGCGAGCTCCTCGTCGACGCGCAGGGTGAGGACGTCGTCGCCGGCATCCGCACGCCCGAGCCGATCGAGCGGATGCGGACGCTGCTCCCCGACGCGTACGAGCGGCTCGTCGAGGCGCTCGACCGGCTCGAGGAGCACTACCGGGAGATGCAGGACATCGAGTTCACCGTCGAGGAGGGCGAGCTGTTCCTGCTCCAGACGCGGACCGGCAAGCGCACGGCACGGGCGGCGCTGCGGATCGCGGTCGAGATGACGGAGGAGGGGCTGATCTCGCACGAGGAGGCGGTCGCGCGCATCGACCCCGGCCAGCTCGACCAGCTCCTGCACCCGATGATCGACCCGAAGGCCGAGCTGCAGGTCGTCGCGACGGGTCTCAACGCCTCGCCCGGCGCGGCATCCGGGGCGATCGTCCTCGACGCGGACCTCGCGGAGGAGCGCGGACGCGCGGGCGAGGACGTCGTGCTGGTCCGCTGGGAGACGACGCCCGACGACATCCACGGCCTCATCCACGCCCGCGGCGTGCTCACCGCGCACGGCGGCATGACGTCGCACGCGGCCGTGGTGGCGCGCGGCATGGGCAAGCCGTGCGTGGCGGGCTGCGAGACGCTGTCGATCGACGTCGGCGCCCGCACGATCCGCATCGGAGACGTCGAGCTGGCCGAGGGCGACCACCTGACGATCGACGGAGGCACGGGGCGGGTGATCGTCGGCGCGGTGCCGCTGGTGCCGCCGGAGATCGACGAGCACTTCGGCACGATCCTCGGCTGGGCGGACGAGCGGCGGCGGCTCCGCGTACGCGCGAACGCGGACACGCCGGAGGATGCGGCGAAGGCGCGCGAGTTCGGCGCCGAGGGCATCGGGCTCTGCCGCACCGAGCACATGTTCATGGCGGCCGACCGGCTGCCCGTCGTCCAGGAGATGATCCTCGCCACCGACGCGAACGGGCGCCGGGCCGCGCTCGACCGGCTGCTGCCCTTCCAGCAGTCCGACTTCGAGGGGATCTTCGAGGCCATGGCGGGGCTTCCGGTCACGATTCGCCTCCTCGATCCACCGCTGCACGAGTTCCTGCCCTCCGCGGAGGAGGCGACCTCCGACGCGATGCGACGCAGGATCGACCAGCTGCGCGAGGCGAACCCGATGCTCGGCACCCGCGGCTGCCGGCTGGGCCTCCAGTACCCGGAGATCTACGAGATGCAGGTGCGGGCGATCGTGCGCGCGGCGCACGCCGTGCAGGAGCGCACCGGCGAGGCGCCGCTCGTGGAGATCATGCACCCGCTCGTCGGCTTCGCCGAGGAGCTCGAGCGGCTCCGTGAGCTGACCGAGCGGGTGGCCGCGGAGGAGCCGGAGGTCGCGCACCTCGTGGGGACGATGATCGAGCTGCCGCGCGCCTGCATGCGGGCGGACGAGATCGCGGAGCTCGCTGACTTCTTCTCGTTCGGCACGAACGACCTGACGCAGACCGCGCTCGGGTTCTCCCGTGACGACGCCGAGGGGAAGTTCCTCACGTACTACCTCGAGCAGGGCGTGCTCGAGCGCAACCCGTTCGAGGTGCTCGACGTCGACGGGGTCGGCGAGCTGATGCGGATCGCGGTCGAGCGCGGCCGCGGCGCGAAGCCGGGGATCAAGCTCGGGATCTGCGGCGAGCACGGCGGTGAGCCGCGCTCGGTCGCGTTCTGCCACGAGCTCGGCCTCGACTACGTGTCGTGCTCGCCCTACCGCGTCCCGCTGGCGCGGCTCGCCGCCGCCCAGGCCGCCCTCGCGGAGACTGGCGTCATCGCGGTTGCGGTCGGCGGCTGACAACGCTTGTGTTGATTCAACACAAGCCCTCTCGCCCTACACGTAGCTCTCGACCCTGACGTAGGCGATCGCGATGCTTGCGATCCCGATCAGGACGACGAGCGCCGGCCCGAGCGAACGGGGCTGTGCGTGCCGGAAGTGGACGAGCGCGAAGGTCGCGAGGATCCCGCCGACGAGGCCGCCCAGGTGCCCGCCGATGGAGATGTTCGGGATCGCGAACGTCAGTGCGAGGTTGAGGATGATCAGCGTCATCGCCTGACCGGCGAAGGAGCCCGTCGCCACGTACTCGAGCACGAGGAGCGCGCCGATGATGCCGAAGATCGCCCCCGACGCGCCGACGGTCGGCTGCAGGGGGTTGGTCAGCAGGAGGGCGCCGGCCGACCCCGCGAGCCCCGAGACGAAGTACACGAGCAGGAATCGCGCCGAGCCGAGCGCCTGCTCGACGACCGTTCCCAGCCAGTAGAGGGCGAGCATGTTGAACGCGAGGTGGAGCAACCCCGCGTGCAGGAACATCGCGCTCACCAGCCGGTACCAGTCGCCGTTCAGGTAGATCGCCGCCCCGACGAGGGCGCCGTCGTTGTAGACCTTCCCGCCGGGGTCGTTGATCCCCGCGCCCTGGGTCACGGTGACGAGGTACACGAGCACGTTGAGCGCCACGAGCCCCACGGTCGCGGGCGCGTCGAGCCCGGCGACCGTGCGGCGCGCCCGGCGCGCGGTCTGCTGCGGGGCCGGGCGCGCGCGCGCGCGCTTCACGCCGGCGTGCTCCGGGCATTTGATCCCGACCGGAGCGAACGTCATGCACTCCTCGCAGATGGGTCGCCCGCACTCGGAGCACGAGACGAGCGTCTCGCGGTCGGGGTGGCGATAGCAGTGCGGAGTCTCAGCCAAGACGGACGGCTAGCGTACCGGCGTGCGGGTTCACGTCGCGTTTACTCCCGACGAGGCCGCGGCGGCCCGCACCGGGCTCGTGATCGACGTGATCAGGGCCACCTCGACGATCTGCCAGGCGCTCTCGGCGGGGTACGAGCGGGTGTGGTGCGTCGCCGAGGTCGAGGACGCTCGGGCCCTTCGCGGCGCGGACGTGACGCTCGGCGGCGAGCGGCTCGGAGTGCGGATCGACGGGTTCGACCTCGGCAACTCCCCGCGGGAGTACCTCGAGGCCCGCACCAGGCACCTCGCGCTCTCGACGACCAACGGGACGCGCGCGATCGTCACGGCTGCGGAGCGCTGCGACCGCGTGCTGATCGGCTCGCTGCTGAACCTCGCGGCGGTCACGGACGCGGCGCGCGCCCACGGCGACGACGTCGCCGTCTTCTGCGCAGGGGTGAAGGGCACCTTCGCGCTCGACGACGCGTACGTCGCCGGTCGGGTCGCGCACGGTCTCGGCTGCGAGCGAACGGACGCCGCCGAGGCGGCCGTCCGGCTCGCCGGGTCGTACCGCAGCGCGGAAGAGGCCTTCCGCGCCTCGCGCTCGGGCCGCAACCTGATCGACCACGGGCCGGAGCTCGAGTCGGACATCCCCTGGTGCGCGCGCGAGAGCGTGCTCGACGTCGTCCCGCGGCTCGTCGGGCCGCACGGCGTCGCGGCGGAGGTGACGGTGGGCACGGCTTGACATGCAAAGAAATCTTTGCAAAGGTTTCTTTGCATGTTGCGAGAGATCGAGCTCCGTGAACCCGCCGCGCTCCGCGCGCTGGCACATCCCGTCCGCATCCGGCTCGTCGGCCTCCTGCGGCGCGAAGGCCCGCTGACCGCGTCGGAGGCAGGGCGGCGAATCGGCGAGAGCTCGGGGAGCACGAGCTACCACCTGCGCCAGCTCGCCCGCTTCGGGCTCGTCGAGGAGGCGGCGGGGCGGGGAGGCCGCGAGCGGCCGTGGCAGGCGACTGCCCTGCACACGGCATGGCCGAACGTCCCCGAGACCCCGGAGCTCGACGAGGCGTCGCGCGTGCTCGAGCGCCTCGTCCTCGGGCGCTACGTCGAGCGGCTCGAGCGCTGGTTCGAGCGGCGCTCGGACGAGGCGCCCGAGTGGGGCGAGGCGTCGGCGCTCGGCGACACCCTGCTCTACCTCGACGTCGACGAGCTCGCGGCGCTGCGGGACGCCCTGCGCGCCCTCGCCGAGCCGTACCTCGAGCGCCTGACCCGGCCCGAGCTGCGGCCGCCGGGCTCGCGTCCCGTGCTGTTCCTCCAGGTCGCGATCCCGGACGACGAGCTGTGATCGTCGACGCGCGCGCCGCCGTGCGGAGGACCCGACTCTCCGTCCCGCGGCTCCTCCGCGAGAACGCCGCCTTCCGCAGCTACTGGGGAGCGCACACGGTCTCGCTCTTCGGCGACCAGATCACGCTGCTCGCGATCCCGCTCATCGCTGTCCTGACGCTCGACGCGAGCGCGGCGGAGATGGGCTACCTGACGGCGGTGGCGCTGGCGCCGGTCCTGCTGTTCGCGCTCCACGCCGGCGCCTGGGTCGACCGCAGGGGCCAGCGGCGGCGCACCATGATCGCATGCGACCTCGGCCGGGCGGCGCTCCTCGTCAGCGTGCCGCTCGCCTACCTCTTCGACGCGCTCACGTTCCCGCAGCTCTACGCGGTCGCATTCGGCGCGGGGGCCCTCTCGGTGCTGTTCAACGTCTCGGACGCGTCGCTCTTCCAGACGATCGTCCCGCGGGAGCGCTTCGTCGACGCGAGCTCCCTGCTGAACGGCAGCCGCGCGTTCTCCTTCGTCGCCGGCCCGACGGTGGCGGGATTTCTCGTCCGGGCGGTCACCGGGCCGGGGGCGCTCGTCGCCGACGCGCTCTCGTTCCTCTGCTCCGGGGCGCTGCTCGGCCGCATCCATCCCGAGGAGCCGGCCGCCGACGCGGAGCAGGGAGGCATCACGTTCGGACTCCGGTGGATCGCCGGATCGCCGCTCATCCGCGCGTCGTTGCTCGCGACCGCGACGATCAACTTCTTCAACTTCGTCTTCTGGTCCCTGTTCGTGCTCTACGCGACGCGAACCCTCGGCGTCTCCGCCGGCACCCTCGGCCTCGTGCTCGGCGCAGGCGCCGTCGGCGGGCTCGTCGGCTCCGTCGCGGCGACGCCCGTCTCACGGAGGATCGGGATCGGGCCGACGCTCGTCGTCGGGTGTTTCGTCTTCGCCGCGCCGTTCCTGCTCGTCCCACTCGCGGCGGGCCCCGACCCCGTGGTGCTCGGGTGCCTGTTCCTCGCCGAGCTCGGCTCGGGCTTCGGCGTGATGCTCCTCGACATCAGCGCGGGGGCGATCATGGCCGCCGTCATCCCGATCCGCCTGCGCTCGCGCATCTCGGGCGCGTACACGTTCGTCAACTACGGCGTACGGGTCGTGGGCTCGCTGCTCGGCGGCCTGCTCGGGAGCACCATCGGCCTGCGCCCGACGCTCTGGATCGGCGCGGCGGGCGCGTTGCTGGGTGCGCTGATGCTCCTGCCGACGCCGCTCGCGCGCCTGCGCGAGCTGCCCCAAACGGACCAGTAACCTCGGAGGCGTGAGGGCCGAGCGCGCAGCCTCGTTCGCCCGGGTGGCGGACGCGTACGAGCAGGCCCGGCCCGGGTATCCGCTCGACGCCGTGCGCTGGCTCGCGGGTGAGGCGCCCTGCGACGTGGTCGACCTCGGCGCGGGCACGGGCAAGCTCAGCCGCTCCCTCGCGGCGCTCGGCCATCGCGTCGTCGCGGTCGAGCCGCTCTCCGAGATGCTCGATCGCCTACGGGCGGCCGTTCCGGACGCCACAGCCGTCGTCGGCGCCGCGGAGTCGATCCCTCTCCCCGACGGGACGGCGGACGTCGTCGCCTGCGCGCAGGCGTTCCACTGGTTCGACCAGGAACGCGCACTCGCGGAGATCGCGCGCGTCCTCCGACCCGACGGGAGGGTGGCGCTCGTCTGGAACATCCGCGACGAGCGCGTCCCCTGGGTCTCCGAGCTGAGCGAGGCGATGGTCGGCCGCACGGGCATCGGCCGCGGCGTCTCCGGGCCGATCGGGCAGAGCGGCCTCTACGGCGCCGTCGAGCACGAGACCTTCGAGCATGCGCATGAGGTCGACCGCGACATGCTGCGCGCGCTCGTGCTGTCGCGCAGCTACTGCGCCGTGCTCTCCGAGGAAGAACGGGCGCCGATCTTCGAGCACGTCGACGCACTCTTCGACGCCCACGCCTCGGGCGGTGTTCTCGTGCTTCCGTACGTGACGGAGTGCTTCCGCGCCGCCCGGCTGCGGTAGCGCTATCCCGGGATGAGCTTCGGGTTGACATACGAACACGTGTTCGATAGAACATCTGTTCCCCATGATCGCTTGCCTCCTCATCCCGGGATTCGAGCTCCGCGCAGCGCTCCGGTCCCGGCCGAGGCTCGCGGTCGTCCCCGTCGCGCTCGCGCCCGAGCCGGGGCGTGAGCAGCTCGTCGGGCCGGTGACCGCCGCCGCCGAGGCAGCGGGAGTCACAGCGGGGATGCGCCTGGGGGAGGCGCTCGCGACCTGCCCGGAGCTCGTGCTCGTCGACCCGGATCCCGCGGGTGCCGAGCGGGAGTGGGAGGGCGTGCTGCGGCGCCTCGAGGACGCGGGCTTCGGCGTCGAGCCGGTCGAGCCGGGGGTGGTCGTGTTCGAGACCGGTGGCGTCGAGCGGCTCTACGGAGGGGTGGAGGCGGCGCTCCGCAAGGCGCTCGCCTCCGTCGGGCCTGCCTGGGACCCACGCGCCGGGGCCGGCGGGCGACGCTTCGTCGCCCTCGCCGCCGCGAGCGTGGCCCGTCCCGGGCAGGCGGTGATCGTCGAGGGGAAGGGAGAGCGGTCGTTCCTCGAGCCTCTCCCGCTCTCGCTCCTACCGCTCGACGAGGGGCGGTACGCCGAGCTGGAGGGCCTCGGCGTCCGCACCCTCGGGGCACTGGCCTCCCTACCGGGTGGCTCGGTGTCCGAGCGGCTGGGGCCGGAGGGGAAGCAGGCGTGGAGCCTCGCACGCGGCGGGGAGCGCCGACGCGTGCGCGGGCGATCGCCCGCGGCAGAGCTGGCCGAGGCCCTCTCCTTCCCCGAGGCGGTTGCGAACGAGCTCACTCTTCGCCGCGCGTTCGGCGCGCTGCTCGATCGGCTGCTGGCGCGACCCGAGCGGGAACGGCGCCCGTTCCGGAAGCTCGCGCTCGCCGCGCGGCTCGTGGGCGGGGGGTCGTGGCGGCGCACCGTGACCCTGAGGGAGGCGACTGCGGAGCGGGGGCGGCTGCGCGCCGCGCTCGGCCCGAAGCTCACCGAGATCCCCGCGCCCGTGGTCGAGTTGCGGCTCGAGGCCGTGGAGCTCGCCGAGCACGCGGGGCAGCAGCTCGCGCTGCTGGCGCCCGAGGGCGAGGAGACGGACGCGCTGCTGCGGGAAGGGCTCCGCCAGGTGCGGGCGAGCGCCGGAGGCGGCGCGGTGGGGGCGGTGGTGGAGGTCGCGCCGTGGTCGCGCATTCCCGAGACCAGGGCTCTCGTCGTACCGCGCGATGTCCGGTAGGAGGAGCACGGGGTGCGGGGGCGCACGCGATCCGCCCGACTCGCGCGATGAGCGTCGCCGGAGGAACGGGCACGCTCGGGCACGGCGTCGCGGGCCGGCTCAACGCGCCGCGGCCGGCGCTCGTGGAGACCACCGGGGGTGGTGAGCCGCGGCTCGTGAACCGCGAGCTCGTAACGGTCGTGCGCGAGGAATGGCGGGTCGTCGACCGCTGGTGGACGGACGAGCCCGTCGATCGCCGCTACTTCGAGGTCGTGCTCGAGTCCGGGCGCAACGTGTGCGTCTACCGGGACGGGGAGCGGCGGTGCTGGTTCACCCAACGCGCCTGAGGCGCGGACGCGTCACGCGGGCGTGGGTGATCCTGGGCGACGGCCTCGGCCGCGAGCGGCTCCCACTCGTGGGCGTGCTCGGGCGGGACGACGACCCACTCGCGGAAGGGCTCGCCGCGACAGGACGGGTCGAACAGGTGCGCAGCGGGGATCGCGAGCGCCCGTTCGTGGGCCTCGGGGTCGGTGAGCTTGAACACCATCCCCGTACGCGAGAGGCCGAACACGACGCGACCGGATCGCTTGACGCAGGGCATGCCGAACACCGTCGACGCGCGGCACTCGAGGTGCCACGTCGTGATCGCGTCGACGATGTCGTCGTAGCGTCGGTCCCGACGCGCTGCCACGACACGATCCTAGGACGCGGCCTAGGCCGGTCTCTGGTCGAACTCGGCTCGCGCCGCGGCGAGCTCGTCGTCTGTCCGCGCCTCGTGGAGTCCGCGCAGGAAGACGCCGTAGCCGCAGCCCGGGCTGTGCAGGTCGAGGAAGCGCACCTCGTCGTCCCCGGAGAGGGCGAACGTGTGCGGCGTCCCCGGGGGCACCTGTACCCAGGTGCCGGCCTGCGCCCGGACCTCCCGGTCTCCGACGGTGAACGTCAGCTCCCCCTCGAGCACGTAGAACGACTCGACGTGCCGGTCGTGGACGTGGGCCGGCGGGGGTGGCCCACCGGGCGCGCAGCGGGACTCGGAGACGCCGAGCTCCTCGAGGTCCGCGAGCAGCTCGACGCGCACGCCGGGCCGGTCGGCGACGGTCACGCCGCCGCCGACGGCCGCGTCGCTCGTGGGTCGCGCGCCGCGCTCGGGCGGCGGATGCTGGTCGTAGGAGAAGGGACGACCGTCGCGCATCGCGCGCAGATAGTCGGCGAAGCGCTGTCCGGGGGCGTGCAGGTTGAGGTAGCGAAGCTCGGCGTCGCTCCCGTTCCGGAAGCCGTGGACGACGAGCGGCGGCACGCGCGCGAGCGTTCCCGCCGGGACGACGACCTGCTCGTCTTCGCTGCCGAGTCGCAGGGTCAGCTCGCCCTCGAGGACGTAGAAGAGATCGGTGTGGCTGCGGTGGACGTGCAGGTCCGCGCCGTCGCGGTGCGGCCCGAACCGCGACCACGTCGCGTTGAGTGTCCCGTCGTCGGACAGGATCTCGACGCGCCGGTCGGCCGAGTCGCCCACGATCTCCCCCTCGCCGAACGGGATGAGGATCGCGACGTCCACCACGAGGCAGCGTAGTGGCCCGCGGATACGTCGAACTGCACTGCCACTCTGCGTACTCGTTCCTCGACGGCGCGTCGCACCCGGAGGAGCTCGTCGCCCGGGCGGCCGAGCTCGGCTACCCGGCACTCGCGCTGACCGACCACGACGGCGTCTACGGCTCGCTCGAGTTCGCCCATGCCGCGAAGCACGCAGGCATCCGGCCGATCACCGGCGCGGAGGTGACGCTCAGCGGCGTAGGCTCGACGGAGCCGCCAGGGAGCGGAGGTACCGGCGCGGGGACGCGAGGCCGGCACGTGACGCTGCTCTGCGAGAGCGGGAAGGGCTACGCGAACCTCTGCCGGATCCTGACCGCCGCACATGCGGGTACGCGCCGGCCCGGGCGGGAGGACCGGGAGCCGTTGCCCCCCGCCGTCCCGCTCGAGACCGTCGCCGAGCTGAACGAGGGGCTCGTCTGCCTCTCCGGTTGCGCGCGGGACGGGCTCGCGCTCCACGACCAGGACGGCGCTGCGCGTCTCGCGGGCGCATTCGGGAGAGAGCGGTTCTTCGTCGAGCTCCAGCGACCGTACGAGCGCGGCGACGCGCGCCGCCATGCGACGCTCCGCGACCTCGCCGCGCACCTCGGGGTGGAGACGGTCGCGACGGGGAACGTCCATGCGCACGCACCGCGTCGGACGCTGCTCCAGGACGCGCTCGTCGCGATCCGCTGCCGCACCTCGCTCGACGGGTGCGAGCGCGAGCGACGCGGGAACCGCGAGGCCGTGCTGCGCCCGCCGGCCGAGATGATCGAGCGATTCGCGGGAGTCGACCGCGCCGCCGCGCTGCGCACGGCCGAGCTTGCGGAGCGGCTCGCGTTCGACCTCACCGCGGAGCTCGGCTACCGCTACCCCGACTTCTCCGACCGCGCCGATCCGGCGATCGGCCAGCTGAGCGCGATCTGCGATCGCGCGCTGATCGAGCGGTACGAAGGTGTTGGCGCAGGTGTCCGGGCGCGTGCGCACGAACGCCTGCGCAGTGAGCTCGCGCTGATCGAGGAGCTCGGCCTGGCAGGGTTCTTCCTCCTCCACCACGAGGTGCTCGAGCTCGCGCGCGAGTGCGCGCTCGAGGTGCGGGGGCGCGACTCGCCGCGGATGTTCCTGCCGCCCGGGCGGGGGAGGGGCAGCTCGGTCGGCTCGATCGTCTGCTACCTGACCGGGCTCTCGCACGTCGACCCCGTCGAGAACGACCTCTCGCTGGGACGCTTCCTGAACCGCGAGCTCGCCTCGGTGCCGGACATCGACCTCGACTTCCCGCGGGACATCCGCGAGAAGCTGATCGTCCGCGTCACCGAGCGCTACGGGCACGAGCACGCGGCGCTCGTCGCGAGCTTCGCGACGTACCGCTCTCGCGGCGCGATCCGCGACGTCGGGAAGGCGCTCGGGCTGCCGCACTCCGAGCTGGAGCGACTCGCGCGGGTGACGGACGGCTGGCACGCGGAGCGGGTCGCGGACGAGGTCGCGGCGTTGCCCGACGCCGAGCAGAAGCTCCTCTCGAGGCGCTGGCGGGCGTTCCGCTTCCTCACCGGCGAGATCGCAGGGCTGCCGCGGCACGCCTCGCAGCACCCCGGCGGGATGGTGATCTCGTCACGGCCCCTCGTCGAGCTCGTCCCCGTGCAGCCCGCGGCGATGGCGGGCCGCCAGCTGTGCCAGTGGGACAAGGACTCCTGCGCCGACGCGGGGTTCCTCAAGATCGACCTACTCGGCCTCGGGATGCTCTCGTGCGTCGAGGAGTGCGTCGACCGCATCGCGCGGCTGCACGGCGCGCCGATCGACCTCTCGCGGATCCCGCTCGACGACGCGGACGTGTTCGCGGACATCCAGGCGGCGGACACGGTGGGCGTGTTCCAGATCGAGAGCCGCGCGCAGATGCAGAGCCTGCTCCGCACGCGGCCGGAGACGATCGACGACCTCACGATCCAGGTGGCGCTCGTGCGTCCCGGCCCCATCCAGGGCAAGGCCGTGCACCCGTACATCGAGCACCGGCGGCGCCTCCGCGAGGACCCGACGTTCGTCTACCCGGTCCCGCACGAGTCTCTGCGCGAGCCGCTCGCCGCGACGCTCGGCGTCGTCGTCTTCCAGGACCAGGTGCTCGACGTCGCGATTGCGCTGGCCGGGTTCACCGTGGGCGAGGCCGAGGCGCTCCGTCGCGCGATGAGCCGCAAGCGGAGCCACGAGGCGCTCGAGGCGCACCGGGTGCAATTCGTCGAGGGAGCGGTAGCGCACGGAGTCGCCGAGGAGGTCGCCGACGCGGTCTACGACACGCTCGTCGGCTTCTCGGGCTTCGGGTTCCCGAAGGCTCACGCGGCCGCGTTCGGCCTGCTCGCCTACCAGTCGGCGTGGCTGCGGCACCACTACCCGGCCGAGTTCCTCTGCGGCCTGCTCAACGAGCAGCCGATGGGCTTCTACCCGCCCGCGAGCCTCGTCCGGGACGCGCAGCGGCGCGGGGTCGAGGTGCGCCCGCCCGACGTGAACCTGAGCGAGGCCCGCTGTTCGCTGGAGCCCCGTGTCGAATCGACACGACTCCCGGTCGGCCCTCCGGACTGCTCCGCCGGCGTCGACGTCCGAGTGGGTGACAACGCTTGTGTTGAATCAACACAAGCGTTGTCACACGCCGTCCGTGTGGGGCTCGCGTACGTCTCGTCGGTGGGAGAGGACGACGCGGAGGCGCTCGAGGCGGAGCGGATCGCGAACGGCCCGTACCGGGACGTCGGCGACCTCGCCCGCCGCGCGGCCGTCTCGCGGGGTGCGCTCGAGGCGCTCGTCCGCGGGGGTGCCTGCGACGGCTTGGGTCGCAAACGTCGCGACCTGCTCTGGGAGCTGGGGCTCGCGACGCGGCCGCGGTCGGTCGAGGGGACGAGGGGAGAGGCGAAGCAGCTTCCGCTTCCGCTCGGCCCCACCGCGGAGACACCCGTCCTCCCCAACCTGACGCGCTGGGAGCGGATGCTCGCCGACTACCGGGAGACCGGCCTCTCGGTCGGGACGCACCCGCTCGCGCTCCTCCGGCCGCACCTGCCCGCCGGGACGCTCTCGAGCCCGGAGCTGCACGAGGCGCGGCACGGCTCGACGGTCGCGTTCGCGGGGCTCGCCGTTGCCCGGCAACGCCCGTCGACCGCCAAGGGGATCGTGTTCATGCTGCTCGAGGACGAGCACGGCCAGGTGAACCTGATCGTCCCGAAGGACGTGTACGAGCGCCACCGGGGGGTCGTACGGGGTGAGCCGCTCGTGCTCGTGCGCGGCCGCTACGAGCGGGTCGAGCGGAACCGGAACGTGCTGGTCTTCCAGCTCGAGAGCCTCTCGCACCTGGCCCGCTGCGTCGCCTCCGCCCCGGACGTCGTCATCGCCCTCCCGCGCGCCCACCACTTCGGGCACCGCTGAGCAGTCGCAGCGCGATGTCGACGAGCGGCACCCGCTCGAGCCCGGCGACCTCGGCGAGGGGAATCCACGCCGC
>Ga0210120_1000086_pt1 | contig 23047 bp, 20 predicted proteins | sample Goodyear_PhragA__FD_184868 | JGI IMG/M metagenome (GOLD analysis project Ga0210120, IMG submission 184868) | Wetland microbial communities from San Francisco Bay, California, USA, that impact long-term carbon sequestration - Goodyear_PhragA_D2... | ecosystem: Environmental > Aquatic > Marine >... | reverse complement strand
CCCGCCGAATCCGGCGGTGGCGCCAGCAGCGGCGGAGGGATCACGGCGGGGTAGTTAGAGTCCCGAGTCGCAAATTCGGGGGCAGCGTCGCGAGTGGCTGGGCGTAGCTGGGGGCGCACGCTCGGCAAACAAGCACTGGAGGTACCTCTGCCGAGCGAGTGGCTCAGGCGCGGCCCGACGCCGCGAGGCGGCCGCGAATTTACGACTCGGGATAACTAGGGCGCGGGCGCGACACGAAACGGCTGCCCGCGACGCTGAAGCGCCAGGGACGCTCCACCGCCTTCGTGATGCCGATGCGGGGGCTTTCCGCGATGCCCACGTCCCAACCGCTCTCACGCGGTAGGAGGGCGAATTGCCCGGTGGTGAGGTCGGCGCCGTTGGCGTCGAGCCCGATGCCGAGGGCCTCGGTCAGCTTCCCCGGCCCCGAGCACAGCTCGGCGTCCGGCCGGTCCCCTCTCCTCGCCCGCATGGCCTCGATGCCGACTACCGGCTCGAGCGCCCTGATCAGGACCGCCGCCGCCTCGCCCTCGGGTTCGGCCACCGCGTTCAGCAGGCTGTGGATCCCGTAGGAGAGGTAGACGTAGGCGCGGCCCGGCGGGCCGAAAAGGACCTCGGTGCGCCTGGTCAGCCCAACGTAGGCATGGCATGCGGGGTCGTCCCGCTCATAGCTCTCGGTCTCGACGATCGTCCCCCCGCAATCGCCGTACAGCAGGCGGCAGCCGACCAGGTCGCGCGCCACGAGGTGCACCGAGCGCTCGAAGAACTCCACGCCCAGCCTTTCTCCGGCAAGCGCCGGCGGGCCGCCGCTCAAGGCCGTCTCCCGCCCACCCTCACCGGCGCTCGGCCAGCACCTGCGCCTTGACCGCGACGAGCGTCTCGCCGGCCAGGCCGATCTGATGCCCGAGCGCCACGGAGCCGGTACCCCCTTCAACCTGCTTCGACTCCAGCCAGCTGTCGCGCCGGAGGAGATCGTGCACAGACTCATCGAGGTGCTCGGAGTGTCGCTGCATGTCTTCCTTGTTCAGCTCCGACAGCGCCTTGCCCTGCGCGATCGCGTCGCGGACGAGCCCACCCACGATGCCGTGCGCCTCCCTGAAGGGCACGCCCCGGCGGACAAGCAGGTCCGCGATCTCGGTGGCGGCGAGCATCTCGTCTCCAGAGGCCTCCTCGAGGCGCTCGCGGTCAAACGCGATTCCCGACATCATCCCCTCGGTCGCCTCGAGGCAGAGCTCGACGGTGTCGATCGCGTCGAAGAGCGGCTCCTTGTCCTCCTGCATGTCCTTCCCGTAGGTGAGCGGCAGCGCGTGCATCGTCCCGAGCAGCGCCGCGTAGTCGGCGGCCACCCGGGAGCTCTTGGCGCGCAGGAGCTCGGCCGAATCAGGGTTCTTCTTCTGAGGCATGATGCTGGAGCCCGACGAGAAGGACTCGTCCAACTCGCAGAACCCGAACTCGGTGCTCGACCAGATCACGATCTCGGACCCCAGTCGCGAGAGATGCATCGTGCAGATGGAGGCGGCCGCCAGGTAGTCGAGCACGAAGTCGCGGTTGGAGGCGCCGTCGATCGAGTTGGCGCTGACGTATCCGAACCCGAGGTCGTCGGCGACCGCGCGGCGATCGATGTCCCAATTGACCCCCGCCAAGGCGCCGGAGCCGAGCGGCATCACACCGGCACTGTCGAGCGCGAACTGGAAGCGCAGGACGTCACGGGCCAACATCCAGAAGTAGGCGAGAAGGTGGTGCCCGAGGTAGACGGGCTGGGCGCGCTGCAGGTGCGTGTAGCCGGGCATCGGCCAGTCGCGGTGGCGCTCCGCGAGAGAGAGCAGCGTCTCCATCGCCACCCCGGCGAGCTCGATCGCCCGCAGCGAGTGCGCCTGGACCACCATCGCGACATCGGTGGCAACCTGGTCGTTGCGCGAGCGCCCGGTGTGGAGCTTGCCCGCGAGCGCTCCGATCTCCTCGCCGAGCAGACGCTCGATCGCCATGTGGATGTCCTCGTCCGCATCGGCGAACCGGAAGCCCGCCTCGCCCATCCGCGCCCTGACGCGATCGAGCCCGGCGCAGATTTCCTTTAGCTCCCCCTCGCCCAGCACACCGATGCGCTGCAGCGCCCGCGCGTGGGCCTGAGACTGGTCGATGTCATAGGGCGCCAGCCGCCAATCGAACTCGATCGAGCGGTTGAGGCGCCAGAAGCGGGGGTCGGGATCCTTCCGGAAGCGGGACATGAGCCTCGCGATTATCCCTGCCCGACCGGCTGGCCAAGCGCCGAGCCGAGCTCCTCGCAGACGCGCGCGACCTGGGACTCGGTCATCGACGGGAAGAATGGCAGCGCCAGCGTGCGCGCGGCGGCGGCCTCAGCCACGGGGAACTGCCCCTCCCTGTAGCCGAGCTCGCGCAGGTGCGGAAACAGGTGGATGCAGGGCAGGTACGCCTTGGCCGCGATGCCGCGCTCGCCGAGGCTGGCGATCGTCGCGTCGCGATCGACGCCCTCGGGCAGAGAGACGACGTAGACGAACCAGCTGCGCCGCTCCGAGCTACGCCCCGCGATCGGCACCCGCAGGCCCTCGATCTCGACGAGGGCCTGTGAGTAGGCGGCCGCAACCGCGGCGCGGCGCTCCAGCATCTCGTCGAGCTTCTCAAGCTGCGCCACGCCCAGCGCGGCGGCGAGATCCGAGAGACGGTAGTTGAAGCCCAGCCCACCGTGGTCGAGCCACCCCATGTCGGGAGCCCGGCCCTGGTTGCGCTCGGAGCGAAGGCGCTCCGCGGCGCCCTCCTCGGGGGCGACAACCATCCCCCCCTCCCCCGTCGTCAGCTGCTTGTTGGCGTAGAAGGCGAAGGTTGCGAGGTTTCCGCGCGTTCCCACCCTGCGACCCTCGGAATCGACCGCCCCTAGGGCCTCGCAGGCATCCTCCAGGACGCCAAGCCCGTGCCCTGAGGCAATCGCCTCGAGCGCCGGCATCGCCGCCGGGTAGCCGAAGATGTGGACGGGCAGGATGCCGGCCGTGCGCTCCCCCAGCGCCGCCTCGGCGGCCGCCGGGTCGAGGTTGAGCGTGTTGGGATCGACGTCGCAGAAGACCGGCCGCGCGTTCTCGTATAGCAGGCAGTTCGCCGATGCCACGAAGCTGAAGGGGCTCGTCAGGACCTCGTCGCCCGGCCCCCAGCCGAGCGCCCGCACACCGAGGTGGAGAGCGGCCGTCCCGCTCGACACGGCGACCGCGTCGCCGGCTCCCAGCCAGGCGGCGAACTCGCGCTCGAAGCGCTCACCCATCGGCCCGAGCGACAGCCTTCCGGAGCGGAGCACCTCAAGCGCCAGCTCTTCCTCCCGCCCTCCGACCTCCGGCCGCGCGAGCGGGATCGGTTCGGTTTCGGCAGGGCGCCCCATCCGGGCGCAGCCTACCCGGCGCTGTCGCCGTTGCGCGGCTGGAACGCGTACTCGAGGGAGTCGACCAACGCCTCCCAGGAAGCCTCGATGATGTTCTCCGAGACCCCAACCGTCCCCCACTCCCGCTCGCCGTCTGAAGAGTCGAGAAGGACGCGCGTAACCGCGCCTGTCCCGTGGGTCTCGTCGAGGATGCGCACCTTGTAGTTGGTCAGCTCGATGTCGCCGAGGTGGGGATAGCGGCCGGCGATCGCCGCCCGTAGGGCGCGGTCGAGCGCGTTGACGGGGCCATTGCCCTCCGCGACCTGCACGTAGCGCTCCCCATCGACCGTCACTTTGATCGTCGCCTCCGTCTCCACCCGGCCGTCGGCGCGCTTCTCGGTCGTGACCCGGAAGCTCTCGAGCTCGAAGAGCGGCTCATAGCTTCCGGCCTCGCGCCGCAGCAGGAGCTCGAAGGAAGCCGGCGCCGCCTCGTAGTGGTAGCCGCGGTGCTCGCGCTCCTTCAGCCGCTCGATCGCCCGCTCCGCGCCCTCCGCATCGATCTCGAGCCCGGCCTGTTCGGCCTGGCTGCGAATCGTCGCCTTGCCGGAGAGCTCCGAGGGAAGAACGGTCCGCTGGTTGCCCACCGCGGCGGGGTCGATGTGCTCGAAGGTGCGGGCGTCGGCCTCGACGCCCGCGACGTGCATGCCCCCCTTGTGGGCGAATGCGTTGCGTCCCACATACGGCTGGTCGGGGTTCGGCGTCACGTTGCAGAGCTCGTCGACAAAGTGGGCCGTTTCGGTGAGGCTGGCGAGCTGCTCGTCGCTGACGCAGCGGAAGCCCATCTTCAGCTGCAGCGCCGGCAGGACCGACACCAGGTTGGCGTTGCCGCAGCGCTCGCCGTAGCCGTTGACAGTCCCCTGCACCAGCCGTGCGCCCTCGCGCACCGCCGCAAGGGAGTTGGCGACGCCACAGCCCGCGTCGTCGTGGACGTGGATTCCAACCCCCACCCGTTCCCCGAGCGCCCCGACCACCGACCCGGTGGCGTCGGAGACCTGGTCCGGCAGGCTGGAGCCGTTGGTGTCGCAGAGGGTGACGTTCTCCGCGCCGCCCTCGATCGCGGCGCCCAGGCATTCGAGCGCGTAGCCCGGGTCGTCGCGGTAGCCGTCGAAGAAGTGCTCCGCGTCGTAGACCACCCGCTTGCCGTGCTCACGACAGAAGGCGACCGAGTCTCGGATCATCGCCAGGTTCTCGCCGCGGGAGACCCGAGTGACCTTCTCCAGATGGAGGCCCCACGTCTTGCCCACGAGGGTGATGACCGGGGCGAAGCACTCCACCACGGTGCGCAGCGCCGGATCGTCCTCGGGAGCGGTGTTCCGGCGGTGGGTCATACCGAAGGCGCAAATCGCCGCCTGCTCGAGCTCCAGCTCGGAGAGAAGCCCGAACAGCTCCACCTCCTTTGGGTTCGAGCTCGGGAACCCGGCCTCGATCAAGGTCACGCCGAGTGCGTCGAGGGCGCGGACCACGCGCACCTTCTCCGCCGCCGAGAGCGACATGCCCTCGCCCTGCATGCCATCACGCAAGGTCGTGTCGTAGAGCGTTACCTGTTCCATCTGATGCCTTTCGATTCGAGGGATCGGGGAGTGGGCCTTCCAGCCCGTCCGCGCGCAGCGACGCGCCAGCCGCTAGGCGGCCGCGGTAATTCGCCCGATTGCCTCGATACGGCCGTGCATCAGGAGCTAACCCTACTCGGTTCGTCTGTGGCGGCCGGCACCTCGACGAGGTCAAGCCACTCCAGGTACTCCTCGGCGCGGCCGTGCAGCGCATCTTCGAAGCGCGCCTGGATCACCCGGGTGATCTCACCCGGCTCGCCCAGGGCATGGTCGTCCACCTCGCGGACCGGCACCAGCTCGGCGGCCGTCCCGGTCAGGAACATCTCGTCCGCCAGGTAGAGCTCGGAGCGCGCGATGTCGCGCTCCTCGACCTTGTAGCCGAGGTCGCCGGCGATCTGCACAACCGAGTTACGGGTGATGCCGTCGAGGATCGCCGCGGTGTGAGGGGGCGTACAGAGCACACCCTCCCGAACCAAGAAGACGTTCTCTCCCGAGCCCTCCGAGACGCAGCCTTGCTGGTCGAGCAGAATTGCCTCGTCATAGCCTGCGTTTGCCGACTCGGTCTTCGCCAGAATCGAGTTGAGGTACTGGCCCGACGCCTTGGCATGCGGGATCAGGCTGTCGCCCGAGATGGTCCTCCAAGACGACACCTTCGTTCGGATCCCGTGCCGCTTGCCGTCCTCGCCCAGGTAGGCCCCCCAGGGCCAGACGGCGACGATCACCTCGATCGGAGCGCTCTGGGCGTAGAGGCCCATCTCGCCGTAGCCGCGGAATGCGAGCGGGCGGATGTAGCAGGACCGCAGTCCGTTTTTCCGGATCAGCTCATGCGTCGCCTTGCGAAGCTGCTCGCTGGAGTACGGCAGCTCGAAGTAGTAGAGCTCCGCGGACTTCTCGAGCCGTTCGAGGTGCTCGCGGTGGCGGAACACGGCGGGACCGCGCTCGGTCTCATAGCAGCGGATTCCCTCGAACACGCCGGTTCCGTAGTGCAGGCCGTGGCTGAGGACGTGCACCTTGGCATCCGCCCAGGGCACGAACTCACCGTTCTGCCAGATCAGCTCCGCAGTCTCCATCCCGCGAAAGTATGCCCGATGCAACGACCTGTTTCGAGGGCCGGCCCTCTACAGCGCCTTCAGCACCGCCTCGGTCATCGCCTCAGTCCCAACCTCCGTCTCGGAAACCGGGCTCTCGGCCAGGGGCGGAGGTCCGACCGTGCCGCCGAGTAGATCGGGCGTGCGGAGGCCGTCGTCTAGCACCCGGTCCACCGCTGCCTCGATGCGGTCAGCGTCGGCCGCACGCCCGAACCCGTGGCGCAACATCATGCCCACGGTGAGAAAGGTGGCGAGCGGGTTGGCAATCCCCTGGCCCGCGATGTCGGGGGCGGAACCGTGGACCGGCTCGAAGAGACCCGGCGTGCCGTCGGCGCCCAGGCTGGCCGAGGGCAGCATCCCCAGCGAGCCCGTCAGCATCGCCGCCTCGTCGCTGAGGATGTCGCCGAACAGGTTCTCGGTAAGGATCACGTCGAAGTCAGCCGGCCGCGAAACGAGCTGCATCGCGGCGTTGTCGACCAGCAGATGGTCGAGCTCCACGTCGGTGTACTCCTCGCTCACCCGGCTCACAACCTCGCGCCAGAGCCGCGAGGTCTCGAGCACGTTGGCCTTGTCGACCGAGGTGACCCGCGGTCGGCGCCCGCTACCTCGGGCGCGCCGCTGCGCCGCGGCGAAGCCCGTGCGCGCGATCCGCTCGATCTCCGGGCCGGAGTACTCGCACGTATCGTGTGCCTCATCGCCCTCGCGCCCGCTGTCGCCGAAGTAGATCCCCCCCGTCAGCTCGCGAACCACCAGCAGGTCGGTCCCGGCGATCCGCTCCTCGCGCAGCGGGCTGGAGCCGACGAGCGCCGGGCTCGGCCGCACGGGCCGCAGATTCGCGTAGAGGCCAAGCCCCTTGCGGAGTCCCAGGAGCCCCTGCTCGGGCCGGGGCGCGTTGGGGTCGGTCGTGTCCCATTTCGGGCCTCCCACCGCCCCCAGCAGCACCGCGTCGGCCGCGCGGCAGGCCTCGAGCACCTCTTCGGTGAGAGCCGTGCCGTGCGCGTCGATCGAGGCGCCTCCCATCTGCCGCTCGTCGAACTCGAAGTCCCCGAGCGCCTCGAGCAGCCAGCGGCCGGCGGTGACGATCTCAGGACCGATGCCGTCACCGGGCAGGAGGACTATGCGGGGCGCCGCGCTCATCTATTCGCGCACTCTATGCAGAGCCCGCCGCCGCCTCGATGTTGAGGCGAACGTAGTCGAGCCGCAGCGGCTCGCCCGCTTGCTCGAGGACCGCCTCGACGAAGGGGCGGTGCAGCTCCTCGGGGAGTCGCGACAGGTGAGGCCCGAGGGTCACAGTCGAGACGAACTCAAATGGCTGTGCCGGCGTCACCGGCTTCGGCTGGAGCCAGCAGTGCGCGCTGGCGAATCCCGCCTTCCGCAGCCTTTCCTCAGTCGCCTCGGGGCCCGCAAAGTTCCAGATCCCCGTCATTCCCTCGAAGTGGCGCGCGAACTCGGGCGCGGCAGCGGCAATCGCCCGCGCGAACCCGGCCACATTGCCCTCCCCGCCGCACTGGGCGATCAGCCGCCCGCCCTGGCGCAGCGCCGCGTGGAGGCGCGCGAAGAGCCTGTCGTGATCGGCGATCCAGTGGAGGGTCGCGGTCGAGAAGATCAGGTCGACGCGTTGCGCCACCTCCAGCTCGGAGAGATCGGCGACGAGATAGGTCGCCCTCTCCCCCAGTCGCTCCCGCGCCTTCGCGATCATCGCCTCGGATCCGTCGACGGCGGTGACCCGCCCGCGGGGAAGGCGCTCCAGCAGCTTCTCCGTGACCCTTCCCGAGCCGCAGCCCGCATCGAGCACCGTCTCGTCTCCCTGCAGCTCGAGGCGCTCCAGCACCTCGAGCCCCCACTCGAACTGCGGGTCGGAGACGGCGTCGTAGGTCTCTGCGTCCCACTCGCGGGCGCTGACGTTGATTGCCCGAGTCACCGTCGACGCTCTCAGAGCGCGGTGGTCGTCGGACCGCCACCGGCGGCGCCCGAGGCCTCGAAGGCATCGATCGCGGCGGTGTTCTCGAGCGTGAGGCCGATGTCGTCGAGCCCGTGGAGCAGGCGGTGCTTCACGTCGGGCTCCACCGCGAACTCGAAGACGCCGGCGGCACAGGTGACCGTCTCGTCGTCGACGTCGATCCGCGCCTCGCCGGCCTCGGCGACGGCTCGGCAGTGCTCCTCGTCGAGGATCACCGGCAGCAGCCCGATCTTGGTGCAATTGGCGTAGAAGATGTCGGCGAAGGACGGAGCGACGATCGCCTCGAAGCCGAAGTCCTCGAGCGCCCAGGGGGCGTGCTCCCTGGAGGAGCCGCAGCCGAAGTTGCGGCCGGCGACGAGGATCGGGTTGGGCTCCAGCTCGATCTCTCCGGAGCGAACCCAGTCGTAGAAGAGGAACTCGCCGAAGCCAGTCCGCTCGACGCGCTTCAGGAACTGCTTGGGGATGATCTGGTCGGTGTCGACGTCGGCGCGGTCGAGCACCGACACCTTCCCCTCGATGATGTCTATCGGCCTCATCTTCAGCTCCAATCCCTGATGTCCACGAAGCGCCCCTCGATGGCGGCGGCCGCCGCCATCCTCGGGCTGACCAGGTGGGTGCGACCGCCCCTGCCCTGGCGCCCCTCGAAGTTGCGGTTCGACGTCGAGGCGCAGCGCTCTCCCTCGGCGAGCGTGTCCGGGTTCATGCCGAGGCACATCGAGCAGCCCGCCTCGCGCCACTCGAAGCCCGCGGCCCTGAAGACCTCGTGCAGCCCCTCCTCCTCGGCGGTCGCCTTGACCTGCTGTGAGCCGGGCACGACCATCGCCCTCACCGAGTCAGCCACCCGCCGGCCGTCGACCATCGCCGCCGCCTCGCGCAGGTCCTCCACGCGCGAGTTGGTGCAGGAGCCGATGAAGACGCGGTCGGGCGCAATCTCGGTCATCGGCGTGCCGGGCTCCAGCGCCATATAGGCCAGGGCCCGCTCCGCTGACTCGCGATCTGCGGGGGAGTCCATCGCCGCGGGGTCAGGAACCGAATCGGTGACCTCCACAACCATGCCCGGGCTGGTCCCCCAGGTGACCATCGGCGAGATGCCCGCCGCGTCGATCTCGACCTCGGTGTCGAACTCGGCGCCGGGATCGGACGGCAGCTCGCGCCAGCGCTCGACGGCGGCGTGGAAGTCCCGGGGAGCGGCGGCCCGGCCCCGCACCCACTCGAAGGTGGTCTGATCCGGTGCGACCATTCCCGCCCGGCCGCCAGCCTCGATCGTCATGTTGCAGACCGTCATCCGGCCGGGCATCGAGAGCGCCTCGATCGCCGGGCCTGCGTACTCGACCGCGTGCCCGGCCATGCCACCGGTCCCGAGCCTGCCGATCGTTGCCAGGATCAGGTCCTTCGGGGTCACCCCCGGTGCGAGCGCGCCGCCATAGAGGATGCGCATCGTTCTCGGCCGCTTCTGAACCAGGCACTGGGTGGCCAACACGTGCTCGACCTCGGAGGTGCCGATGCCGAAGGCGAGTGCCCCGAACGCCCCGTGGGTCGAGGTGTGGCTGTCGCCGCAGACGATGGTCATCCCCGGCTGCGTAACGCCGAGCTCGGGACCGATCACGTGGACGATGCCCTGCCGGTCGGAGCCCAGCGAGTAGAGCGGGATGCCGAACTCCTCGCAGTTTCGCTCCAGGGTTTCGACCTGGACCCGCGAGAGCTCGTCGGTGATCAGCCGCGCCGCGCGGGTGCCGTCGGTGGGCACATTGTGGTCCGCCGTTGCAAGCGTCCTGTCCGGGCGGCGCACCGGGCGGCTTGCCATCCGCAGCCCGTCGAAGGCCTGCGGCGAGGTCACCTCGTGGACCAGGTGAAGGTCTATGTAGAGCAGGCCGTCGGAGACCTCGTGCTCGCTCCAGATCTTGTCGAACATCGTCCTTGTCACGTTCAGCTCCTCCTCAATCCGGCGGCGATCACGGCGAGGAAGCGCGCCTGCTCATCGCCGTCGTTCTCGAAATGATGCGGCAGGTCGGCGTCGAAGGTGACGCTGTCGCCCGCGCCGAGCTGGTAACGGGTGCCATCGACCACCAGCGCCAGCGCCCCGGTCAGCACCACGGTGGTCTCGCGACTGCCCGGCTCGTGGATGGGCGGATCGTCCGGCCCGCCCGTTGCCGCGCCCGCCCGCAGCATGTGCAGGGAGACATCGGCGCGCTGCCCCGGCAGCGGCGGCGTCAGCTCCTCGTAGCGATGGCCGCCGCGCTCGAAACGGCGCCTGGCGCCGGCCCGGCTGAGAGACACGTGCTCACCCTCGTCGAGCCGCAGCAGCTGCGAGAGGGTCAGCTCCAAGCCCTTGGCGATCTTCTCGGCGACGGCCAGGGTCGGGCTCGTCTCGCCCCGCTCCACCTGCGAAAGCATCTGCGGGCTGACGCCGCTGCGCTCCGCCAGGTCGCGCAGCGAGAGCCCCATCGCCTCGCGCAGGGCGTGAACACGTGCGCCAACCGCGTGACTGATCCCGTCCGGCACCTCGACCGCAGCGCCCGCATCGGCGGGTGGGCGACCTCTGTCCCGTCGGCGACTTTTGCTCGGTCGACTCTTGCTGGCCAACGTCATTACGTTTGTACGTTATCACGTACAAACCCTCCGAGGCCAAGCATCTCGCACAGGTCCCGTTCAAGCTGGCCCGCTTCGTCGCGGAGCTGGCGCCACGTGACTCGGACCACCCGCCAGCCGGCCGCCTGGAGCCTGCGGTCCCTGTCTCGGTCGTCCTCAAAGGCCGAGCGCGTGCCATGTGCGGCGTGCCCGTCGAGCTCGACAATCAGCCGTTGCGAACGCCAAAGGCAATCCGCCTCGATCGTTCTGCGGCCGATCCGGATCGGCGTATTGAGCTGCGGCTCAGGCAAGCCGCTCCGCTCGACAAACGCCGCGAAGCGGGTCTCGAGCGGGCTTCGCGTCCGCCCATCCGATTGGTCTTCGATTCGCCGAAGGCACTCCCTGAGGGCACAAATGCCGCGACGGCCCGGGTATCGAGCCGGCAGGCCCCGTAAGGCATGCCGATCCAACAACCGCAGGTATTCGACCTCTCGCATGACCCGCTGGAGCCCCACCGCCGGCAGGACAACAGCGAGGTCGAGAAGCAGCCGCGAAACAGTCGTCACTGGAATCCGCCGTCTGGTCGTAACCTCATCGCTCGCAAGGGCTGCTTGGCGCCTGATGATCGACCCGCTGGGCCGGGCAGTACGCGGCGTTGTGATCTCAATGGCGCCACCCTGCGGCTTTTGCAGCCCCCAGAGGGCAGCCGCCGACCGGTGGCTCAGCACGGCTCCCTGGCCACTCGCCATCACCGCCGCCATCCATCGCCCCTTCCTGCCGATCGCGCTATGTCCCACCGCGTAAACGCCGCCGTGGAGACGGTGTAGACGGCCAGTTCGGATGCGGCCGGCGATCGCCTCGCGACCCAGGCCCAGCTGAAGCAGCTGCCTGCGCGTCACGACGCCGTATTGGCTGCTCGCCAATTCCGCGACCAGCCAATCCGGGTGGTGAGAGTGCATCTGTACGTGCTGAGAACGTCCAAATGCTGTCTCAGCAGCCATATACCAAGGATGGCCGGCTGGCCGACACGCGTGGTGCGCTGTAGGTGAGCTTTCGCGCGCAAAAGACGCACGCCAGCGCAACGCCGCGCCGGTTCTCGTCCAGCGCGGCGATGGCGACCGTTCGATCTGCAGCGTCGAGATGGTCCGCAGCCGGATCTGCAGCGGTGCGCCGGGGCTACAGCTCCTCAATGACCTCGCGCTCGACCTCGGTGACCTCCTGCTCGAGGTCTTCGAAGACCTGCTCCTCGAAGAAGGTGATCTGCGCTGCCACGAAGGTGAGGTAGATCGCGGTTGCGGTGAAGCCGGCCAGCGGCCAAGCGCTGGCGCCGTGGACGAAGTGGGCAACCACCGAGGCAGCTCCGGTCGAAGCGGCAACCGGCACGAAGTGAAAGCTGCCCCACAAAACGGGGTGGCTGGTCGCCCGGGCGTGGACCGCGGGGGTGCTCCGGAACGCCGCTGCGCCGACCACGGTGAAGCCGAGCACGGCGCCGATCATGAAGAGGAGCGCTTCGGCGGTGTTGGGGATGCCCTTTGCATGCACGAGCACCGCACCCGTCGTCCAGATCGTCAGGGTGTAGCCATAGGGGCCGGCGCTCGTCCCCACCGCTTTGCGAAGGCTGTGGCGGTAGCGATCTCGCAGCGGCGGGGGCGCCATCGGGGTCAGGGACCGGGCGTGCGTTCCGTGGCCGCCTCGGCCGTTGCCGCCTCGGCCTCGCGAATGGCGGCCCCCTCGAGCGCATTGGACAGCGCCCGGACGTACGCCCTCGCCGACGCCTCGAGGATGTCAGTTGCAACGCCCTGGCCCGTGGCGAGCCGGCCCGCCGCGCGCAGCATCACGCTCACCTCGCCGAGCGCGTCCTCGCCGCCGGTGACCGCCTCGACCGTGTACTGGCGCAGATCGCACTCGGTCTCGGTCGCTTTCTGGATCGCCTGGAAGATCGCATCGACTGGGCCGTCTCCGCTCGACTCGGCGACGGCCTCCTCGCCAGAAGGCAGTTTCACCGCGACGCGGGCGAGCGGGTCCCGCCGGGATCCCGCCTCCACCTCGAACCAGAGGAGCTCGTGCGCGTCGGTCCGTTCCCGCATCTCGTCGGAGACGATCGCCTCGAGATCGAGCGCCGTCACCTGCTTCTTGCGGTCCGCAATCTCCTTGAAGCGCTTGAAGGCGGCGTTGAGGGCGTTCCCCTCGACCTTGAAGCCCAGCTGCTCCAGAGCGTCTTTCAGCGCGTGGCGCCCGGAGTGCTTGCCGAGGACGATCGAGTTCGACTCAAGGCCGACTTCGGTGGCATCCATGATCTCGTAGGTGGTTCGCTCCTTCAGCACCCCGTCCTGGTGGATGCCCGACTCGTGCGCGAAAGCGTTGCGCCCGACCACCGCCTTGTTCGGCTGAACCGGGTAGCCCGTCAGGCGAGAGACCATGCGGCTGGTGCGCGCCAGCTCCCGGGTCTCGACGCAGGTCGTCAGGCCGTGTGCGTCCTCGCGGGTGCGAATCAACATTACGATCTCCTCCAAGGAGCAGTTGCCCGCGCGCTCACCGATCCCGTTGACGGCGCACTCGACCTGGCGGGCGCCCGCGAGGACGCCGGCGTAGGAGTTCGCAACCGCGAGGCCGAGGTCGTCGTGGCAGTGCACCGAGGTCTCCACGTCGCCCAGGGCCGGCACCAACTCGTAGAGGCGGCGGAAGTAGCCGGCGTACTCCTCCGGCGTCGTGTAGCCGACGGTGTCCGGGATGTTGATCACCGTGGCGCCCTCTTCGACGGCGATCGCGCAGACCTCAGCGGTGAACTCGATGTCGGCCCGGGTCGCGTCCATGGGCGAGAACTCGACGTCCTCGCAGTAGGACTTGGCATGCGCCACGGCCGCCCGCGCCTGGCCCTTGACGTCCTCGCGATCGGTTTGCAGCTGGTGTTCGATGTGGATGTCCGAGGTCGAGATGAAGGTGTGGATGCGGGGGCGTTGGGCGTCGCGAACGGCGCCCCAGGCGGCGTCGATGTCCGCCTTGTGGGTCCGCGCAAGGCCGCAGACGGTCGGCCCCTCCACCTTGCGCGAGATTGCCTCGACCGCCTCGAAGTCGCCGGGTGAGGTGATCGGGAAACCGGCCTCGATTACGTCGACTCCGAGCCGCGCCAGCTGCTGGGCGATCTCCACCTTCTCCGCGGTGTTGAGCGAGATGCCTGGCGACTGCTCGCCGTCGCGAAGCGTCGTATCGAAGATGTGGACGCGGTTTGCGTCGGTAGTGGGTTCCACGGGGCTTACCTCCTTCTCCAATCGAATCGAATGACCTTGTCTCTCGCGGCTGCCGCGCCGCCCAGCGCTATTCCCCCCGAAGGGGGAGGAGAAGGAGAAGCGCCAGGCTGTCGAGCCGGTGCGTCATTCGTCATCGCAGCTTAGCGTAGGCTGGCGCCATCGCAAGGCTCGACAGGAAGACCGTCCTTGCCCTGCTGGCGATGTGCCTAAGCGTGCTTGTGATCGCGAACGACTTCTCGGCAGTGAACGTCGCGATCCCGACGATGGAGAGGGACTTTCACACCAACGTCAACACGATGCAGTGGGTGGTCAACGCCTACGCGCTCACCTTCGGGGTGATGATCGTCACCGGCGGTCGCCTCGCCGACATGTTCGGCCGCCGTCGCGCCTTCTTCCTCGGCTCCGCGATCTTCGCCTCGATGTCGGCGCTGGGCGCGGTCGCCCAGACGGAGACTTTGCTGATCCTCAGCCGCGTCGTGATGGGGATCGGCGGGGCGCTGATGTGGCCGGCGATCCTCGGCATGACCTTCGCCCTGCTGCCGGCGGAGAAGGCCGGACTGGCCGGCGGGATCATCATCGGCGCCGCCGGGCTGGGCAACGCGATCGGGCCGTTGATCGGGGGCGTGCTGACCGACTTGGCGAGCTGGCGCTGGATCTTCTTCCTCAACGTGCCGATCGCGGCCTTCGCCGTCCTCGTCACCTATTACCTGGTCCAAGTCACCGAGCCGGAGGTCGACGAGCAGCGGATCGACTACCCCGGGATCGCGACGATCTCGATCGGGCTGGTCTCACTGCTGGTCGCCCTCGACCAGGTCGACGACTGGGGCTGGGGTGACCCGCGGGTGATCGGGATGCTGGCCCTCGCCGCGGTCCTGATTGCCTCCTTCGTCCCAATCGAGCGGCGGGCCGGAGAGGGTGCGCTGGTGCCGCCGTCGGTGATGCGCAACGAGAGCTTCCGCGCCTCCTGCGTGGCGGTCACGCTGATGTCGGCGACCTTCTTCGCGGCCCTGCTCTACCTGCCGCAGTTCATGCAGAAGCACCTCGGATACTCGCCTCTCGAAGCCGGAATCGGAATCCTCCCTTTCCTCGCCACCTTCGCCCTCGTCTCCTTCATCGCCGGCCCCCTCTACAACCGGGTCGGCGCGAAGCCTCTGGCGGTGATCGGGGCAGCCTGCATCGCCGTCGCCCCCTTCCTCTTCTCCCAGGTCGACGAGAGCTCGGCCTACGGCGCCCTGGTGCCGGGGATGTTCGTGCTCGGCATTGGCATCGGCAGCTTCTACCCGACGGCAACCACGGCGGGTGTCACATCGGTTGACGAATCGCGGAGCAGCCTCGCCGGCGGCATCCTCTACATGTGCCAGATCGCCGGCGGGGCAATCGGGCTCGGCCTGACGACGACGATCTTCTCCGCGCAGGCCTCGTTCGTCGACGGCATTCAGGCGGCGTTCCGCCTCGACGCGATGCTGGCGCTGGCCGGATTCGTCATCGCTCTGCTCTTCGTCGGAGGCAGGATTCGCCCCCGCTTTGCGGGCCGCACGGCCGGCTGACGCCTATCTCGTCTGGGCAGGCTGGCGGGCGTGCGCCTTTTGCCGGCGGCGTGGAGCACGACTCTGGCGCAGGTCGTCGCTGCCGGCGCCCCCCCGCAGCAGATCGCTGCCCGAGCCGCCCCGCAGCAGATCGCTCCCCGCACCGCCGAGCAGCACATCCTGGCCGTCCCCCCCGAAGAGAGCGTCGGCGCCGCCCCTGCCAATCAGGCGGTCACTGCCATCTCCACCGATCAGCTTGTCCGCTCCCGCCCCCCCGATCAGGAGGTCGTTGCCACCGCCACCCCGCATCGTCACCGGGATCAGGATGTCTTTCGCAACCGAGACCTCGTCGTCGCCACCGCCCGCATTCACCTCGAAGCCGCTGATCGACGGCGCCTGGCAAAGCAGCTCGTTCTGATTCCCCTCCGGGTTGGCGCAGATCGAGCTGCCGACTTCGAGCGGGACGATCGAATCGATCGCGTAGTTCCGGCCGTCAGGCGTCAGCCAGATGTGGATCGAATTGGCTTCGCCCGCGCCTGCCACCACCACGTTGTAGGTCTTGGGCGCAGGCTGCGCGAGGGCCGGGGCCTGCGTGAGCAGCAACACGAGCAAGATGAGGAGCGTCTTCTTCATTGGCCAGTCGTCCCCGCCACCGTTCCGGTCGGAGCGTCTACGAAGAGAACATCGCAGCGCCCACTTCGTTGCGCACCGAGCCCTTGAGCTTAAAGGTCAACCGAGCGCCCGACCGAGAATCCGTCAAGCTCGAGAATTCGGTCGATCGTCTCGCCGCGCACGGGCGCATCCGTCGTCAGCGCCATCACGGCATCGCCACCAACCTCGGCGCCCACCGCCGCCGAGACGATGTTCACGCCCTCCTCGCCGAACATGGACCCCACCCTGCCGATCATCCCCGGGCGGTCCGCATAGCGAAAGACCGCCAGATGGTCCGCGAACGGGAGATAGAAGCTCTCGCCCCAAACCGCAACGAGGTAGGGCTCGTTGCGGGGGCCGACGCCGGTGCCGGAAACCTCGACGGCGGCCTCGCCGGCCCCGAGCCTCACAGTGACCAGCTCGGTGAAGTCCTCGGAGCCGCTGTCCTTCGTCTCGATCAGCTCGATGCCCCGCTCCTCGGCCATCTGCGGCGCGTTGACGAGGTTGACGGGCTCCTCGGTATGCCCGGAGAGGATCCCGACCAGCACCGCGATCCCGAGCAGGCGGGTGTCGTAGGAGGCGATGCGGCCGCGGAACTCGGCGGTGACGCTGTCGACGGAGCCGTCGCCCAAACCCTCCGCCAAGCGACCGAGCTTTTCGCAAAGCGGCACGAAGGGAGCCAGGGCCTCCATCTCCTCCGGCCGCACCGCCGCGATGTTGACGGCGTTGGTGACCACACCCCCGGTAAGCGCCGCGGTCACCTGCTGGGCGGTGACGATCCCGGCGCGATCCTGCGCCTCAGCGGTCGAGGCTCCCAGGTGCGGGGTAACGACGACGTCGTCGCGGGCGAACAGCGCATGGTCGCCGAAGGGCTCGGCGGGAAAGACGTCGAGCGCCGCCCCCGCGAGCTTGCCGGACTCGAGGCCGGCGAGCAGGGCATCGAGGTCGACGAGCTCTCCCCGTGCGCAGTTGACCAGCCTCGCCCCGTCCCTCATCGCGGCGATCGCGGCCGCGTCGATCAGGCCGGCCGTGTCCGGCGTCTTGGGGACGTGCAGTGTCACGATGTCGGCGCGGGTCAGCAGGTCATCGAGGCTCCCGGCCCCCTCCACCCCGAGCTCACGGAACCTCTCGGCGGAGACGAACTTGTCGAAGGCGAGGACCTCCATCTCGAAACCCTGCGCCCGCTTGGCGACGAGCTGACCGATGCGGCCGAAGCCGACCACTCCCAGCGCCTTCCCGTAGAGCTCCGCCCCCTTGAACCGCGAGCGCTCCCAGGCGCCTCCCGCCAGCGTCGCATGGGCCTGGGGGACGTTGCGGCACATCGCCAGCATCAGCGCCAGCGTGTGCTCGGCGGCGGCGACCGAGTTCGCTTCCGGAGCGTTTGCGACCACGATCCCGCGGCGCGTGGCCGCCGGGATGTCGACGTTGTCGACGCCGGTGCCGGCGCGGCCGATGACCTTGAGCCGCTCGGCCCGTTCGATCAGCTCGGACGTCACCTGCGTCGCCGAGCGGACCAGGATCGCGTCGTAGTCGCCGATCGCGTCGCCGAGCTCCGCCTCGGACATCTCGAATCCGAGCTCGACGTCGAAGTTCTCGCGCAGCAGATCGACACCGGCGTCGGCGATTTTCTCCCGGACCAGGACCTTCACCGGCTCACCTCATCGACGTGCTCGACCACCCAGTCGATGCAGGCGGTCAGCGCCTGCACGTCGGCCGGCTCGACGGCGGGGAACATCCCGATCCGCAGCTGGTTGCGCCCCAGCTTGCGGTAGGGCTCGACGTCGACGATCCCGTTTGCGCGCAGCGTCGAGGCCACGGCGGCCGCATCGACCGAATCGTCGAAGTCGATCGTGCCGACGACCGGCGAGCGCTTCCCGGCGTCGGCGACGAACGGCGACGCGAACGCAGCGCTCTCCGCCCACTCGTAGAGGTGCCCCGAGGAGGCAGTCGTGCGCTCCACGCACCACCCCAGCCCGCCATTTCCGAGCATCCACTGCAGCTGGTCGGCCAAAAGCAACAGGGTCGCGAGGGCGGGCGTGTTGTAGGTCTGGTTCTTGCGGGAGTTCTCCAGCGCGATCTGCAGCGAGAGGAATGCCGGCTGCCAGCGCTCGCCTGCTCCGTTCAGCTCCCCGATCCGCGCGACCGCCGCCGGGCTGAGCGCGGCGAGCCAAAGCCCCCCGTCGGCGCCAAATGCCTTCTGCGGCGCGAAGTAGTAGGCATCGGTCTCGGCCAGATCGACGGGCAGCCCGCCGGCCGCCGAAGTGGCATCTATGAGGATCAGGGCGTCTCCCGATCCGGAGGGTCGGCGCACCTGCACCGCGACACCGGTGGAAGTCTCGTTCTGGGCCCAGGCGAGCACGTCGGCCTCTGGGTCGGAGGTCGGGTCGGGGGCGTTGCCCGGCTCCGCCTCGACAACGATCGGCGCCTCGAGGAACGGCGCGGCAGAGGTGACCCTGGCGAACTTCTGAGAGAACTCTCCGTAGCTCAGGTGAAGCGCTCGATTGCGAACCAGACAGGCCGCCGCGGCGTCCCAGAACGCCGTCGTGCCGCCGTTTCCCAGCACGATCTCATAGCCGTTGGGGAGGCCCAGGAGCTCTCCGAGCCCCCCTCGAACGCGCTCGACCAGCTCCCTGACGGGGGCCTGGCGGTGCGACGTCCCCATCAACTGGGCCTCCTCCGCCAGCCTGGCCAGCGCCTCGGATCGGACCTTGGAGGGCCCGCAGCCGAACCGCCCGTCCTCGGGCCTGAGCTCGGCCGGAATCTGAAAGCTGGTCGAGAGCGCCATCGGGGCCGACAGGTTATTGACAGAGCCGGGCGGTGCGCCCCACTGGCCCCGGCTAGGCTACGCCGGTCCCACCAGTCGAGACCGAGAGGGAGCACAGCGATGGCAGAAGAGGGTGCCGGGGTGAGGGCAGGTGACGGCTACGCCGTTGCCAACCTTGCCGATCTAGGTGACGGGCCGGGGTTCCGCAAGATCCGCAAGCCGCTTGGCGTGACCGCGTTCGGCGTCAATGCGATCGTTCTGCCACCCGCCTACGAGACCGGTCGTCACTACCACGAGGAGCAGGAGGAGCTCTACTTCCTGCACAGCGGCCGTGTGGCGATGGGGTTTGGGGACGGCTCGACGCACGAGCTGGGGCCGGGCGGCCTCGCCTGGGTCGACGCCTCGACCGTGCGGAGCGTGCGAAATCTGAGCGACTCGGAGGACGCCGTCTACGTGGTGGTCGGCGGCAAGGACGGCTACGTCGGCCGCGACGGCAAGCTGCCCGAGGACGAGGCCAGCCGCTTCGGCGACAACGCGCCGCCCGGCGCCTGACTCAGAACTCCTGGTCGATCCAGGGCATCATGTCGCGGAGGTCCTTGCCGACCTCCTCGACGGGGTGCCTGGCCCCCTCCTCGCGCATGCGGGCCAGCTGCTCGCCGCCAGCGCGGTTCTCGGCGATCCACTCCCTGGCGAACTCGCCGGACTGGATGTCGGCCAGGATCTTCTTCATCGCCGCCCGCGATTCCTCGCCGATCACCCTCTTGCCGCGGGTCATGTCACCGTACTCCGCCGTGTTGGAGATCGAGTAGCGCATCCCCTGGATCCCCTTTTCGTACATCAGGTCGGCGATCAGCTTCAGCTCGTGCAGGCACTCGAAGTAGGCCAGACGCGGGTCATAGCCCGCCTCGACCAAGGTCTCGAAGCCCGCCCGCACGAGCTCGCTGGCCCCGCCGCAGAGCACCGACTGCTCGCCGAAGAGGTCTGTCTCGCACTCGTCTTTGAAGGTCGTTTCGATGATGGCTGCGCGTCCCCCGCCGATCCCCGCGGCGTAGGCGAGGACCAGGTCGTGGGCGTTGCCGGTGGCGTCTTGGTGGATGGCCATCAGGCACGGCACCCCATGCCCTTCCTCGTACTGGCGGCGAACCAGATGGCCCGGGCCCTTGGGGGCGACCATGCCGACGTCGACGCCCTGGGGGGGCGCGATCTGCTCGAAGTGGATCGAGAAGCCGTGTGCGAAGAGGAGCAGGTTTCCCGGCGCGATCCCGTCGGCGATCTCCGCCTCCCACACCTCCGCCTGCTTCTCATCCGGGAGGAGAACCATGACGACGTCCCCGCGGCTGGCCGCGTCGGCGATTCCGAGGACCTCCAGGCCGGCCGCCTCGGCCTTGGCGCGACTGGCGGAGTCGGGGCGCAACCCGACGACGACGTCGGCGCCCGAGTCCTTGAGGTTGAGCGCATGCGCATGGCCCTGCGAGCCATAGCCGAGGATGGCGACGGTCTTGCCCTCGAGCTTCGAGAGGTCGGCGTCCTTGTCGTAGTAGATGTCGTCGGTGCGCATGTCGGGGCAGGCTATCGGAGCGCCCTTCGCATCAGCTTGCCCGACGGCGTCCGCGGCAGCGCCGCGGCCAGCTCGACCCGCTTCGGGACCTTGAAGCCGGCCAGCCCCTCCGCGCAGTGGCGCCGCAGGTCGTCGGGGCTCACGTCGGAGCCGTCCTCGAGGACGACGATCGCGGTCACCGCCTGCTGCCACTCGGGGTCGTCTCGCCCGACCACGGCGGCGTCGGCGACAGCGGGGTGGCGCAGCAACACCTGCTCGACTTCGGCCGGGACGACGTTCTCACCCCCCGTCACGATCATGTCGTCGAGGCGGCCTTCCACGTACAGAAAGCCCTCCTCGTCGATCCGGCCCAGGTCTCCCGTGTGCAGCCAGCCGTCAGCATCGGCGCGGCCGGGCGCAACCGTCGGGCCCTGGACGAGGATCTCGCCCTCCTGGATCCGCAGGTGCGTGGTCAGCAGCGGCCGGCCGGCGGACCCGAGCTTGCGCCGCGCGTCGACTGGGGCAAGCGTGGTCACCTGCGAGCAGGCCTCGGTGAGGCCGTAGGTCTGAACGACGGTGGCGCCGCGGCCGATCGCCTCCTCGAGCGGCTCCACCGGGACCGGTCCCCCACCGACGAGAATCGCCCGCGGCCCGGACAGGTCAGCACCCTTCTCCAGCAGGCGCGTCAGCATCGTGGTGACGATCGAGAGGACGGATATGTCGTCGTCCTCGAGGGAGGCGGCGACGCGGTCCACGTCGAAGCCGTCGTGCACGATCGCCGCGGTCCCGTAGACGACGGATCGCATCACGATCGCCAGCCCGGAGATGTGGCTGAGCGGCAGGCAGCAGAGCCAGCGGTCCTGCGGCTCGACGCCGATGTTGAAAGCCGAGCCGACGGCGCTCCAGAGAAAGTTTCCGTAGGTGAGGCCGACGGGCCTCGCCGCGCCGCTGCTGCCGCTGGTCAGCACCCGGCAGCAGACGTCGTCCATGTCGTGCTCCCCGAGCAGCGGCAGGTCGGCCTCGGTCTGGGTCAGCTCACCGGGGTCGTCGAGGTCGATCGCCGGCTCCTCCGCGGCGATCACCGCCGCCCGCTCCTCGGTGCTGAGCAGCGGGCTGAGCGGCAGCAGGGTCGCGCCGACCTTCATCAGCGCATGGACAAGGACGACCTGCTCGCGGCGGGCGTGCATCGTGAGCGCCGCCGTGGAGCCACGCCGAACCCCATGGGCCGCCAGCCGCCGCGCCACCCAGGTCGCCTCCGCCTCGAGCTCCGCGTAGGTGGGTTCAGAGCCGTCCGCGACCAGCGCGGTGCGGTCGGGGCGACTCTGAGATCTCTGTGCGAGCCAGTCGTCGAGTTTCATCGGGGGATGGCGTCCACCAGGCGCACCTGGCTATCGTTGCCCTCCCATTCTTGCGGGCCGCCGGCCCGCGCGCGCTCACCGACCGCAGGACCCGGGAGGATCGCTTGCCGCAACGCCACAAGGACGCCCCGCCCGAGCAGGAGCTCTATGCGCCGATCGAGTGGCGCAGCGCAGCCCAATACGACGACATCCGCTACGAGACCGCGGATGGAATCGCCAAGATCACGATCGACCGTCCCGAGGTGCACAACGCCTTCCGCCCCCAGACGCTGATCGAGGTCTCGGCCGCTCTGGAGCTGGCCCGCGAGGACGCCGAGGTCGGTGTGATCATCCTCACCGGCGAGGGGGAGAAAGCGTTTTGCTCGGGCGGCGATCAGACGGTTCGAGGCGACAGCGGCTACCTGGCCGAGGGCGCATCGGTCGGCCGCTTCCACGTCACCGACCTGCAGGTTCAGATGCGGCGGCTGCCCAAGCCGGTGGTGGCGATGGTCGCCGGCTACGCAATCGGCGGCGGCCACATCCTGCACGTCTGCTGCGACCTGACGATCGCCGCGGACAACGCCTGCTTCGGGCAGACCGGGCCGCGGGTCGGCTCCTGGGACGGCGGCTTTGGCGCCTCGCTGCTGCGCGACCTCGTCGGGACCAAGCGGGCCAAGGAGTTCTGGCTGCTGTGCCGCCAGTACGACGCCGAGGAGGCGCTGGAGATGGGCCTCATCAACGCCGTCGTCCCGCTCGAGCGGCTCGAGCAAGAGACGGTGGCCTGGTGCAGGGAGATGCTGGCGCTCTCGCCCTTCGCGCTGCGCCTGGTCAAGGCCAGCTTCAACGCGCATGAGGACGGCTACGCGGGGATCCAGCAGCTTGCCCACGACGCCAACCTGCTCTTCTACGGCAGCGAGGAGGCTCGCGAGGGCCGCGAGGCGTTCAAGGAGAAGCGGGTGCCCGACTTCTCGAAGTTCCCGCGACGGCCATGAGGATCTGGGTAATGGCCGCGCGGCCGCGGACGCTGCCCGCCGCGGTGGCGCCGGTTCTGGTTGGGACGGCCGCGGCCATGGAATGGGCCGGCGAGCTGCCGCGATTCGGGGCGTTCGTGGCGGCACTGGTCGGCTCGGTCTTCATCCAGGTCGGCACCAACCTGGCCAACGACTACTCCGACGCCAAGCGCGGTGCGGACACCGCGGATCGGCTCGGCCCGGTGCGGGTCACCTCGGCTGGGCTGGTGACGCCGCGGCGGGTGCTGATCGCCACCTGGGTCGCCTTCGGCGTCGCGGTCTCCTGCGGCATCTACCTAGCCGCGGTCGCGGGAGTCGTGATCCTCCTGATCGGTGCCGTCTCGATCGCCGCCGGCGTCCTCTACACGGGGGGGCCGCGCCCCTACGGCT
>Ga0210120_1000085_pt1 | contig 23101 bp, 32 predicted proteins | sample Goodyear_PhragA__FD_184868 | JGI IMG/M metagenome (GOLD analysis project Ga0210120, IMG submission 184868) | Wetland microbial communities from San Francisco Bay, California, USA, that impact long-term carbon sequestration - Goodyear_PhragA_D2... | ecosystem: Environmental > Aquatic > Marine >... | reverse complement strand
CGCGCTGCCAGGCGGTCAGCGGGTCGTCGTCGTCGGCGAGGCAGGCGCCGTAGTAGAAGTCCTCGTAGTCGGCGAGGCTCATCTCCGCCTCCGAGGCGTAGGCGTTGGTCGGGAAGAGCGTGTAGACCCAGCGGAACTCGCCCTTGGCGCTGCGCTCCATCGCCCGGCCGAGCAGCTCCCCGGTCGCCTGCCGGCGGCGCGTCTGGCGCTCCGGCGGCACGCCCGAGAGCTCGCGCGTGTTGCTCGAGGCGCTGACCGCGATGCGGACGTCGACGTTGTCGAGCAGCCAGGCGGACGTCGGTGCGATCCAGTCGAGCTGCGCGTCGGAGGCGTGCCTGTAATAGGCGGCCCCCTGGCCGTCCAGCGAGACGTTCATGATCGGGTGGGCCCCCGCCTTCAGCACCTCCTCGTAGACCGCCATCAGCAGCGGCGCCGCGGCGCTGTCGCCGTCGATCGAGACGACCTCCCCCTCCTTCACCTCGGTCGAGTAGCCGACCAGGATCTTCGCCAACCCTTCCGCTCTCGTGTCTCTCACGTCCCCGCCCCCTCCGGCGCGGCCTCGCGCGCCCTCGTCGTCATTGCCATGAACAGCGCGTGCAGTCTCGGGTCGTCGGTCAGCTCCGGGTGGAAGGCGCAGGCGAGGACCGAGCCCTCGCGCACCGCGACCGGGTGCCCGTCGTAGGCGGCGAGCAGCTCGACGCCGGGGCCGCGCCGCTCGACCCAGGGCGCGCGGATGAAGACCGCCCGCAGCGGCTCGGAGCCGATCCCCTCGACCGCGAGGTCGGTCTCGAAGCTCTGTAGCTGGCGGCCGAAGGCGTTGCGCCGCGCGGTTGCGTCGAGCAGGCCGAGATGCTCGTCGTCGCAGACGATCATCCCGGCGCACGTACCGAACACCGGCCGCCCCGCGTCGTGGTGCGCCCGGATCGGCTCCGTCAGCCCCGCCGACTCGATCCCCTTGACGATCGTCGTGCTCTCGCCGCCCGGGATCACCAGCCCGTCGAGCCCGATCAGGTCCGCCGGAACCCTCACCTCCCTCACATCAGCTTCCAACCCGCGGAGCCTTTCGGAGTGCGCTTCGAACCCGCCTTGAATGGCCAGAACCCCGATCAACATGCCTGTGCCGCCTCTCCTCCCGTGGGTGGCGCGGAATGAGGGGGTTTTCGGTAGAACAGACCGCTAAAACCCCCTCGTTTCGCGACAGGACCCGCGGGCCGCGACCTAAGCGCCACGGTCCTGTAATAGCGCGTCGGCGGCGACCAGCTCGGAGATCTCCAGCCCCGGCATCGCCTCGCCGAGGCCGACCGATGCGGCGGCGACCCGCTCGGGGTCCTCGAAGTGCGTGGTCGCCTCGACGATCGCCCGGGCGCGGCGCTCCGGGTCGGCGCTCTTGAAGATGCCCGAGCCGACGAAGTTGCCCTCGGCGCCGAGCTGCATCATCAGCGCCGCGTCGGCCGGCGTGGCGATCCCGCCGGCGCAGAACAGCGGCACCGGCAGGCGGCCCTGCGCGGCGACCTCGTGCACGACTTCGAGCGGCGCCCGGTGCTCTTTCGCCGCGGAGGAGAGCTCCTCCGGGCCGAGCTGGGCGAGCTGCTTGATCCCGCCGACGATCTCGCGCATGTGGCGCACGGCCTCGACCACGTTGCCGGTCCCGGCCTCGCCCTTGGAGCGGACCATCGCCGCCCCCTCGCCGATCCGCCGCAGCGCCTCGCCGAGCGTCGTCGCGCCGCAGACGAAGGGCACCTCGAAGGCGAGCTTGTCGATGTGGTTGCGCTCGTCGGCCGGGGTCAGCACCTCGGACTCGTCGACGTAATCGACCTCCAGCGCCTGCAGGACCTGGGCCTCTGCGAAGTGGCCGATCCGCGCCTTCGCCATCACCGGGATCGTCACCGCCTCCTGGATCCCCTTGATCATCTGCGGGTCCGACATCCGGGCGACGCCGCCGTCGCGGCGGATGTCCGCCGGCACCCGCTCCAGCGCCATCACCGCGCAGGCGCCGGCCGCCTCGGCGATCCGCGCCTGCTCCGGCGTGACCACGTCCATGATCACCCCGCCCTTGAGCATCTCGGCGAGGCCGGTCTTGACTCTGAAAGTAGCTCTCTCAGCCATCAGCCCGGATATTACGTGTACTGGCCACGATCCTCCCGCGGGTGGCGTGGATTTGGGGGACCGCCCGAGGACGCTTTAGCGACCGCAGGGCGGTGGTTCCAAATCCGCGACAGGACCCGCGGGCCGGCCTACTTGAGTTTGTAGGCGCGAATCCGGTCTTTGTGCGCCGCTTCGTCGCGCGCATAGAGACCGTGCGCCAATCCCTGCACGAGCGCCATCAGCGCCGTGTTCGAGCGGGCGAAGGAGGGGCTGTTGGAGGAGAAGTAGAGCGTCTGCGCGGCGTGCTCGCCGACCTCCGACATCGAGGCGTCGGAGATCGCCAGGGTGCGCGCGCGGCGGTGCAGGGCGAGCTTCATCGCCCGCAGCAGCAGCGGATGCGCGCGGCCGCAGGAGAGCACGATGACGAGCGTCTCCTCGTCGATCCGCCCGAGCCGCTGCAGCGACTCGCCGCCGGTGCTGGCGACGATTTCGGCGCGGATGTCGAGCAGGCTGAGCATGTGGCGGAAGTAGCTGGCGAAGAAGGCCATCTGGTCGACGCCGACGATCACCACCCGCTGCGCCTCGGCCAGCGCCGCGACAGCGCCCTCGACCTGCTCGCGGGTCAGGTTGCGCGCGGTTTCCTCGAGGTTCGACCAGTCGGCGCTCAGCGAGCCCTCGAGCTCGGAATGGTCGAAGGAGAAGAGCGCGGCGCCGCCGGCGCTGGGGCCGCCGCCGCCACCGGAGACCGCGGCGTTGCGGTACTCCTCGATCGCAGCCTGCTGAAGCTCGGGATAGCCCTCGAAGCCGAGGGCCTGGGAGAAGCGCACCACCGTCGATGAGGAGGTGCTCGCTCTCCGGGCCAGCTCCTCGGCGGTGAGGAAGGCCGCCTCGTCGAGATGGTCGACGATGTAGCGGGCGACGTCTTTCTGCGAGCGCGAGAACTCCTCGAAACGCTCCTGGATGTACTCGGACAGGCTCTTGAGCTGAGGTGATTTAGTTGCGGTCTTGGTCACGGCGGTCCCTTTCGCCGATCCGCGTGCTTTCCCTTCCGATCTGGTTGGATGGGAGTTGAAAATGACCGTTGAGCAGGCCCTTCGCCTCACCAACCGCAACATGATCGCCTTCGATCTGGCGCTCGGATCGGCGGCGATCGCCGCCCCGGAGGCGACGCTGCGGGTGCTCGGCCACGACGAGCCCTCACCCGACGCGGCCCACCTGTTCCGCCGCTGCGGCCCGATCTGGCTCACCTTCGCCGCCGCCCACGCGGTCGCCGAGCGTCGCGGCGAGCCGCGCGACTGGTGGGCGCTGGCCTGGCTGCGTGGAACCGAGATCGCCACCGACGCGCTGTGGGCGAGCTCCCCCGCGGTCTCCCGTCCCGGCGCCAAGCTCGGCCTGCGCCTCGCCGGCGTCGCCAACCTGGCGATGGCCACCGGCTTCGCCTGGCTGTCGAGACGATGAGCGGCGGCGGGCTGCCCAGCAAACGCTGGAGCCTGCGCGGCTACGACGACGAAGGCAACGAGGTCTGGCTGATCCGCAGCTTCGGCCAGAAGCTCTACCGCTGTCCCAGCTGCCACGGCGACATCCCGATCGGCAGCGAGCACGTCGTCGTCCAGTACGTGCTGCGCCTCGGCGGCACCGAACACCACCACTGGCACCGGCGCTGCGCCGAAGAGCGGCTGGAGCCGGACCTGCGCGACGTGAAGCGGATGCCGGCGTCGCAGTCCTCGCAGTCGAAGCTCGAGCAGCGCGGACGGCGGCCGTCGGGACGGCGGCGGCGTTAGGTGTCCGACAAGCGCGGCATCGCCGGCGTCGGCGCCGCCTACAGGCAGATCTGGAGCGTCTACCGCGCCTGGGCGCGGCTGCTGCTGGCGCCGGCCTGCCTGATCTTCGTGCCGCTGGGCCTGCTCAGCGCCCTTCCCCTCACCACCCACGTGGAATCGCTGGAGCTCGGCAGCGGGGTGCTCTTCGTCGGCGTGCTCGTCGCCGTGCTGGCGGTGATCGGCACCTCGCTCTTCGGCGAGATCTTCTTCAGCGGCGTCGTCGCCGTCTCCCTGACCTACGAGGGCGAGCGGGGCAGGCCGCCGACGCCGCGCCAGATCGCGGGCCGGCTCGCCTACCGGCGCCTGATCGCCGTCGACCTGATCTACGCCGTCGTGGTCGCGCTCGGCTTCGTCCTCCTCTTCGTCCCCGGCGTGATCGCCTACGTGCTCCTCGGCCTCGCCGGCGCGGTGGTCGAGATCGAACGCCGCGGCGCAGGCGAAGCGCTCGCGCGCAGCGCCCGCTTGGTGCGCCGCCGGTTCTGGCTCGTCTTCGCCGTGCTGGTGCCGCTGGAGGTCCTCAGCGAGGGCGTCGGCTCGCTCGCCGACCGGCTCTCGCAGGCGCTGCTCGGCCACACCCTCTGGGCGGACTGGCTGGCCGAGTCGCTGTCCAACGTGGTCGCCACCCCGTTCGTGGCGGTCGCCTGCGTCCTACTCGCGGTCGAGCTGATCCGCGAGAAGGAGGGCGCCGGCCCGCAACTACACTCGCACCCGAGCCGATGACCGTCGCCTCCATATTCGTCGACTTCTGGGACGACCAGATCCTCGCCAACGAAAAGCAGGGGCTCTTCCTGGTGCTCGCCGGCTTCATCCTCTCCTTCGCCTTCATCCGCATGAGCACGCGGCTGATGCGCAGCCCGCGGGTGCCCTGGTGGCCCGGCAGCGTGGTCAGCGACAGCGGCGTCCACGTCCACCACCTGGTCTTCGGGATCGTGACGATGATGATCGCCGGGGCGCTCGGCTTCCTGGCGCTGGGCCAGAGCCCGTACACCGAGCTCTGCGCCTTCGCCTTCGGCGTCGGCGCCGGGCTGACGATCGACGAGTTCGCCCTCTGGGTCTACCTCGACGACGTCTACTGGGCCGAGGAGGGCCGCTCCTCGATCGACGCGACGGTGATCGCGGCGGCGGGGATGATGCTGATCCTGCTCGGCTTCAGCCCGTTCAGCTTCGACACCAGCTCGGTCGAGCAGACGATCGGCAGCATCCTCGGCGCCGCGATCGTCTTCGCCCTGGTCGCGCTCTGCTTCCTCAAGCAGCGCGTCATGCACGGCGCGGTCGGCTTCTTCGTCTTCCCGATAGCGATCTATGGCGCCGCCCGGCTCGGCAAGCCCGGCTCGCCCTGGGCGCGCCGCCGCTACGGCGAGCGCAACCCCGCCAAGCAGTCGGAGGCCGAAGCGCGCTTCAAGCCCGACCGCCACACCGAGCGCTTCAAGAACGCCTTCCGCGACATCGTCGGCGGCAAGCCCAGCGAGGGCCTCGCCGCCGCCTCCGAGGAGGCGATCGCCACCACCCGCGAGGCGATCGAAGAAGCCAGGCAGCGGGCGGAACGGATGACCGGCGGCGGAACCCGGGACTCGGACTGACGCATGCCGGACCGCTCCCGCGTCGAGGCCTGGATCGCGGATTACGAGCGGGCCTGGCGAACGGCGGGCACTGAGCACCTGGCCTCACTTTTCACCCCGGATGCGTCGTATCGGATGTCTCCCTACGAGGACCCGGCCGTGGGCTTGGCGGCGATCGGCGAGCTCTGGAAGCGGGAGCGGGTCGGACCCGATGAGGGATTCGAGATGTCGCACGAAATCGTCGCCGTGGATGGAGACGCGGCTGTCGTCCGAGTGGAAGTCGAGTACGCCACGGGCGCCGAGTACCGCGATCTCTGGTTGATCCGCTTCGCCGCCGACGGTCGCTGCCGTGAGTTCGAGGAGTGGCCGTACTGGCCGGGTCAGCCATTGTCCGCGGAAGAGGCCCAACCGAAGGGAGACCGATGAAGTCGCACACCGCGAACATGCCCTTGATCAAGGCGATGGGCGAGTAGGCCGCCGCCATATCCGTGCATTGCCGCAGCCGATGCACGGAATGACGCGGATGCGAGCCGCACCCCGGGCTGCAACCGTGGCCGCATGAGCAAAGGTCACGTGGTAGTCCTCGGCGGCGGGTTCGGCGGCCTGGAGACCGCCTTCGACCTGCGGCTGCTGGCCGGCGAGCGGGCGAAGATCACGCTCGTCTCCGACAGCGACCACTTCCTCTTCAAACCGAACTCGATCTACGTGCCGTTCGGCATGGACCCCGAGAAGCTGAAGGTGCCGCTGGCGAAGCCCGCGGCGCGCAAGCAGATCGAGCTGATCCAGGCGAAGGCGCACGGGATCGACCCCGACGCGCGCCGGGTCGAGCTCGACGGTCGCACGATCCCCTACGACTTCCTCGTCGTCGCGACCGGCGCCGACATGCGCGCCGAGGAGATCCCGGGGCTCGGCGAGCACGCGATCAGCCCCTGGACCCCGGCCGAGATGCTGCGCCTGCGCAGCGGCTTCCAGAAGCTGCTGAGCGGCGACGGGAGAGGCAGGCAGCGGGTGCTCTTCGTCGTGCCGCCGAACAACAAGTGCTCCGGCCCGCTCTACGAGATCGTCCTGATGCTGGACACGTGGCTGCGCCGCAACGGCGTTCGCGAGAACGTCGAGATCACCTGGTCGACCTTCGAGGGCAGCTACATCCAGGCCTTCGGGCCGCGCCTGCACGAGGTCGCCTCGGCCGAGTTCGAGCGCCGCGGCATCGCCGGGCACACCGAGTGGGTCGTCGAGCGCGTCGAGCCCGGCGCCGTCTCCTACGCCGGCGGCGAGCAGCTCGAGTACGACCTGCTGGTCGCCTTCCCCCCGTACATCGCCTCCACCCCCTTCCCCGGCCTCGACGCCGACGACCGCGGCTTCCTCGCCACCGAGCTGGCGAGCCGCCGGCTCACCGGCCACCCCGAGATCTTCGCCGTCGGCGACGCCGGCGACTTCCCCGTCAAGCAGGCCTTCCTCGCCTTCCTGCAGGCCGACGCGGCGGCCTCCCACCTGGCGGCGGAGTTGCTCGGCGCCGAGCCCGAGTGCGACTTCGACCCGGTCAGCATGTGCGTGATGGAGCAGTTCGACAAGGCGACCTTCGCCCAGGTGCCGCTGCGCCTGACCGGCGACCCGGCGCGGCCGATCGAGGTGCGCCCGGACGCCAACGGCGACTACCGCGTCGGCAGCTCGAAGCTCTGGCGCGCGGGCAAGAAGATGCTCGGCCACTCGGTCCCCTGGCGCTTCAGCCGCGGCGAGCCCTTCCACGGCGGCGCCTTCTGGCGCGGCATGGACGTCGGGCTCAGGGCGATGTCGGGCGTGCTGGCGAAGTGACGGCTTAACCGAAGCTGCACGGACAAGGCGCCGCCTCGCCCTAGAATTCTCCCTGTGAGGCGGACCCTGCTTGCGGTGACGCTGCTGTGTCTGGCGCTTGGGGGCGCCGCTGTCGCCCGTGCCGAGATCTTCGGCGGCAACGGCCTCTTCATCAAGTTCGGCGGCGGCTTCGCCCCGCGCAAGCTGCCTCGCGATCGGGACGTCCCGGTGACCGTGCGGCTCGACACCACGATCAAGACCGGCGACGGCAGCGCGCCGCCGCGGCTGCGGCGAATCGCCTTCGGCGTCAACCGCTACGGCCGCATCACGACCAGGGGCCTGCCGGTCTGCCGCGCGTCGGAAATCGAGTCGACCGACTCGGCGACGGCGCTCGAACGCTGCAAGCAGGCACTCGTCGGGCACGGTAGCTTCGACGCCAACCTCGAACTCCACGGCGACGAACCGGCGCCGGTGCACGGCCGGATGCTCGCCTTCAACGGTCGCTCGCACGGCCACCCGGTGTTCCTGCTCCACGTCTACGCGTCGAAGCCCGCCGACGTGACGATCGTGCTCCGCTTCGACGTCCGCCATCCGAAGCACGGCAAGTTCGGCACCGAGCTCTCGACCACGATCCCGACGCTCGCCTCCGACGTCGGATACGTGACCGGGGTCTCGCTCGTCTTCGGCCGCCGCTACCGCTACCGCGGCCACGACTACAGCTTCCTCAGCGCCCGCTGCGCCGCCCCGAGCGGCTACCCCGGGGCGCTCTTCTCCTTCACCCGTGGCATTTTCGCCTTCGCGGGCGGCAAGCGGATCGTCACCACGCTGGTCCGCAACTGCACCGTCCGCTAGCCGGCCCTCAACCGCCGGTGGGAGCCCGGACGACCCCGCCGGGACGACCGCGCGCAACCCAGCCATGCCAGAGATAGGCGGCAACCGCGAGCGACGCAAGCAGAGCGATCGCCGAGTCGAGTCTGGTCAGGCTGAGGATCAGCACGAGGCCGACGAGCGCCGCGCCGGCGAGGTTGGCGATCGCCGCCCCCGCATGTCGCTCGGCCAGCGAAAGCCGTGCGCAGGCGAGGGTCGCAGCGAAGAAGCTGGCGAAGACGGAGACGGCGTAGAACTGCACGAGCTGCTGCTCCCGACCCCCTGCCGCGAGGATCATCGCCGCGGCGGCGCCGAACACGATCAGGACCCCCCAGTGGGCGACGAGGAAGCGGTTTTCGCGGTACAGCCGCTCCGGCAGCAGCCCGGCGTCGTCGTCGAGGCCGACTCCGGCAAGCGCCTTGAGCACACCGGAGCCGGCGAGGTAGGACGACGCGGCGGCGGCCAGCAGCAACAGCGCGCTGAAGGCCTGGAAGCAGGCGAACGCCGCTCCGCCGCCGACCGAGGTCCGCGCGACCTCGGCGAGGAGCGTCGAGTCGCCGCCCGGCAGCGGGACCGCGAGCCGCACTGCGAGCACGGCGAAGCAGATCGTCAGACCACCGACGATCGCGACCATCAGCCAGAGCGTGCCGCGACCGAACAGCCGCCGGCCGCGATCGCCGAGCTGGGGCAGCTGGGCGATCGCGTTCGAAGGGGCCTCCAGCCCGGTCGCCAGGGCCATTCCCAGCGGGAAGGCGGCGAGGACCGCGGCGAGCGAGGCGTCGGCGAGTAGCGGGCCGGCGGTGGCGGCCTGCGAGGACGTCGCCTGCGGCTCGGCGAAGGCGCCGGCGACGATGACCCCGGCCGCAAGCAGGATGAAGACTTGGGTGGCGAGCGCGAAGAGCACGCGGCCGCGATGGCCCGCCAGCACGCCGGCCGCGACAGCGGCGGCGAGCGCCAGCGCAATCGGCAGGCGGCCGCCCCCGAGCGCCGGTACGTATGCGATCAGCGCCGCGGCCCCGGCGGAGCAGCTGACCGCGACGGTGAGCGTGAAGTCGACCAGCAGGGCGCCGAGCGGCAGGAAGGTCCATCCCTCGCCGAACGCCGCAGCGACCGCCTCGGGTCCCCCTCCCCCCTCCGGGAAGCGACCGATCAGCTGGTGGTAGGTGAAGGAGACGACGACGATGATCCCCACCACCAGGGACATCGCCGCGACCAGGCTCGCCGGGTCCCCTTCGAGCGCCCGCAGCGCCGCCTCGATCGCATAGGCAACCGAGGAGACCGGGTCGGCCATCACCGTGAAGGCGAAGGCGACGAAGAGATGGAGCCGTCCGAGGCGCATCCGCGGCATTTTCGACCACTTGTCCGGATGCCTTTTGTACGGGGAGGCAGGTGCCGATGAAGGTGATTATGCGAGTGATTCGCGTGCTATGGAGCGCTGTACTGGGTCCGAGCGGATGGCGCTCGGTCATCGGCCCGCTCGCCTTCGCGCTGGTCAGCATCGCGCTGCTCGTCTACGACCACCTCAACCAAAGGGTGCCGGCGCTCGTCTTCTGGCTGACGCTGGGGCTGATCGTCACCGTCTTCGTCCGCATGCTGGAAACGAATCGCCGCCAGTCGCGCGAGCTGGCCCGGCAGCGGCTCGAAGCGGTCAACGACGGGGTCACGGGCCTGCGCAACCGCACCAGCCTCGAAACCGACATCGCGGCCGCAGCGGCGGCGCCGGGAGGAGGCTGGGTGCTCGTCCTGCTCGAGCTCGAGGGGCTCGAGGCGCACAACGACCGGCTCGGCTACAGCGCCGGCGACGAGGTCCTGCGCCGGGCCTCGCGACAGGTCGCCGACGCGGTCCTGCCGCTCGGCGGGATCGCCTACCGGGTCGCCGCGAGCAGGCTCGCGGTCCTCGTCCCGATCGCCGACCGGCAGGTGGGCGAGGTCGTGCTGGCGGCGACCGGGTCCCACGGGGAGGAGCTGGAGGTCCTCAGCGGACGCTCCTACGGCGAGGTGAGCATCCCGGGCGAGGCGGCGGACGCGGACACGGCGTTCCAGATCGCCGGGCGGCGGCTCGCCGCGCATCGCCAGCGGCGCCAGCGCTCGGCGCGCCGCCAGGCGCACGCGGTGCTGATGGCGGCGCTGGACGCACGCCGTCCCGAGGGCAGGGCCCGGTTGCGGGTGACCGCCTACCGGGCGATCTCCCTCGCCCGCCGCCTCGGGCTCGAGGGCGAGGAGATCGACGACGTCGCCCTCGCCGCCGAGCTGCAGGCGGTCGGGCTGCTCGCGGTTCCGGACAGAGTGCTGGAGAAGGAGGCGCTCGACGAAGCCGAGCGCGCCCTGATCCGCAGCCATACCGCGGAGGGCGCGCGGATCGTCTCCGCGGCGCCCGGCCTCGCCACCGTCGCCCGTCTCGTCCGCTCCAGCGCCGAGCGCTTCGACGGCGGCGGCTACCCCGACGGGCTCGCCGGCGAATCGATCCCGCTGGGCGCGCGCGTGATCGCCGTGGCCGTGGCCTTCGCCGCGATGACCGAGCCGCGCCCGCATCGCCAGCCGGTCGGCGCCGGCGAGGCGCTGGCCGAGCTGCGCCGCAACAGCGGCGCTCAGTTCGACCCGCGCGTCGTCGAGGCTCTCGCCGCCGACCTCGCCGAGGAGTCGCCCCGGCCGGTGCCCGCCTAGGGCGCGTATTCCTGCGCGCGCTTTTCGGCTTCTTCGATGCCCTTCTGGGCTTCTTCCTTGCCCTTTTCGATCCCCCTCTGCGCTTCTTCGCGGCCCTTTTCGATCCCCTTCTTCGCTTCCGCCGAGCCGCCGCTGACGCCCTTCTTCACTTCTTCTTCGGCCTGCTTGACGCCCTTCTTCACTTCTTCCTTGGCCTTCTGGATGCCCTGCTTCGCTTCTTCGGCGCCCTTTTCGATTCGTTCCTGCGCTTCGCTGCTGCTGTCGTTGCCGCTGCTGCCGCAGCCGGCCCAGGCGACGCCGGCGACGGCGATCGACAGGGCGACCAGCAGGGCGGGCAGGCGCCTCGCGCCTGCTTGCTTCGGCTTCTCTTCGGACACCTTCGACTCCTCTCGGTGGGATGGGGCGGGCAAGTCTAAGCTCGACCGATGCCAACTCTGCATGTTCTGCGCGTCTTCGTCAACGAGGACGGCGAGTGGGGAAACCCGCTGGGCGTCTTCCTCGACGGCGGCGAGGTGCCGGAGCCGGAGCGACAGCGGGTCGCCGCCGAGCTGGGCTTCAGCGAGACGGTCTTCGTCGAGGACCGGGAATCGGGGCGAATTCGCATCCACACCCCACAGGTCGAGCTGCCCTTCGCCGGTCACCCGACGGTCGGCGCCGCCTGGCTGCTGGCCCGGGAGGGCTCGCCGGTCGGCGCCCTGCTGACCCCGGCCGGCGAGGTCGCCGTGCGCCATGCGGGCGGCGAGACCTACGTCGCGGCGCGCCCCGAGTGGGCGCCGCCGTTCGAGTTCCGGCAGTTGAGCGCGCCGGCCGGGGTGCGGGCGCTCGACGCCGCGGCGGTCGAGCGCAACCTCTACGCCTGGGCGTGGATCGACGAGGCGGCGGGCACGGTGCGCGCGCGCTCCTTCGTCCCCGAGGCGGGGATCGCCGAGGACGAGGCCACCGGCTCGGCGGCGATCGGCCTCTGCGCCCGAATCGGGCGGCCGCTGGTCGTCCACCAGGGGCACGGCTCGGTGCTGCGCTGTCTACCCGCCCCCGGGGGGCGGGTAGAGGTGGGTGGCGGCGCATGCCTGGTCGAATCTCGATAGCGTGCTCGTCGCTCGGCGGCCTTGACGAGAGTCGCGTCGGCCGAGTGTGGTTCGCGTCCGCCCTTACACGGCGTGGCACGCACTTGCAGGGGTCGCCACCGGCGACTTAACGACACAAGAGGAGCGCATGTCCACGCTATCCGAGGAAGACCTCAAGGTTCATCTGCCGCGCGCGGGCGCATTCGGGCTCGACCAGGACGAGGAGTTCTTCGAAATCGAGGAGGACGGCGAGCGCCGCCGCCTTCGCTGCCACGACTACGGCGAGATCTACTCCGTGCCGGGGCTCTACGAACGGATCTTCGCCGAGGTGCTGAGCTGCCGCTCGCCGCAGGTCGTCGTCGACCTGCTCGACGAGACGCTGGAGCGCGAGGACGAAGACCCGGCTGAGCTGTGCGCCTTCGACCTCGGCGCCGGCAACGGGATGGTCGCCGAAGAGCTGGCGCGGATCGGGGCCGAGGAGATCGTCGGCGTCGACCTGCTCGAGGAGGCGAAGGAGGCGGCGGAACGCGACCGGCCCGGGCTCTACGACGCCTACCACGCGCTCAACCTGACCGAGCTCGAGCCGGAGGTGCGGGCGGACCTCGAGGCGCGGGGCTTCAACTGCCTCACCTGCGTCGCCGCGCTCGGCTTCGGCGACATCCCGGCCGACGCCTTCCGCGCCGCCTACGACCTGGTCGCGCCGGGAGGCTGGATCGCCTTCAACATCCGCGACCAGTTCCTCGAGAACGGCGACTCGAGCGGCTTCTCCCGCCTGCTCGAGCGGATGTTCGAGCGCGGCGACCTGGTCGAGCACGCCCGCCACCGCTACCGCCACCGGTTGTCGGTCGACGGCGAGCCGCTCTATTACGTCGCCGTCGTCGCGCAGAAGTCGGAGTAGCGGAGCAGGCTCGCCCGGATTGCCGCGCCCCCGGCGGCTAGTGGTGGTGCCTGCGCTCGCACTCCCGCTTCTTCTTGCCGTGCATTCCCTTGCAGGCGTCGTTCTTGTGGCCGTGGCCGTGGTGGTGGTCGGGGCTCGCCTGCGCGACCCCCGCCCCGCCGACGGCCAGGGCCGCGGTGACGCCGGTGAGCGCAACGATCCTCGAGATTCGCTTCGACATGGGTGCTCCTTTCAGGAGGGATGGCCGTTTCATGTCACGGTGATATCGAGGCGCCGGAAAGGGCCGGTCCAAGCACGGTTAAAGGGTTGGCAAACCGTCGACGGGCGCCGCACGACCTCAGAGCCCGAGCCCGCCCACCCCGCGCTCGTTCCAGCCCAGATGGTGTGCGAGCTCGTGGCGCAGCGTCCGCTCCACCTGCCGCGCGAGCAGCTCCCTGTCGTGGCCGAAGTCGCGTTCGAGCGTGTCGCGGTAGATCACGATCCGGTCCTCGAAGTTGTCCCGCGCCACCCCGTCGCCGAAGTACTGGCCATAGGCGTGCACCTCCCGCCCACGATCGGACACCACCACCGCCACCCTCGCCAGCACCTCCTGGAATTCCTCCGGCAACCGGTCGATCGCATCGACCACCATCGACTCGAACTCATCCAGCTCTGGAGCGTCGGGCATGGGGACAAGGTAGCTCGGCATGGCATGGAAGGACTCGAACCTTCGACCGACGGAATATGAGTCGCGCCGGAACCCGTCTATAGAGTCGGATCTGACCTGGTAGAGCGAATCACGTCCAGGGAGTCCGGCTGAGTTCGGAGTCGGGACCAAATTCGGGGCCAAGTCTTTCGCCCCCAAGCGAGCCTGCGCGGGGGTCTCCCCCCACCTACCTCGGACTACGCGGCGAGCAGGTGCCCGCCCGAGTCGCGAGCCTCGATCCGAGTACGGGGAGGCAGCTGCATGGTGCCTTGACCGAGACGCCGGAATCGCAGCAGACGTCCGGTCACAGCCCGAGACCAGCGCGCGAAGCCGCGGGGCAGCTCGGGCTGAACAAGAAGCTCGTGCCCGTCTGGGTAGACGATCACGACTGGATCGCCTTCGAACAGCGCACGGGTGGCCATCTCGCCCTGATGGGGATTGTCGGCAGAAATGAAATGGGCCCGGTCGGGATAGCGAGCAGCCAAGTCTTCGTCCTCGATGCCGGCGAGGACTCTCGCGGTCGCGGGATCGATATTGGCGTCGTGGCTCATAACTCCCGCCATTGTCTCACGATCGCCGGAGCATCAGCCTTGGCTTTCTTGATCGCCGCCGCCATTGCCTCGTTCGGGGAGTTGAAAGCGAGGACCACCGGCGCCTGCTTCCCGCCGGCTCGCGTGTACTCACGCTCGTGATGCTCATCGACCGCGTCGGCGTTGTCCCAGAGGCGCACGGTCGTCCATTCCCCGTCCTCAAGGATCTCCAACACAATCGCGTAGGACACGGGTGGCGGAGGCTCGCTGCGCCGGTACCGGATGCGGATATCCCACTCCACATCGATGAAGATCTCTCGCTCCGCCGGAACCACAGACAGAGAATTTCAGAAACTCCAGCGCGAAACGGTTGGGCTAAACATCCCGCTTGGCCTGCGGGGGAACGATTGCGCTAATGGTCTCAGCATGGGCGATGTCCGGCCGCCTGTGCCAACTGCCTTGTCCTCCCCCGGGAGCGCATCCGTCGGCAGGCTCATCAGCGTCGTCAGCGCGAAGTCAACCGCGACGACCACGCCCATCAACTCCTCGATCAGCTCCTGCGAGGCGGCGCGGACTCCTGACTCGGGCACGATCACGACGAGATCAGGAGCCCGCATGCACCCGGTTCCTGAGCGGAATGGCGGGAAGGACTCGAACCTTCGACCGACGGATTATGAGTCGCGCCGGAACCCGTCTATAGAGCCGAATCTGGCTCAGTAGAGCGAATCAAGTCCAAGGAGTTCGACTGAGTTCAGTGGAGCCGGGGACCAATTTCGGGACCAAGTTTTTCGAGTCCGTCCTGTCTCCACCGCAGACAATCCGTCCCCTCGCCCTGCGAGACTGGAACCTATGCCGCGAATCAGCAGCTTCTACGGGATCGTGATCTGGATGTATTTCGACGAGCCCCAGCACGAGGGTCGGCCGCACTTCCACGCCACCTACGGAGACGACGAGGCGTCGTTTGACATCGACAACCTTGAGTTGATCGCAGGCGGGCTGTCTCGCCGCGCCCAGAAGCTCGTGACCGAATGGGCGAAAGAGCATCAAGAGGAGCTACGACAGAACTGGAACCTGGCTCGCGAGCACAAGCCGCCGCACCCGATTGATCCGCTCGGATAAGCCCTCTACCATCGATGCCATGAGAAGTACGCCAATGCTGATCGAGGCAACGCCCACGGAGGGCTATGTCGTGCACGTGCGCTTCGAGGATTCGACGAGCGCCGACGTCGACCTGTCCTACCTGCACGACTACGGCGGCATCTTCGAGCCGCTGCGCGATCCCGAGTATTTCCGCCAGCTACGGGCAGACCCCGACGCCGGCACGATCGTCTGGCCCAACGAAGCCGACATCGCACCGGAGACTCTCTACGCGCACGCCCAGCATCGCGCGGGGGCCACTGCATAGGAACCGCGGCCCAGCGGGCCGGTTCATGAACGGGCCAAAGCGCAGCAAGAACACGCCAGGCACCGACGCCGCGTTCGACCTCTTGAGCGAAATCGCCGTCGATCCTGCCAGCGATGAACGCTACCCGGATGGGACCGTGCTGATCCCGGCCGATTCGCCCGATGCCTCGGCGTTGATGTCGCAGGCAATCGAGAAGCGTAGGCCGATCGCCATCGTCTTTCCGGACGGTTCCGATGTCGTAGCTCGGCCGCCGACGGCCTCCGGACCTGCCCTCCTGGTCGTGCTCGGCCTCTTTTGGCTCGCCGACCGTCTCCGCAGCAAGCGCGACCGACCGACCTTTGTGCCGCGGGAGTGGGTGACCGAGTTTCACGCAGCAAGCGAACCCAAGCTCGCCGCCCAATGAAGCGCAGCAAGTTCACCCGGGCCGGCGAAATCGCAAACGAACGGCTGGTTGAGGCCGTGCTCGACCCTGATCGCTATCCCGAGGGGACCACCTTCATCGCCACCGACCAGCAGGGCTTCGATTCGATCCTTGCCGAAGCCGTGGAAGATCGTCGGCCGCTCGCGATCGTCTATCCAGATGGACGTGAGATCGTCGCCGCTCCTCGCGGTGGCCCGCTCGCCTTCCTCGCGCATTTGCTGACTCGACGACGTGAGTCCAAGGACGACCAGCCCGCCATCCTCCTGCCCGCCGACTACAAAGTCGAAATCCGCGGCAAGCAGGTATTCGCGGCCTGAGACGAATGGGGCGGGCAGGACTCGAACCTGCGCTCCACGAATTATGAGTCGCGCCGGAAGCCGTCCGTAGGGCCGAATCTGGCCTGATAGAGCGAACTACGCCCAAGGAGTTCGGCTGAGTTCGGTGGAGTCGGGGACCAATTTCGGGACCAAGTTTTTGCGAGCGCCCGACGCGCTGCTACCCTGCACGCACGTACTCCGGTTGCTTCGGGAGCCGGAGGGGGGCCGCCGCAAGGCGGCCTCACTTTTTCTCGGACGACCAGTCGGCGGGGCGGCTGATCGCACCGCCATCCGTCTCCACTCTCGCCGGGAGCTGGCATTCGAGCAGCGTCGCCCCGTGAACGGGCCGATAGAAGCTCGCCTCGACCGCGCGGCCGAGTCGCGGGCTACACCGTGGGCTTGCGATCCCAAGCGTCCGACCAAGTGAGCTGCCGACGACGCGCAATGGTTCCTTGAGGTCGTAGTCGTCGGAGACGACGACGGAAATCTCGGCGTCCTCGCGGAAGGCGTCGAGCAGCAGGTGGGTGGCAAGGTTCACGTCGGAGCCCTTCTCCTCCGTTCGCAGGACCTCGACGATTTCCGGTGCGTGGGCCGGCGAAGATGCCAGGGGCAGCCGGGCCGGTTTGGTCTGGAAGTAGCCCTCGTGAATCGAGACCTCCGGCAGCGTCGCCACGGCGCGCAGGTAGGTGTCTTGACGCTGTGGGAGGTGCGGATCAACCGCCCGCCCGCCTACCCGAGCTGTGAAGTAGCGGACCCGATGCAGCTCCTGGTCGGGAAGCAACAGGGCGCGGCCGAAGGCCGCGAGGTCGAGCCACTTGAGCGACGGCTTGCCTTTGAGCGCCCCGTAGAAGAGGTTGAAGCCGTCGATGTAAACGTTTGCGCGTTGCATCTGGCCTGGCACTCTGCCGAACCAGGTGCCGCCGTGTCATGCCCCCAGCCGCGAAGCGGTAGGGACGGTCCGGAGCGCGTCCGGAGAAGTTCGGGACCAATTTCGGGACCAAATCTCCTTCGCGATCTCGACCCTTCGCATTCCAGAGCCGTTTCTCGATGGGGCGGGCTGGACTCGAACCAGCGACCGACGGATTATGAGTCCGCTGCTCTAACCAGCTGAGCTACCGCCCCGGGTTTGGCGAGGGTAGCGGGCGGTGGGGGGCTCGCGGCGGGTGGGCTACTCGGCGCCGGTCATGTCCTCGGCGATCGCGAGCAGCTTCTCGTCGGGGGTGTGGCCGAGGACCTCGTTGCGGGTCCAGTGGAAGAGGGGGTTGGTCGGCATCATCATCTGCTCGTTGCGGCGGCCGGTCTTCTCGATCTTCGACACGTCGCCCTCGCGCTCGCACTGGAAGGCGGAAAGGGCATCGTCCAGGGAGTCGGACTCGTCGAGCAGGCGGACGAGGTGGCCGACGTCCTCGATCGTCGAGCAGGCCCCCATGCCGGCGAAGGGCGAGAGCGTGTGGGCGGCGTCGCCGAGCAGCACGGTGCGCCCGCTGTGCCAGCTCTTCGGCGGGTAGCCGTGGCGCACCTCGGTGCGCACGATCTGGTCCTCCTCGGTCGCCTCCAGCACGGCGCCGACGATCTCCGGCAGGTCCTCCACCCGCGCCAGCAGCTCGTCCTTGGAGAGCGGCGGGTCATCGACGAGGGCGATGCCGCGGCCGCCGAGGAACCAGCGCACGGTCTCATCGCTGACTCAGCCGACGCCGCAGCGCGCCTTGGGGCCCCACACCTGCTTGTGCCGGCCACGCGGCAGGTGGCCTTCGTCGAACGGCGCGAGCCCCTCGATCACCTCGTAGCGCGAGCGCTTCAGGTTGACGCTCTGCTCGAGCACCTCGTCGCGGATCAGCGAGTGGATGCCGTCGCCGCCGAGCACCAGGTCGCCCTCGGCGCGCGAGCCGTCGGCGATGCGCAGCGCAGCGCCCTCGTCGCCCTGCTCGACCCCGGTCACCTCGGAGTCGAAGTCGTAGCGATCGGCGCCGATCAGCTCGATCATCGCTTCCTGCAGGCGGCGCCGGTCGACATCCATGCTCGGCGCGCCGACCTCGGTCGAGGCCTGCCGGATCGGCAGCGTCATCAGCGGCCGGTCCCGCCCGTCGACGATGTGCGACTCGACGATCTCGCGGCCGACCGAGTCGAGCAGCTCGCCGGCGATCTGCACCTTCCCCACGAGCACGGCTAGGCGCTGAAGAGCTGCGCCAGCGAGCGGCCGACGTCGGGGGGCTCCTCCTCGCCCTGGGCCGCGGCGTTGGCGCCTTCGGAGAGGGCCTTGGCGGCGTCGGCGATCTGATGGGTGCGGCCGCCGCGCAGCTCGCCGGACTTCTTCGCTTCGGCGAGGTCGGATTCCATCAACCCGGCCAGCTCGGCGAGGCGGCGCAGGCCGACGGCGCCGGCCGTCCCCTTGAGCGCGTGCGCTTCGGCGCGCAGGGTCTCGAAGTCTTCGGTCTCGGTGGCGAGGCCGGCCGCGATCACGTCGCAGCGCCGCCGCGCCTCCTCGGCGAAGGACTTGAGCAGCTCGGGATCCGGTGCGGTCTTCTCACTCATTCGGCGATCACATCTTCCACGACCTTGGTCAAACGGTCCACGCCGAAGGCGCCCTCGATCTCCGCCCTGATCACACCATGGCGGTCGATCGCGAACAGCCAGGGCTCGCTCGGCAGGTGGAACGCCCGCACCTGCGGCCTCACGCCCTTGCTCGGATCGTTGTCCTTGTAGATCTCCATGTGGATGAACGCCGCCCTGTCGCCGAACTGGTCTTTGACCTGCTCGGCCACGTCGACGACCGGGCCGCATACCCGACTCTGGCAGAACTGGGGGGTCGCAAACAAGAGGAATATCGGTTCTTTGCCGAGAGCTGCGGCGAAATCGACCCGGTTTTGGGTATCCGGCGGCACCCGCGTGGTGATCTTCGAGAGCTTGTTGCCGACGTCGGACGCCGTCGGCGTGTGGATCTTCGGCGGCCTTTCCCCCACTTTCGGCACGCCTTTGAATTCGCCCACCGTGACGCTGGGCAGCAGCGTCGCCAGGGTTTCGTCGCCCTGCTTGATCAGGGCCGCGATCCGCCACTCTCCGTCGCTCGTGAAGTCGATGTTCGTGTTGTAGACGATCGTCGCCGCATCGGGGTCGCTGGTCGTGGTCTGGGCGCGGTAGGCGGGCTTCGTGGCGAGGCTTTCGATCGCCGCCGGGAAGGGGCCCTGCGCCGGCACTTCGAGCGCTTCTTCGCGCGCTCGGGCGGCTGCGCCCTTCTTCGGCTTGCCGTTCTTGCCGGTGCCCGTACCGCTGCCCGTGGGCGTCGGCACCTTGGCGACGTAGAGCGCGATCTCGGCGCCGTCGACCTGGCTGCGGTCGGGGTGGAAGACGCCGAAGGGGAAGCGGTCCTTCCCCTTGTAGAAGACGATCGCCGCCGGCGAGACGACCAGTTCGGCGTGCCCGTCGGCCTCGTTGACGATTTCCTTCAGCGTCTTGCCTTCGGGCTTCGGGAATTCGCTCTTCGGCGGCGCGGGCCGGTTCGAGGCCGTGATCGCGGTCGCGCCGTCGGATTCGGAGCCTCCCCCGCAGCCGGCGACCAGCAGGGCGGCGGCGAGCAGGCAGGCGAGCGCGCTTATGACATGGCGCCGGGGCATGCCCGCCCATGTTATTGAGACGCGCGCCGCGGGCGGTAGGTAGGGTCCGGCGGCGTACAACGAGCGTGAGGAGAGGGACTTGGCTGAGCGAGCTGCACTGATCACTGGAGCTTCGAGCGGGATCGGGCTGGCGATCGCCCGCACGCTCGGCGAGGAGGGCTACGCGCTGACCGTCTCGGCACGCCGGCCGGAGAAGCTCGAGGCGGCGGCCGAGGAGCTGCGCGGCGCCGGCCTCGAGGTGCGAAGCGTCGCCGCCAACATGGCCGACGAGGAGGACGTCGTCGGCGCCTTCGCCAGGCACCGCGACGCCTACGGCCGGCTCGACGCGCTGGTCAACAACGCAGGCGTCGGGATCGGCGCGCCGATGGAGGAGATCCAGACCAAGTACCTCGACATGCAGCTCGCGGTCAACCTGCGGGCGCTGGTCATCGGCACGCGCGAGGGCCTGCCGATGCTGCGCGAGGCGGGCGCCGAGCACGGCAAGGCGCTGATCGTCAACACCGCCTCGATCGCCGGCAAGGCCGGGCAGGCGTGGCTCTCGGTCTACGCCGCGACCAAGGGCGCGGTGATCAACTTCACCCAGTCGACCCACCGCGAGGTCGGCAGCGCCGGCATCCAGTGCACGGCGCTGGCACCGGGCTTCGTCGACACGCCAATGACCGAGTTCGCCAAGGGCCAGGTGCCGGCGGAGGAGATGATCCGCCCCGAGGACATCGGCGAGGCGGTGCGCTTCCTGCTGCGCACCTCGCCCAACTGCCACGTGCCGGAGGTCGTCTTCACGCGCCCCAGCGAGGGCTTGGACACGCCCTGACGGGCGCCCCGGCGCCATGCGGTTCCTCGTTGCGGCGTTCGGCGACCCGGGGCACGTCTTCCCGGCGATAGCGCTGGGGCGGTCGCTCGCCGGGCGCGGCCACGAGGTGACGGTCGAGACCTGGGAGGAGCGGCGGGCCGCGGTCGAGGGGGCGGGGCTGGGCTTCGCCGCGGCCGAGGAATACCGGATGTTTCCGCCGCCGGACCCCGACTCGCCGGAGGGAGCGCACGCGGCGGAGGCGGCGCGGGCGCTGCTGCCGCTGCTGGAGGAGATGCGCCCCGATGCGGTGGTCAGCGACATCCTGACGCTGGCGCCGGCCCTGGCGGCGGAGGTGGCGGGAGTGCCGCGGGCGACGCTGATCCCGCACATCTACCCGGTGGTCGAGCCCGGGCTGCCCTTCTTCGCGGTCGGGCTGCGACCGCCGCGCACCCCCCTGGGGCGGGCGGTGTGGCGGGCCGGGCAGCGGGCGCTGAACGTCGGCCTGGAGCAGGGCCGCGACGACCTCAACAGGCAGCGAGCGCGGCTGGGGCTGGCGCCGACCGAGCGCTTCCACGGCGGCACCAGCCCCGACCTGGCGCTGGTCGGGACGTTTCCGCAGCTGGAGTACCCGCGGCGCTGGCCGCCGGGGGTCGAGGTCACCGGGCCGATGAGCTTCGAGCTGCCGCACCCGGAGATCGAGCTGCCGCCCGGGGAGGAGCCGCTGGTGCTGGTCGCGCCGAGCACCGCGCACGACTCGCACAACCACCTGGTGCGCACGGCGCTGGCGGCGCTCGCCGCCGAGCCGGTGCGCGTCGTGGCGACGACCAACCGCGTCGTGCCCCAGCGCCCGATCGAGGTCCCGGCGAACGCGGTCCTCGTCGACTGGCTCAGCTACAGCCAGCTGATGCCGGCGGCCTCGCTGGTGATCTCGCACGGCGGCCACGGCACGGTCTGCCGCGCCCTCTCCGCCGGAACGCCGCTGCTGATCTCGCCCTTCATCGGCGATATGAGCGAGACCGCGATGCGGGTCGGCTGGGCCGGCGCCGGCCTCTCCCTCCCCTGGCGCCTCTGCCGCCCCGCCTCGCTCCGCTGGTCGGTGAGGCGCATCCTCGACGATCCGTCGTTCGCCGCGAGGGCCGCCGAACTCGCGGCCTGGGCGGAGGAGCACGACGGCGCCGAGCGCGGCGCCGAGCTGGTCGAGCGACTGGGGGTCATCCACGCGCATAATGGCGTCAGCCCCACCAGCGGCTGGGGTCGCAAAAAGCTCCGGGGGTGGGATTCGAACCCACATTGAGCGTCTTAACAGGACGTTGCCTTACCAGTCGGCCACCCCGGATTAACACGCCGCGCTAACCCGATTGGCTACCTCGAGTCGACATCGGCACGTCGGACTTTACCGGTAGCTCAACCGCACCAACCTCCAGCTCCGCATGACAGTTGGCACAGAGCAGCACGCATTTCGCGGCCTCGGCACGCAACTCCTCGATCGAGCGCGTGATACCGCGCACGCCCAGCCCGAATGACTTGGTCGCCGGGTCGAGATGATGGAACTGGAGAGCAGCCGAATGGCGCGAATAGCCACAAAGGGCGCATCTGCCACCAGCCTCCGCAACCAGCATCTCCTTGACCTTGCGCCGCCGGCGGGAGACCGCCTCGGCTCGGCACGTCGCACAGCGCAGCCTCCGCTCCGAAGCGACTGAGATGTGCCGCGTCAAACCATGCCTGCGGCACTCGAGTTGAACCTCTCCCGCACCATCCTCGCGGAGACGATCGAGTAAGACGCGCCTCTGAGCGCCATGCGTTCGCAGATTGTGTCGCTTCAACCACTTCTTCACCGTCGAGTCGCTGACTCCGACACGCTGAGCGATCTTCTCAATCGTCAGCCCCTCCTCCACCAGCGGCTCGAGCTCTGCCCGGGTCAGCCCGCCCTTGGGCGTGTGCTGGGTGCCAGCAGTTCGCAGGCCGCGCTTATGCATCCAGTAGCAGACCGTGGAGGGATGTTTGCCGGTGCGCTTGCCGATCTCCTCAAGCGACAAGCCGTCTGCAAGACATGTTTCAAGGAACCCCTTCTCCACGTGCTGAATCCTCGCAGGTCCCTAGGACAGAACTCTGCGAACATACGTTCGCCTCAGACCCGCTCGGTGCGGGCTATGCGTTCGACCAGGGCGGCGCGCTCGCGGCTGAGGGCGGCGCGGCGCTCGTAGTCGGCGGCTTCGCCGGCGGCGGCGATCTGGGACTCGAGGCGGCGCTGCTCAAGGAGGAGGTAGTTGAGCTCCATCGCCTCCGGCGAGGCGGGCTCGTCGTGGGCGAGGATCACCAGCTCGGCGATCAGGCTCGCCAGCTGCTCGTCGTCGTGGGGGAGGTTCGAGGCGGGGTCGCTCGGGTGGTCGCGCAGCCAGGCGGCGGCGCGGGCGCCGTTCGGCGAGAGGTGCTCCTCGGTCAGCCGGCCGAGGTACTCGCGGCCCTCGTCGGGAAGCGCGACGCACATCGCCAGCAGCGCCCGCTCGCGCCGTTCGCGCGAGGTCAGCTCGCCGCCGCTGCGCATCGGCGGCCGGGTCGGCGCGGCGGTTTCGCCCGCACGCCGAGGCGGTTCC
>Ga0210120_1000082_pt1 | contig 23401 bp, 24 predicted proteins | sample Goodyear_PhragA__FD_184868 | JGI IMG/M metagenome (GOLD analysis project Ga0210120, IMG submission 184868) | Wetland microbial communities from San Francisco Bay, California, USA, that impact long-term carbon sequestration - Goodyear_PhragA_D2... | ecosystem: Environmental > Aquatic > Marine >... | reverse complement strand
TGGAGGTATCCGAACAAACGGTGCGCGATCGTATCACCGGGCGTCTTCAATGCGCCGAATGCGGTTTTACCACCAGCTCATCGAGTGCGCAGTTCGCCAACCGGCCGGTATGCCCGTATTGCGACGGACGATTGGAGCGCCGTAACGATGATGATCTGGGCGTCTTGCAAACGCGGTTGCAAGAATTCCGCACGAAGACCGAGCCGCTGGGAGCCTTTTACAAAAAGCTGTCGATCCTGCATCGCATCGATGGCAACCGCGACCGCGAAGAAGTGTTCGGTGAAATCTCGCGATTGATTGAAGACAAGACCCCGAAATGATTCCGATCAAAAATGCGAAGGAGATCGACAAAATGCGGCAGGCCTGCCGCACGGCGAGCGATATTCTCGACCGTGTGGCGGAGTTAATTCGCCCTGGCGTTACGACCAAGGAAGTCGATGAGGCGGCGGCGGACTTTATGCGAGAGGCACAGGTGAAAAGTGCACCTCTCGGCTATCGTCTCGGGCAGCGGGTTTTTCCCGGTAATATTTGTATTTCGCTAAACGAGGAAGTGGTACACGGCATCGGTAGCCAACGGCGAATTCAATATGGCGATATCGTGAAGGTCGATATCACTATCGTTCAAGATGGCTGGGTAGGTGATACGGCAACGACGGTACCGGTGGGAATCATTGACGAACGCACCGATTTGCTGCTACGCGCCACGGAAAGTGCCCTCGCCCGCGCCATCGCTGTCGCGCACGAAGGGCGACGTGTTGGTGACATTTGTGCCGAAATTGAGGAGGAAGCGCGCCGCAATGGTTTTTCGGTGGTCCGGGAATTCGTCGGACATGGCGTGGGACGCAAAATGCATGAGGAACCGCAAATACCTAATTATGGGAAACGCGGCAGTGGGCCAAAACTAAAGGCGGGTATGACGCTGGCCATCGAGCCAATGATTAACATCGGCACCTCTGAAGTGCGATTGCTCGACGATGGCTGGACGGTGTGCACGGCGGACGGTCTGCCGTCGGCACACTTCGAGCACACCGTTCTGATCACGAAAGGTGACCCCGAAATTCTTACATGGCGCGCAAAGACGCAATTGAGGTAGAGGGCACTGTCGTCGAGTTGTTGCCTAACACCATGTTCCGGGTCGAGATTCCGGGGGCCCGTCGCGTGCTGGCACACATTTCCGGCAAAATGCGTCTGCATTTCATTCGGATCTTGCCAGGAGACAAAGTTATGCTAGAGATTTCACCCTACGATTTGTCGAAAGGGCGAATTATTTATCGCCAAAGATGACAACGCGGCGGGCGGCCGCGGTTTTCGATTTCGAATTATGAAAGTACGACCATCAGTAAAAAGGCTTTGTGCGAGTTGCAGGATTGTAAAGCGCAAGAACGTTGTGCGCGTGATCTGCAAAAATCCGCGGCACAAGCAACGCCAGGGATGAATTTTTGACTTTGTAAGTTGTAACTTTTTAACCAGTACCCATGCCAAGACTATTAGGAGTTGAAATTCCGGCGGACAAACGCGTCGAAGTGTCCCTGACGTACATTTACGGAGTCGGGTTCAGCACCGCGAGACGCATTCTAGAGCAGACCAACATCGATCCGAACATTCGCGCGAAAGACCTTACCCCCCAGCAGTTAAACGAGATCATCCACGCGATCACTAACAACAAAATTAAGATCGAAGGCGATCTGCGCCGCGAGGTGCAAGGCAATTTGAAGCGTTTGCAGGCGGTCAATTGTTATCGCGGCATCCGTCACCGAAAAGGCTTGCCAGTGCGCGGCCAACGCACTTCGACAAATGCCCGAACACGGAAAGGACCTCGCAAAACAGTGGGGGTAATCCGCAATCCGGACGCGAAAGCTGGCAAGGTTTAACCACAATTTCACATGGCTGAAGAAACAACTCCCGCAAACCCGGACGAAACAAAGACGCCCGACCAACCCGCTCAACAGGAACCGGCTTCCAAAGAGACTGCTCCAAAAGCAGAGGCCGCGCCCAAGCCTCCGGCGCCAAAGAAAACGGCAAAAACCAAGAAAGATCAGCAGTCGGGGACTGCGACCCGATCGTCGGAGAATCTTTCGCTCTCAACGGATGAGGTTGATAAACCGAAGATCGTTAAGGCCAAAGGCAGCAAGAATGTTCATTCAGGCGTCGCGCACGTGCTGGCGACTTTTAACAATACCATCGTCACGATCACTGATTTGAACGGCAACGTGATTGGGTGGTCGAGTGCCGGGAAAGTCGGCTTCAAAGGCTCGCGCAAAAGCACTGCTTATGCTGCGCAAATGGTGGCGCAGGACGCCTCGCGGCAGGCTATGGGGCACGGGCTGAAGGAAGTGGAAGTGTTAGTCAAAGGTCCGGGCGCCGGGCGCGAATCGGCGGTGCGCGCGTTGCAAGCCATCGGGCTCGATCTCACGGTAATTCGCGACGTCACGCCGGTCCCTCATAATGGTTGCCGTCCGCCCAAGCAGCGCAGGGTTTAACGTCCAACGCCGAACATCGAATTTACGAATGGCTAGATACACAGGACCAAAAACAAAAGTGAGCCGGCGTTACGGTGTACCGCTGTTCGGTTCGTCAAAGGCTCTCGAACGGAAGAATTATCCCCCCGGCCAGCATGGCCCGCGAGGCTTCCGGCGAAAACAATCCGATTACGCGATTGCGCTCGGTGAGAAACAGAAGCTGCGTTATCAGTACGGACTGCTCGAGCGACAGTTCCGGCGCATTTTTCAACGTGCATTGCGCAAACGCGGCGTCACCGGCGAAACGCTTCTTCAGTTGTTGGAAACCAGACTCGATAATGTTGTTTACCGCCTCGGTTTTGCGAATACACGAAGCGCCGCGCGGCAACTGGTATCTCATGGCCACGTGCTCGTGAATGGGCGCCGGGTTAACGTCGCCTCCTACAACGTAAAAGCCGGCGATGAAGTTACGATCAAAGACAAGCCGAAATCGCGACAACTGGTGCTGCGGAATCTTGATCTGACCCAAATTGTTCCCGTGCCCGACTGGCTCACAGTCGATCGCGACGGCCTCAATGGCAAAGTCGCGCGCATCCCTTCCCGGGAAGAAATGCAGCCCATTGTGAACGAGCAACTCGTAGTCGAGCTGTATTCGCGATAGCGGCGAATCATTCGAGTCAGCCGCAATACAAGATCGGTGGGTGGTTCACCCTCGGTACGTGCGATCGGGTCGTTACCGCGCAGGGTAGAACTCGCTGATTTTGTTCGTGACATTTGCCGCGGCGTTTTGCAGAAATCCGTAACAATGGACCTTCCCAATACAATTCGCGTGGTACAAAGCGCCGTAGGCGTGGAGTCTGATGGTAAACCCGGACCGGAGACGTGGGAGGCGATTCGCAGTCAAATTTGTCCCGGAACCGAGAGTGAACTGGTTAGCGCTGAGGACCTCGCCTCACCGCCATCGTCACTGCAGACGACCGATCGGGTCGATGATCGGAGCGAGAAAGTTATCGCGACGTTGTTGCCGGAAGTGCAGCCATACGCGCGGGCATTGGTATCGAGGGCAGCTCAGCATGGGATCACGATCAAGGTGATTAGCGGGCTACGCACTTACGACGAGCAAAATGACCTTTTCTCGCAAGGCCGCACCAAGCCTGGACGGGTCGTGACCAAAGCGCGCGCTGGTTTTTCGAATCACAATTTCGGCATCGCGTTCGACATCGGAGTGTTTGAGGGAAACAAATACCTGGATGACTCGCCAAAGTACAAAGCGGTCGGCGTGCTCGGGATGGACTTGGGATTGGAATGGGGCGGTAATTGGAAAACAATTGTGGATGAACCGCATTTTCAATTACGTCCGAAATGGGCGGCTGAAATGCCGGAGAGAGACATGCTTGCGGAGTTGCGCACGCGCAATGACTCGGGCAAAGCAGCGTACGTTTAGGAAAAACTGGAACCGCTTTGATTGCGATCGCTAATCGCCGCTGGAGTTGGTTTCCAAGTATTCGAGCGCTTTGTCGTAACTTTTTCGCTCGAGATAATGCTTCAGTCGGGGATCAATCGAAGGCGAAAGTGCGTGATGAAGCCGGTCGATCTTTTCCGAGGCCGCGCGCAATCGAGCAATATGTTTTACCTGGTCGCGACGGCTTTCCTGGTCCCGAATCACCGCGAGCCGTTCTCGCAGAGCCTGCGCCAGATCGGCCAAAGCAATTTCCGTTGTTTGCTGCTGCATTTCCCCTGTTCAGCGACGCCCCTCGGCCAGCAACTGTCGTCTCGCTTCAAGCCAGTCGGAATCAGCATCGCCCGCCAATGCAAATCTGCGCCGCCGTTCAGAAATAAAGTACGCCCGGAGACGAATTTCCTCCTCTGAAGGTTCGGCAGCCGTGCGGTCTGGCTTTGCCTGTGGAGACGCTGAGATCTGTGTTGTTCCTCCAGTCATATCCTTTTTGTTCGCTGCCTTGCGTGGCTTTTTGGCAGTAGTTGCGCGTCCTCCGCTCTGGCGCTTGCGGGTTTTCTTCGTTGCAACGGGCGCGCTGGACTCTGCAGGCGGTTTACTCTTGTTTTCGATACTCTTGGTTTTTCTCGGCACGGATTAATATGGGTTGATCACTTTCGTTTATCGTTGATCGGCTCGTTCGCAAGTGCTTTCTCGCCCTTGCCTTCGAGATGGGTTAACATAACGAAGGATGGTTGGGGTGAAGCATTTCGTTTTCCGCTGGGCTATTACCACGATTGCGGTGATGGTCGCTTCGTCTCTAATTCGCGGGATCCATTACGACACCGTCGCGGCTCTGATCGGGGCCTCACTTTTGCTCGGTATTCTCAACGCCTTTGTTCGTCCATTTCTGCTGATCCTCAGCGCGCCTGTCATTCTTCTTTCATTGGGCTTTTTCATTCTCATTTTGAATGGACTCTTGCTCCTTCTGGTGCACAGCGTGGTTGTCGGATTTCACGTCGATAGCTTCTGGAGCGCGTTTTGGGGCGCGATCGTGATCAGCATTATCAGCTGGGTGTTGAGCGCATTTTTCCTCGGGAGCGACGGACGAGTTCATGTGTTGACCCATCACCGCGGGATACGCCGTGTTCGCGGACGAGTGCTGGAAGAGGACGAGCGCCGCTGAGAAACACGTTGGCGCAATCAAGCGAGATACTTGCTGAGCCGGGAGCGAAGTTCTGTGCGTGCGCGAAAAAGTACGCTTTTTACAGCGGGCACCGAGAGATCAAGGACCTCGGCGATTTGTTCGTAGCTGAGCTGCTGGTATCTGCGCAGCACGAGCGCCATCCGCTGCGTGTCTGGTAACCGCTGAATCGCTTCCTCGATCGCTTGTCGTAGTTCCAATTCCAGCAGAGAGGCGTCTGGCGCGAGGTTGGTTTCATCCTTGAGAGGCGGATCTTCCATGCCGGGTTCTGATTGAAGCGGTACAACGGGCCGACGTTTCGCACGGCGCATCTCGTTGAACACCAGGTTACGCGTAATTTTTAACAGCCAGGTGGTAAACTTGGCGCGGGCCACATATCGCCGTGCGCTCTTCCACACCCGGATAAACACCTGCTGCGCGATGTCTTCCACGTCCGAACTGCTGCCCAGCATTCGCGCGACGGTGCCTGCCACCAGCGCCTGATGTTTTTGGATGAGCCGCTCAAGGGCCTGAGTATCGCCCTGGCCAATAAGCTCCATTAGCCGCACGTCATCGGCATCTTCCTCCGATTGGCCCTGATTTCCTCGGTCCTCCTGAGACATCGTGACTTAGACGTTCGCACGCCGAAAAGCTTTCCAGAAAAACGCAATAGCCGGAATCTTTGGGCGTCTTATCACCGTCGTGGTCATCGTTTTTGTTGCAAGCCGGCAGCGGCCTGTGCATGCTTGACGAGCGATTGATCAGAGTCCGGCCAATGAACCACGAACTTATTCCAAAAGAACTCAAATCGATCGCAGAAAAGGTCGAAGCGCAGCAGCGCATTTCAGAAGCGGACGCTCTCACGCTGTATCACACGAATGATCTCAACGCGCTTGGAATGATCGCGAACGTCGTGCGCGAGCGAAAGAACGGGAACTACGCGACTTATATCCATAATCGTTACATCAATTACTCGAACATCTGCATCTTATCCTGCCAGTTCTGCGCGTTCGCTGCCAGGAAACGCGACGCACACGCGTTCGAATATGCGATCGACGAAATCGTGCGCGTCGTTAGGGATGCGCTCCCTCTCGGGGTTACCGAAGTGCACATGGTGGGCGGGCTGCATCCAAGCCTGAAGAAAGATTGGTATCTCGATCTTTTACGCCAATTGCGCGCCCTCGACCAGAAACTGCACATCAAGGCCTTTACCGCGATCGAGGTTCGTCATTTGGCCCAGCGTGTTTTTAAGATGCCGCTCCGCGACACGCTGGAAATTCTGCGCGACGCCGGACTCGGTTCGATCACCGGAGGCGGGGCCGAAATTTTCGATCCGGTCGTGCGCGATAAAATCTGCCGGGGCAAGGAAACCGCTGCCGAATGGCTCGACGTGCATCGCACCTGGCATTCGATGGGTGGCCGTAGCACTTGCACCATGCTCTACGGGCATATCGAAACTGTCGCGCATCGGGCTGATCATATGCGTCTTCTGCGTGAACTGCAGGATGAAACCGGCGGATTTACCGGGTTTGTGCCATTCGCCTTCGAACCCACTCAGTCCCACGGAATCCTCACCGACATAAAACGTGCCTCTGCATTCGAACAGCTGCGCAATCTCGCTGTCAGCCGGATTTACCTCGATAACATTGAGCATCTGACCGCATATTGGGTCAGCCTTGGACTGCCGCTTGCGCAGGTCTCCCTTAGTTACGGCGTGGACGATCTCCACGGAACAATTCTGGAAGAAAAAATCTTCCACATGGCGGGCGCAACCACCCCGCAACAACAAAGTATTGCTGCCCTCGAGTACGCCATTCGCGAGGCGGGCCGGGAGGCAGTCCAGCGCGATAGTCATTACCGGCATATTCCGTCGGCTGCGACTCCGGCTTCTGCGCCTGCCGAGCTTGCGTGCGCGTGAATGGTAGGGCGCGACCGCCGGGGGCGCCGAAACGAATGCTCCGCGTCGGCTGCGTAAAATACCTTAACGCCCGTCCGCTAATCTCGGGATGGCAAGGCAGGGTTGAGTTTGACCATCCATCGGCATTATGTCGGCGTCTGGCGAAGGGCGAACTCGATGTCGCGCTTGTTTCCAGCTTCGAGTTCCTGCGCAATCCGATCTATCAAATCGTTGATGATGTCTCGATTTCATCCGATGGCGCGGTTTACAGCGTAGTCGTTAGTCACCGCGGTGAGTTCTCCAAGATTCAGGAGATCCAACTCGATCCCGCATCCAAAACCTCCGTCAATCTGCTGCGGTGTCTTGTGACAGAGTTGGGGTCGACCGCGAATTTGATAGAGAGCGAACCTGCCGGCGGCAGCGTGCCAGCGACGTCCCGCGCGCAACTTTTAATTGGAGATCAAGCCATTCAGTTTCGCCAGAAATATGGCAGTGAATTCCAATTCTGGGATCTCGGGGAGCAATGGAAGAAATTTACCGGTCTTCCCTTTGTGTTTGCCCTTTGGCTGATTCGACCCGAAGTCGCGAATGCCGAATCAATCGCGTTGCGTCTTCGTAAATTGCGAGATCAAAACCTGGTAAACCTTGACGATTTAATCGCGGAGGCTCTGGATCGTGCCGCCAAGCCGGGCGACCGCAAAATGACTCGCGAATTCGTGGCTCGTTACTACTCCAAATACCTCCGATTCAGTTTTGGAGAGAGAGAAAAAAAAGGTTTGCAAGCGTTCGCCGATTTATGCGCAAAGCACGGACTACTTCCAAAGGGCGATCCTGTGTTCAACCTGGTTTAGAGTCAAGCGATCCGGCTCCAATTACCGCTTATCCTGGTTTAAAGGCAGATCGAGATCGTAAAGTTGCCACCCTGTCCCTGTAAATCGGAATCGGAGTTTGATTCCAGCACGATCGACAACAAAACTGCGCAACCCGGTGAAGAACGCATACCTCACTTTCCACGAGTTCATGCCTTGTTTACCGAGTGTAAAATAGAGCTGCTGCGGATTTTGGAGGTTCTTAAACGTTTCCGGATTTGAGAGTAGCGTCGCAATGCCTTCCGGCGTGACGTAGGCATCGATAATCGCATCGATCAGCGTTGGCCCAAGATTGCTCCAGCGTTTGTGCTGGCCCCCTTTGTGTGCGAAGCGCGCCACCAACTGCCTCTTCAGCGACGCTCGAACAGAGGGAAAATCAATGCGGGAACTGATCGCCGCAGCATTCCGCGACTGAATCGCCACCGTGAACCGCCAAAATGAAAAGTAAGGCGACGCTCCGTAAACCAGGAGCACGATCAGGCAAAGGATCATCAGCCAACGGATCACTCTCATTTTCCCGATAGCCTTACAATAGTTTGCCTACTTAGAAAACTGCAACGCCGAAGCGCTTCCTCCCCATGTTGTCACGCAATGCAGAACGAATAAACTGAACGATGCAGGATCGATGGATTCTGCCGCCATCCGAAAATCTGAATGGCGGCGGTATTTCGTGGAGCGAAATTTGCGGGTCGGAGTGCATTGCGCGACTCCTTTTCCGCAAAGGCTTTCACAGCGCGGACGAGGTTCAAGACTTTCTTCGGCCGCGTCTCAAGTCGCTCAGCGATCCATTTCTGCTTCCGCAAATGGAGACGGCAGTCACCAGAATTCTTGGCGCGCTGGATCGGCACGACCGCATCGTGCTGTTTGGGGATTACGATGTTGATGGCGTGACCTCCCTGGCGCTGCTCGATGAAATGCTGAGAGGGTACGGCGCGTCGCCCGACGTTTTCTTACCGTTGCGAATGGAAGAGGGCTATGGCTTGAGCCGGGAAAGTGTCGAGCGCTGCATCGAGCAGCACCGGCCACAATTGCTTGTCGCCGTCGATTGCGGCACTGCTTCAGTTGGTGAAATCGCCGAGCTAAAAGAACGTGGCGTGGACGTTATTGTGCTCGATCATCACGAGGCAAAATCGGTGCTGCCAGACTGCGTGGCGATGGTAAACCCGAAGACGGATCCGATATTGCCATTTCATTATCTCTGCAGCGTGGGAATCGTCTTCAAGCTCTGTCATGCCTTGCTAAAAAGCCGGCCGCTGGCCGGATTCGATCTGAAATCAAAACTCGATCTCGTAGCGCTTGGCACTGTTGCTGACATCGTTCCGCTCGTTGACGAAAATCGCCTGCTGGTTCACCGCGGTGCGATCGAAATTGCGCAGACCTCGCGCATCGGTTTGAAGAAATTAATGCAAGTTGCCGGAGTGCATTCGCCAATCCTGCCGGAGGATATCGGTTATCGGCTCGGCCCCCGACTGAATGCTGCGGGGCGTTTGAGCACGGCGGAAAAATCTTTGCGGCTATTGCTGACGCATGATGAAAGCGAAGCGGCAGCGCTCGCCATTGAGTTAGACCGGCAAAACCGCGAACGTCAGGAAGTCGAAAAGGAAATTCTTGCCGCCGCCCTTGCGCAGATTGACGAACAATTTGATCCGGCGCGTGATATCGGCATCGTGGCAGGCGGGCGCGATTGGCATCCTGGCGTCCTGGGGATCGTCGCGTCGCGGATCGCTCGAAGATATCATCGACCTGCGATTGTAATCGGCTTCGACCAGCACGGCTTGGGCAAGGGAAGCGGACGAAGCATTGACGGTCTGAACCTCGTGGAAGCGTTAACCCGTTGCGGGGTTACACTCGAAAAATTTGGCGGTCACGAAATGGCGGCGGGCCTGACGCTGCGTGAAGAAAATTTCGATCGATTTGCCGAGGCATTTCGCGCTGCGGCGCGAGACATGCTTTCAGAAGAGGCTTTGCAGCGCTGCCTGCGTCTCGATCATGAGTTGCCATTCTCGGAGATCGATGTGGAGTTTCTGCGCTGGCACGAATTGTTGCAGCCATTCGGAAGTGGAAATCGGCAGCCGATTTTTTTTGCGCGCGCTGTCGAGCCGGTGGCGCCGCCACGAATTGCAAACGAAAAACATCTGATCTTCCGGTTGCGTCAGGGCGACCGAAATCGTCGGGCTGTTTATTTTGATGGCGCGACAACTGAACTTCCGGACCCGCCATGGGACGTGGCATTCCGAATTGGAGTGGACGAGTATGATGGTAGAACCCTCGTGGGAATGCGTATTGAGGCGGTTCGCGCAGCGGGAGCGATTTGAAAATCCAAACAGGTCACACGGCAGTTCGACCTGGACAGAGCGACGTTAAGGGATGCCGTTGTGCTACCGTCCTGTGACGCCACCTGTTCATAGACCTGAGTTGGAATGGCGGCACGAACAATGATCAATTTTTCAACAAGTCTTGAGGAATTAACCTGGATCCAACGGCCGCGTCTGCTCGCGCTGCGACGTCTTGGCATTGAAACCGTAGAAGATTTGCTGACGCATTTTCCCCGTAGGCACGAGGATCGCACGGAGTTTCCGCATTTCCCGCGGGAGGAAAGCGAAGTTCCAATGTGTCTCTGCGGCGAGGTCATTAAAACGTCACTGCGCCGGTTTGGCGGATGGAAGAAAATCTTTGAAGCAACGCTCCAGGAGTCGCAGCCAAATGCTCTCAGCGAGCCGCTCGTGTGCCGTTGGTTCAATCTGCATTACGTGCAGAAAATGATCGCCACAGGCCAGCGCCTCGTTGTTTTTGGCAAACCGCGACTGCGCGGGAAACGGATTTGCATGGATCATCCGGAGTTTGAGGTGATCGAGAACGACGAAGAAATGTCGATCCATTTCCGACGCATCACGCCGATTTATCCGGCGACAGAAGGTCTCTCGCAACGCGTATTGCGCGGCATTATTTATCGTGTCTTACAGGAAGTTTCAGATTCGGCTTGGGAACCGATCGCCCCCGATACCTTGGTGCATGGCAAGCGATCGCACGCGATTCGCGCCATTCATTTTCCGGAGAGCCTCGAGGCGCGCGACGCTGCACGCGAGCATCTGGTGCTCTCAGAGTTCTTCACCATGCAAATGCTGATCGCTTCGCATCGTTTCGAATCATCCTCGCGCCTCGGTGAGTCGCACTGCGGGTCAGGCGCGCTGCTGGAGAAATTTCTGAAGACGCTTCCTTTCGAATTGACCGGTGCACAGCGAAAAGTGATCTCGGAAATCCGCCATGATCTCGCGGCGAATTATCCGATGAACCGATTATTGCACGGCGACGTCGGTTCGGGAAAAACTGTGGTCGCTATCGCGGGGATGCTGCTCGCGGTTGAAGCCGGGTTTGAGGCGGCCTTCATGGCGCCCACGCAAATTCTGGCAGAGCAACATTACGAAGTGCTACGCCGCTGGCTGGAACCGCTGGGCTTGCTCGTTTCGTTGCGAACAGGCGCAAGGCAGGAAGACGGCGGCCCGCTGCCGCTCTTTGACCGCGATAATCGCGGTACTACACGCGCGATGCAGGGGAGCGCGCCCGTCCCGGGTGCTGGGGCTGTCGTCTCGACAGCACGAACTTTTGATGATCACAGCGGCGGAAAACAAAGTGCCTCGTTGCGAGACGCAACGACCAACACGCGAGACGCGTGTGCTCCCCAGCCCGGGGGCGCACGCTTTACGAAACGCCATCTTCCTCATTTTGACCGGCCATGGGCTGTGTACGCCATTACAATCAGCGCGCGTAAACGCAAAAAACTATCGCCCGCGGCCCGGACAATCGTGCTCAATGCGCTCCGATACTTTCAGGACAAGCGATATGAGCTGTACGCTGCCTGCGTAATGCCAGACCATGTGCATTTACTCTTGCAGCCATTGCCAAAGCAATTCGACGCGACCAACAAACCCATTTTCTGGTCAATTGGAGAACTGATGCAGTCGATAAAATCGTTTACTGCGCATGAGATCAATAAACTCCAAAAGACAAGCGGACCAATTTGGGAGAAAGAATCATTCGACCGTTACATTCGGTCGGATGGCGATCTTCAGGGAAAATTCCATTATATTTTGCGCAATCCCTGGGACTCCGGCGTGGCCCAGCAGAATGAAGATTATCCCTGGGTTTGGACTCGGGAAGATGAAATGCGCGCTTCCAGAAGCTCGTCGCAGCAAAATGTGGGGACCAGCACACTCCAAGCATGCGCTCTCCCGACGCTTGCCGACCACCCTCAAATCGTCGTCGGGACGCACGCGTTGCTGTATGAATCAGTTTCGTTCTCGAAGCTGGGGTTGGCGGTTATTGATGAACAGCACAAGTTCGGGGTCGCGCAGCGCGCCCGACTGACGGCGCGGGAACCGGCGCCAGATGTGCTTGTCATGACGGCTACGCCGATTCCGCGCACGCTGACGATGACCATCTATGGCGACCTCGATTTATCGACAATTGATGAGATGCCGGGGCACCGCGGCAAAATTATCACTGCAGTCCGGGATACTTCGAAGCTGGGTGAGGTACTCAGTTTTTTGCGATCGGAATTGGAGAAAGGACGTCAGCTTTACGTGATCTATCCATTGATTGATGAAAGCGAGAAGCTGGACGTGAAAGCGGCCGCTGCGGAATACGAGCTCTGGCGTGAACGTCTGCATCCGTACCGCTGCGAACTGCTTCACGGCCGGATTCCAGCGCCGGAGAAACAGCAGATCATGGATCGTTTTCGACGTGGCGAGACGAGCGCGCTGATCAGTACAACCGTGCTCGAGGTCGGTGTGGATGTACCGAATGCCACCGTGATGCTGATCGAAAATCCGGAACGCTTCGGTCTCGCGCAGTTGCATCAACTCCGTGGACGAATCGGCCGCGGCGAACACAAGTCATATTGCATTTTACTGGGCCCCAAACAGGAAAAGGAGGCGGCCGCGAAACTCGCGGTCTTGGAACGAACAACAAATGGCTTTGAAGTGGCCGAAGCAGACTGGGATTTGCGCGGTCCAGGCGATCTGCTCGGCACAGCACAGAGCGGCCTTCCGGCGCTCAAGATTGGCGATCTAAAACGCGATGCAGACCTGATGCGCCGTGCCCGCACTGCAGCCATGTCCATCTTCGAAACGGACCCCCGCCTGGAGCTGCCAGAAAATCAACGTTTCCGTCGTTTTATTGTCGAACAACAGGGACAGAGTTTCTCCCACGTTAGTTGATGAAAAATCTCGCAAAATTTTTTCTTTTTGTACTGCTTTTAAGCGCAGGAATTTCACTGCTTTACGATTACCGGCTCAAGCATGGAGGGCTAAATTTTTCGTCCGGGCGCACACCGGAAAAGTACACTTTTGCCTCCCACGCGGCTGTTGAGCCAAAACAAGTCGCGTCGCTGGAATCGTTGAGTAAGGAACGGCGTGCGTTGGTGAAAAGTGTGATTCCATCAGTTGTTTCAGTAAAGACATCGACCAAGGTCGCCGTCCGACGCGAGTATGGAGTCGATCCGTTCGAATTTTTCTTTCCAAATCAACGCAGGTTCCGCAACCCTCGTGACGAAGAGCTGGTGCAGAATTCACTGGGTTCGGGCGTGATCGTGACCAATGAAGGCCACATTATCACCAACAATCACGTAGTGACCGACAGACAGGGCCGTCCGGTAGATCAGATTGAAGTGCAACTGAGCGATGGTCGAACCAAAAAGGCCCGTCTGGTGGGTGCCGATGAACAGGTGGATCTGGCAGTCCTTAAGATTGACGAGCCTGGAGTGAAACCTCTCAAACTTGCCGATTCCGACTCGGTCCAACCGGGAGATTCTGTTCTGGCAATCGGTAATCCGCTTGGATTTGACGAAACCGTGACCGACGGAATCATCAGTTCAAAAGGCCGGCCGAACCGCAGCGATTTTTTTGCCGAGCTGCTGCAGACTAATGCGGCAATTAACCCGGGCAACAGCGGCGGCCCTCTGATCAATATCCGCGGCGAGGTGATTGGGATTAACACCGTGATTGCTTCGACCACTGGTGGTTCACAGGGACTCGGTTTTGCGATTCCTTCGAACACAGTTCGGAGCGCGCTGGAAAGTTTGTTGAAACAGGGGCGAATCATTCGTGGATATCTTGGTATCCAGACAGGGCCATTGCAGCGGGGTGCTGGCGCACCGGATACTGAAGGCGTCACCGTGGGCGACGTGATCTCCGGGTCGCCTGCGGAGCAGGCGGGCCTGCAGCCCGGCGATGTCATCCGCACATTCGACGGACATGACGTGAAGAATTTCGGCATGCTTCGAACTCTCGTCGCCGGAGCGCCGCTAAATAAGAAAGTAGATCTGCAAATCGTGCGGGACGGAAAACCTTTAACGGTGCAAGCGCAGATCAGAGAACAGCCGATGGATTTCGAAAGCGCGCGGGTTCTTCCGCGCGGCAATCAGCCGCAATTACAACGTCCGCGACAGCCGGACGATCAGGGAACCGTTGGCGGTCCCCTGGCATCCATTCAGGTGGATCAATTAACCCCGGAAACCGCGAGCCAGCTCGACCTGCCTCCGAACGTGCAAGGGGTGTTGGTAACAGGAGTCGATCCCGACAGCGGTGTCGCTGAATTACAAAAAGGCGACGTGATTGAAGAAATCAACCAACAGCCGGTGACGTCCGTTGCCGACTATAATAAGATCGCTGCCTCGCTCGACCCAAGCCAGCCACAAGTCTTATCAGTTTGCCGCCATCGCGCGCGGTCGTTTTTGGTGTTGCGACCCCGATAGTTTACGGGGGCGTTGAACTGTGCGTCCGGACATTTCAGTGCGATGTCCTCTAACACATCCAGATGCGCTCACGCGCGCATCTGTGTTAGCACGCAATCGCGTGCCGGTGGCAAACGCCAGAAAGCATGTCCCAAAGCGCGTCGAGAACGCGATCCACTGCTGCTTTCACAGAGTCAAAGTTCTGCTTGTTAGTGTAAGTGGCGAGCAACCTTCGCTCATCGGCAGAGTGTTCACGATCGGCTTCAATGTGCACACTGAAATATTCGTAATGGTTGGGATCCGCAAAGTGGTAATGTTTTTTCAGTCCGTCTATCTTGGACTCACAGATCGCAGGGATTTGACTCTCATACGCATACAGCGCCGCCAGGCCTTCTGCGGTTGATCCTTCGCCGCAAACGGATCGGAACGTGTCGATCAAGTTTTTTGTTTCCATCCATTTTTCCGTTTTGCGCACATCAGATGCAGCAATGCCGAAACCCTCAGCAAATTGGAGCCAAAGCTGCGGATGATTTGGCGAGCCAGCTTCCTCGTCGATTAAATTGTTAAGCAACGTTTTGCGCGTCGTTTGATCGTCGCATTTCGCATGCACTGCCGACAGATAAGTTGGAAACGCCGCGACGTGATGATAATATTGGCGCGCATAATCAGCGAGCGCCTCCTTGCTAAGCTCCCCGCGCGTCCACGCCAGGTAGAACGGATGTTTCAAGAGGTGTTTCGTTGCGATCTCATGGTCGATTTGGTCGAGATATTTGTTCATATGATTTGGCTTTCACAGATTACGCAAAATTACACAAATTCATGCAATCTGATTTTTGTAGCCTCCGGTGATTTGCGCAATCTGTGGATCATTTTCAGGCTGCTTGCAAAATTTGTTTGATCCCGCGAACCGGGATGAGAACCCAGTTTGGGCGATGGTTCAATTCGTAAGCGATTTCGTACACAGCTTTATCGAGCAGATAGGATTCCACTATGATTTGCAGGTCGTCACTGTTTTTGGGGATGAAAATCGCTCCGGCAGTGGTGTTGAGATACCCTTGCAGAAATACGCTGCTCATCTCGCGGTACCAGAGATCGGCCCAGCGCTCTAGAAAAGGCACATCCTCCTGGCGCATCGCCGGCTGCCAGAGTGCGGAGTAGGCGACATATTGGAACGAGCGCATCATGCCAGCGACATCCCGCAGCGGGGAGCGCTTCATTTTCCGATCGCTTAGCGGACGCGCCGGTTCGCCTTCGAAATCGAGAATGACAAAATCTTTCCCGGTATAAAGCAATTGTCCCAAATGGTAGTCGCCGTGAATTCGAATCTTTGCCCCATTCGTGCGTCTGTTGAGCGATCGTTTTTCGCGCGCGAGAATTTCGTTTTCCGCTGCGAGCACCTCCTTTGCTTCATCTCGAAATTCTGCAGGGACATCGGGCAACTTCTTCTCCAAAGACGTAAATGCGCGGCGCAATGACGTGCGCATGCTTTGGTAAACAGAGCGTTGTGCCATGGTATTGAACGGCTCCGGCGCGAACGCGGGGTTATCGCTTCTCGAAGCGAGCGCAAGATGCAGTTCGCCCGTGCGCTGTGCCATGACCTTGACTTTTTCGGGGTATACGCCGCCGATCAGCTCTTCGAGAAGAGTACCGGGGGGCGCTATCTCATTCTGAAGATCCGCCTTCCGCTCCAGCACGCGATCGTAATAGCGGCCGACCGCGTCCATCGTCAGTGTCCAGACATCTCCTTCGTTCGCCACCGCCTGTTGCAAGAGGCAGACTACAGTCGGCTCTGCCTTCGCCCGGTGGTATTCAAGCGCTCCAATAAAGGCCGGCACGTTTGGAAAATTAGTTTGCTCGGTAAGAAAACGCGTGATTTCCACGTCAGGGTTTATCCCATACTCGAGTTTGCGATACAGTTTCAGGAAAAATTTATTGTCGAAAAGCATAGAGGAGTTGCTTTGCTCTGCGCTCAAGACCTGTGAGTTGCCCGAGAACTCAAACTTCTGCGATCCCGGTTCCGCGGTCGCGAACCCTGCAAAATGTCCCGACCGCGCCGGCAGCGTGCGATGCTTTACGATGACGTCGAACAACTTTGCGCGAAACTTGGGATCCCAAATGGCATCGCACAGGATGACGCCGTCGCTTCCGGCAAAATGCGCGATAACCGCCTGCGGCGCATTCTGCCTGATTGAGTGCGCCATTTCGGAGGAGGCAATCTTTACCGGAACCGCGTACGTCTCGGCCGGCGCGTCGAGGTAGTTGACCTCAACGAACCAAAGTCGCGTGTCGTCGGCATCGGAGGAAAAATCAACCTGTTCGATCACTTTGAGATTTCGGAAAGTCCTGGCCTTCGAACCAAACCAGCGGGAATTGCGGATGTGATTGGGAAGAATCTCGCGCTCGATGTGTTCTCGTTCGTTATTACCAAGCAGGCTGTCCAGTTGAGCTGGCGCATTGATGCTTGGCACAATGCGTTTCTTCGATGCACGGCGGTTATCGGCCGGCGCTTGCAAGGCGAACCAGTAATAGGCGTGCGGGCCGAGTGTGATGACGTAATTCGATTTCCTGATCGGGCGAAATAGATTCCGGCTGAAAACCTCCATCGGCACGCACCCTGAAAACCGGGAAAGATCCAACTCGGCCGACTGGGCGAACCGCGAAAGATTTGCCACCACAACGATGGTCTCGTTCTCCCAGCGGCGAAGGAACGCAAGGACCTTCGGGTTGTCTGGGTTCAGGAATTCAAGGGAGCCGCGCGAGAATGCCTTAAAATTCTTCCGCATTGCTATGACGCGGCGCGTCCACCACAGCAGAGAGGAAAGATTTTTCTGCTGGTTCTCCACGTTAACGGCCTCGTAGTGATATTCGGGATCGATGGTGATAGGCAGATAAAGCTGTTGTGGATTTGCTCTAGAAAACCCCGCGTTGCGGTCCGGGCTCCACTGCATCGGTGTGCGGCAACCGTTGCGATCGCCAAGGTAAAAATTGTCTCCCATCCCGATTTCATCGCCGTAATAGATGATGGGCGTGCCCGGCATGGATAGCAGCAGCGTATTGAGCAACTCGATTTTGCGCCGGTTATTCGCGAGGAGTGGCGCGAGCCGACGGCGGATCCCAAGGTTGATGCGCGCTAGCGGATCCGTCGCGTAGACTCGATACATGTAGTCGCGCTCCTCATCGGTCACCATTTCCAGCGTGAGCTCATCGTGATTACGGAGAAACATTGCCCACTGGCAATTGTCCGGGATGGCCGGAGTCTGCTCCATGATGTCGATGATAGGGAACCGGTCCTCCATTTGCAGCGCCATGAACAGGCGGGGCATGAGTGGAAAATGAAAACTCATGTGCGTCTCGTTTCCGTCGCCGAAATAGGCCGCCGCGTCCTCCGGCCACTGATTTGCCTCTGAAAGCAGCATGCGATTTGGGAACTTCGTGTCGACGTGAGCCCGCAGATCACGAAGAAATTTATGCGTTTCGGGCAAATTCTCGCAGTTCGTCTCTTCGCGCTCGTATAGATAGGGCACGGCATCGAGCCGAAGTCCATCGACACCCATCGACAACCAGAAATCGCACACTTTTTTTACGGCATCGTGCACGGCCGGATTATCGAAATTCAGATCCGGTTGATGCGAATAGAACCGATGCCAATAATAGGCTTTCGCCACCGGGTCCCACGCCCAGTTCGAGGTCTCGAAATCTTTGAAAATGATTCGGGCGTCCGCGTATTTTTCCGGCGTTTCGCTCCAGACGTAGAAGTCCCTGTATGCAAGGTCATCACTGTAGCCGGGGGGGTGGACCCCGGGGTCCCTGGCGCGGCTGCGGTCATCGCCCGCGGCTACAAGCCCGTGTCGCGCGACTGCCCGACGGGACTTTTGGAACCACGGATTTTGATCCGAGGTGTGATTGATTACCAGTTCGGTAATAACGCGCAGATTGCGTTCATGCGCGGCGTCTAAAAAAGCGCGAAAATCATCGAGCGTGCCGAAAATCGGATTGACGTCGAAATAATCGGCGATGTCGTAGCCGTCGTCTCGCAGCGGAGAGGGGTAGAATGGCAACAGCCAGAGCGCGGTGACGCCGAGTTCCTGCAGATAATCGAGCTTCTCCATGAGACCGCGAAAGTCGCCCATGCCGTTGCCGTCGCTGTCGCAAAACGTCTTAACGTGCAGCGAGTAGATGATGGCGTCCTTGTACCAAAGCGGGTCGACCGATGTATTGCTTAATCCCTCTCCCATAGAAGTAACCTTTGACACATCGAACGTGCCGCGCAATTGCGCTCATTTTCCTGTGGAAATCGCTGGACGCATCCCCGCGGCTGGCATAAGAGAGCCGGTCATGTCTTGGCGTGCGATTCGTGTTTGACCAATCTTATTAATCAGATGGGACGCTCAGAACAAATTTCTCCAACTCAAGACAAACCCAGAAAACGCAGGGGCGCGACAAAATCCCGTAGGGCATCGGTAAGCGTTGCCCCGCCAGTCGAACCCGGCACTCCCAGCGACTTCGAATTGATGAAGCGCATCCAGGAACGCGATGCCGATGCGATTTCCGAACTATACGATCGTTATAATGGCATTCTGAAAGCGCTGATCCTGCGCGTCATTCATAATGATGCCGAGGCCGACGATCTGTTGCAGGAGATTTTCGTGGAGATCTGGAACCAGGCGAAGAATTTCTCCGCACAAAAAGGCAAACCACTTGGTTGGATGGTCACACTTGCCCGGCGCCGGGCAATCGATGGTTTGCGCAAGAAGCAGGCTTACGCGCGTGCCGAAGAACGCCTGCAAAACGAGACCGAACAGCAGCCCGAAGCATGGGTGCACAACGCCACCGAAGAAGAAATCGTGCTCAGCGACACCCGCACAGTTATCCGAAAGGTCATCAATCGCCTGCCCCCGGCTCAGCAGCAGGCAATCGACCTCGCATTTTTCAGGGGCATGAGCCAGCGCGAAATCGCAGCTAAAACGAATACACCATTGGGAACGGTAAAAACGCGGCTTGAATTGGGACTTAAAAAAATATATGACGGCCTCAAGGACTTGAGAGATGAACTTTGAGCAGTTTCAAAATCAGGCGCGGTTGTACGTGATCGGCGCGCTTGAGCACGAGGAGCTGGATGAATTTGAGAAAGCCAGAAAAAAATTCGGCAAAAAAGCCGAAGATTTCATCACTAAATGCTACGCCTTGCACGAAGCATTTGCTTTGAGCCTGCGTCCGGCGAAGTCCTCCGCCGCAATCAAGGAACGGCTTATGGCCATGGTAAAGGCCAAAAAGGAGTCGTAATCGCCGCCTTTTTACCCTCTCAGCACTCGAATTCCCGCAGGATGAATTCCTGCAGAAATCCGTAAAAGTTTACCTGGAACAAGCTCAGATCCCGTCGCGACCCGATCGGTGAGTGACAGTGGTCGTTCAATTCGGTCTCGGTGAAATTGTTTTTCGCCGCGATAACCAGCCGGGCCTGGTTCAGCGCGCTCAACCAGGCGTCGGCGTGCTTGGCGGGAATACGCAGCGTGCGGTTCTTGAGACTTTTTTCGCTTCCGTTTAGCTGCTTGAGATCCGCTGACACAGTTTGCGTCGCGGTTTGAAAAAGACGGCGCAATTCCGGTTCCACATACATTCTCCACTCGGCGCGAAGTTCGGTGTCTGTTCCATTTGATGGCGGACTGAAGATGCGTTCTTCAGCAGCTGACACGCCGTCCGGATTGGCGCTTGCAGGGATTTGCCGGAGTAGTTCGGCAAGAAACGGATCGATTTCGGAGATTTCGATCTGGTTTTTGCGCCGGCGGATCTCCATGACTAACCAGCCTTCTCCAGTGTAGCGAGCAGCAGATAGCCATGCAGTTGCTGCACATAAAGTTCCGCTCGCTCCCGCATGCCGCTCCACAAAATGGACCGCCCCTGATGATGCACTTCCAACATGTGTTTTTCCGCTTTATCGCGCGGATAACCAAAGACGCGTTGGAAAACCATGGTCACGTAACTCATCAAATTCACCGGATCGTTATGAACGACAACCTGCCACGGGATGTCGAGCGCTTCTTCTGTGTCCGTTTCTTTTTCAATCGTCGGCGCGCCAATGGTCGATTGCGTCGCATCCTTCGGCAGGATTGCGGTTCCCGCGATTGGAGAGCCCGCCACTTGCGCGCAAAGTGGCTCTACAGTCATGAGAAAAATGCTAACATACGCAGCTCCCAGTTCAAACCTGTAGCGGCGGTCTATGACCGCCGATTGCTCGGAAATAGCAGGCTGCATGATGGGATTCGGCGCTCACAGAGCGCCGCTACAGGAGCGGAGGATCCTTTCCTGTGCCTTTTTCATCTTTTGCGCCTCACTTGGAGTTTGATCGTCGAAACCGTGCAGATGTAAAAGTCCATGGACAATGTACAACTTGAGCTCGCGTGTTAGCGAACTTTTGAACCCGCGGGCCTGTCGGCGTGCTGTCTCCACACTGATAAAGATTTCGCCGTGATGAAATGTGAGCACATCAGTCGGCCCCGATTCTCGCATGAATTTTCGATGCAGAAACGCCATTCGTCTGTCGGAAACGAGCCAGACAAAGACCTCGCGCAACTTGCGCAAGTCAGTTCGTTCCCCTTTTCGCAATCTAAAACAATCCTCCAACGCTTTGCCTGCAAACTTCTCGAGCTCGGCGACATTCACCGAAGTTTTTCGCTGAAGGTTCCGCACGCCGATGCGCGGCAATTCTGCACATTTATTCATTGACCCGTTTTTTCTGCTGTGACCGAACTAAAACGGAGCGGTAGTGCCGCCTGATATTTGAATCGTAAAAGCGCGCTTTTGATTCCGCGCTGATCAAATCGCGGTATACGTCAATTGGCACATCGAGATACCGGTAAACAGCGCCGTTTACGAATTCGATTTCGAGAATGTGCCGGCGCTTGCTGTAACCGATCTTTGCGATCGCACTCGATCCAACCGGTTGCCGCGGAATGTGGGATACAATTGCTTTTCGTGTCGGTGAAGGTTCCGCCAACACGAGAGCGATTATTGCACTTGAAACGCAGGAGATCAGTACGAACCGCAGCACCGTGGCTTCTTTTACAAACCTGACGCCATTCCGTCGAGAATAGATGCAAGTTTTCCGCATTCGGATCCTCCCGGGAAAGATTCCAACTCAGGAAGAGGAAGGTGGAACGCGTTGTCCCCAACGCGTCGAGTTGGATCCGCGGCCATCAGCTCGCCGCGGCGAGCCGATCCACCTTTCCTGCTCTCTGATGAGGGTCCTGCTATTGTCCCAGCGGCGTCGTCACTTCCGTTCCCGGCGGCGGCTTAAACTTAAACATAGTGGCCGGAATTGGCGCGCGTGTCTGGTTTGTATACCTGGTGACGATGCGATCGCCATTCGGCAGCAGCATGTCGGTGCGTTCAACGCGAAACTCGTTGTTGATCCCCAAATCCAGCTTTTGAAATACTCGCTTCATTGCCGCAGTGTGCGGCAGCAGTTGCAGCTGGTGTCCGTTGTCGGTCTTTGTTGCGGTGATCTTGAAACTCGTTTCGATATTTTCCAAATTCAGCGCGGAATTGATCGCCGCTACGGTAGCATCCAGCGGCGATCCTTTGCCTAACGGATAACGCTCCGCTGACTTGAAGTTCGGATAATAAATCCACAGATCGCGGCCATCGCTTACCGTGACGCTGGGCGAATTGCCTTTCACTTCGCGTCTGAATTTGTTCGGCGGCTGAAACCAAACCGTACCCGAGCTCACGATCGGTTTTTTCATCAACCGAATCACTCTCTCCTCGTGAAAATCAGCCTGCGTGCTCCGGTTCTGCCGGATCGCTGCGAGAAGATTCTTGAGCTCGCCTTCTGAAAGAGGCGCACTTCGCGCGACGGACGCAAGCGCGGAAACAATCAGAATGCCACAAATGAGAGTGCGCACGCGCTTATCTTATCCGGCCGCATTAAATTCTCAAAGTGCGCGCGACGAAGGCGGCTTTATAGAAACGATGCGGAAAAGAGCGTAATCTGTTCCTATTCTGAATTCGGATCTTCGCGGATCCGGTTCACGGCAGATCTCGCGAGCCACTCCCGAGCCTTTTGTCGCAGCTCGGCGGCGGTACGCAGTGCCAGCTTTTCTTTCATGCGCATCTGATGTGTCTCAATCGTTTTGACGCTTACATGCAATTCACTCGCTAATTCCGAAACACTCAAACCTCTGCCCAGAAACGAGAAAATCTCCAATTCACGATCGCTCAGAATGCTCATGTTTGCGCCACGCGAGGCTTTTTTGCGAGCCGCGAAATGATCCAAAATCAACGGCAAGACACTGGCGCCAAGGTACGAGTGCCCAGCCGAGATTTGATGGAAGGCGTTGAGAAGTTCGGGTGCATCGTCGATGCCCAGGTATGCGCGCGCGCCCGCCCGGAACGCTCGTTGAATCGACAACACATCAGGATGCTGAGCAAGAGCAATCAACGCCACTGCCGGATTCAGACTACGAAATTCCTTAATGAGCGGTATGCCGTCGCCTCCGCGTAGGGTGATGCCAACGATTGCGGCATCTGGGTGGTGCCGCACGAATAATTCCCGGGCCAAAGGCGCTTCGTCGGTTTCGCCGCACGTCATGAACTGCATGCTTTTTGCAATTAGCGAGAGCACACCCGAGCGAACGAAACCTATTCGATGAACAACGAGCACCTGTGCTTTTATCGGGCGTTTCCCTGACACTTCGTCGAGCTTTTCGGTCGGGGATTTTTTCGATCGGTACACAGATTTTTTTTCTGGCGGTGATTTCTTTCCGGTCGTGCGTTTCGCGTTCGACGCCGGTGCAGCGAGCCCTCTGTGTTTTCGTTGCCGCATATTCGGG
>Ga0210120_1000081_pt1 | contig 23476 bp, 18 predicted proteins | sample Goodyear_PhragA__FD_184868 | JGI IMG/M metagenome (GOLD analysis project Ga0210120, IMG submission 184868) | Wetland microbial communities from San Francisco Bay, California, USA, that impact long-term carbon sequestration - Goodyear_PhragA_D2... | ecosystem: Environmental > Aquatic > Marine >... | reverse complement strand
TCGCTTCCGCTTCGAGTTGCTCCTCGGCAATCTGCAGCGCCGCAACCGTATTTTGTCCGAGAGATGACCACGAGCCTGTTAAGGAAGCGAGAACACCGACCTTGAACACTCGCTGGGAATGCGATTGGCTGGGGGGATCGCCGGTTGCTCGACCAACAAAGGTCAGAACCAGCCCGCAAACGAGGACACGAAACACGAGGGGAATTTTCATAAGGGCGCGAGCATCCCGGCATTGGCGAAACTGTCAAGCAGTGAATCACTGAAGGGGTCTCCGTAAAACCCCACGGATCGGCGTCTGTCACAGACCGTACAATTCTGCATTCGGTGTTGGACGTTGAGCGTTGGACGTTGGACGTTTTCTTCAATGCAGCTAGCGACCGACCTCTTTCCAAAAACCGCCACAGTCTTCACTGTCTCCGAATTGACGCGAAGCATTCGCGGCACCCTCGAAACAAAGTTCGGCTCGGTCTGGGTGCAGGGAGAAATCTCAAATTACAAACTGCATCCGAGTGGACATCGATATTTCACGCTTAAAGACCGGCGCGCCCAAATCAATTGCGTGATCTGGCGCGATACGATGGCTCCGTTGCGAGAACCGTTGGCCGACGGGGCGCTGGTGCAGGTTTACGGCACTGTCACAGTGTTCGAGGCGCGCGGACAATATCAGCTCAATGTTCAGATTCTTCAGCCCCGCGGGGCTGGGGTGCTCCAGGCAAGATTTGAAGCGCTAAAACGGAAACTTGAAGCCGAGGGATTGTTTTCGCAGCAACGCAAACGGCCGCTTCCAAAATTTCCGCGACGAATTGGCATTGTGACCTCGCCGAGCGGCGCAGCCATTCGCGATATGTTGAACGTGCTCCATCGTCGCGCACCGTGGTTAGAGATTCTAATCAACCCGGTGCGCGTCCAGGGTAGCGGCGCGGCGCAGGAAATCGCAGTCGCTATTCGCGAACTGGCCATGCCTAACGAGCGGTTTGCACCCGTCGATCTTATCGTGTTGACGCGCGGCGGTGGCAGCATCGAAGATTTGTGGGAGTTCAACGAGGAGATCGTTGCCCGCGCGATTTTCCATTCGACTGTGCCCATCGTTTCCGCTGTCGGGCACGAAATCGATTTCACCATTTCCGATTTCGTCGCGGATTCGCGAGCGCCCACGCCGAGCGCTGCCGCGGAAATGGTTGTCCCTGACGTAATCGATTTGCAACGGCAGCTCGACCGCTGCGCCCGTGCGCTGGGGCGACTTTTCTTCAACCGTGTACGCGAAGCGCAACAAAGCCTCGATCATGCGCATGAAACCTTGCAACGTTGTCTCCGGCATAAGATCGAGGTTTACAAGCACGGTCTTCTGCATGCTGTCCGCGTGTTGCAAGCGCGCAGTCCCTTGCGTGAATTCGTGATACGCCGCAACTATTTCCTCGATTTACATCGGCGAATCGTGGCGTGTCCCGCCCGGCTGATCGAAAACGCTCGACATCGATTCGCTCGCATGGAGGGAATTTTACGCGTCTTGGGACCAGATGCGACGTTACGACGCGGCTACAGCATCACCATGAGCGAACACGGCAAAATAATTCGTGCGACTGCAGAAACCCGCGCCGGAATGAAAATCCGCACCCGCGTGGACGACGGCGAATTCGGATCCGAAGTGTTATAGGTCCGAGAGGTCAGGCTCGCCGTCGACATTCTTTCCGAGAGAGAACTCGACCCGATTGGTCCCCGATCCGGGACTAAGAAAGGAACCATCGTATTCGTGCTGCATGGTGTAACTGCTAGCGCTAGAATCCTTCATGAGCCTGCCATTGTCAGACTCCCCGATTCCGCTCACGCCATCTGCTTGCGCAACAACGCCAATAGTTACTGCGAGAAAACCCGCGGCTACAACAGAGGCTACCTTGGTTTCAATTGACAGTTTCATTTCTTCTCCATTTTCACAGCCGTTTTGATAAGCTTCGAATTCGGGCGCGGTTCTGGATGTCTACTCATGGCTCCTTGACTTCCACCTCACGCGAATCTCTCGTATCCCTCCGGATGAGCGTCCGCGACACACTCCGTTTATGACAAGCGAGACCGGTCGCGCCTAGACCTTTTCCGATGCACGTTCCTTCGCTGTCTCGGCAACAGGGCGGCGCTTTATCTGGTCCATCAAGTCTTCGGCGATCATCTTGAGGAGATCCTGCTCCTGTGTTGTCATGGTCCGGGGTTTGGTATCAAGAACACAGAGGGATCCGACAGGAAACCCGTTAGGTCCACGTAACGGAACGCCGGCGTAAAAGCGTAATCCACGCTCTTTAACAAATGGATTGTTTGCGAAGCGCGGATCGCGCGCCAGGTCTCGAATGATCAACATCTCGTCACTGGCGATGACATGGCCGCAAATGGAAACTTCACGTGACGTGCAGCCAGCCTCAGCGAGATCAGCCGGCAAACCGGTTTGAGATTTGAACCATTGATGTTTCTTGTCGATCAAAGTTAGAAGCGCGATAGGCACCTTAAAGAGTTTCGCTACGCGGTTTGTAATGTGATCGAACTCCGGTTCCGCGGAGGTGTCCAACAGATTTAATCCATCCAACTCCACCAGACGAGCTTCCTCGTTAGGCGGAACAGGCGCAGGCAGCATTTCGTCAGTGATATCGGCAGTCATTTTTGACACGCGAAGCACGGCATCTCCCAACGAAACGGCCACTTCATTTACATGAGCTACGCGCAACCGGTCTCCCAGGTTCTCCGCGTCCAATCTGGCACTCCATATTCCGACGAGGATTATTACACTCTCGAGCCGCTCGCGTATCGCCGCACTCAAATGGCGAGCCTGAGCGATGCTTGTCGGTGGCAACACCGATACGCACACGCATTCAGGTCGCATCTCAACGGTGCGTTCGATCAACTCCTGATGCTTGAGGCGAGCAGGCAGATTCTCGGCTTCGAAGCCCTGGTTACGTAACAGTTGCACGAGCATTTGGCCGGCCAGTTCGTCGCGATAAGCGCTGGCGGGCAGACACACCACACGGGCGCCGGGGGCAGAGGCGACACCACTCACTTCATTAACCTTCTGCTCCGGGTCGCGATTGGGCGAGTGTTGCCAGCCACGGGAATCGTCTATGATCTCTTGAATCCGCTGTAGCGCGGAGGTCCTTTGCTCGGCTGTCAAAGAGCCGTTATGCACGTCAATCTCCACTGCTGCAATGGCCGGGATGAAGACGTTGTTATAGAGAGCGGTTAAAGATTCGGTCTCGACATATTTGGCTGAAAACTCTTCTGCGCTGTCGATCGACAGTGATAGAATCCGATGGTAGAACTCCTCATTAGGCGCCAACGGTTGATCCTCGCTTAACAGAATAGCCAGAAACTCCAGGCGCGGAACGTGTCGTCCTATCACGGCCAGACACACGGTGAGAGGATTAGAGAGTACCAGGCCAACCGGTCCCCAGAGCCAGGTCCAAAATACAGCCGAAATAATTAAAGCAATGGGCGAAACACCTGTGTTAGCTCCATAAACCCAGGGTTCGACAAAGTTTGACACAATTAACTCCAGGACGACAAACAAACCGATTGTCATAAGCGGTGTAAACCAACTCGCGGAGATGGCAAAGGAGAGTAACACCGGCAGCAGGGCGCCGACCCACGGCCCGACATAGGGGACAAAGCGCAGCACTCCCGCTAACAATCCCCACAGAGCAGCATTGGGAACTCCGATAAAACGCAGCCCTGTCGCGACGCAGATGCCGTAGCACGTGTTGACCAGGAATTGGGTCATAAGATAACGCGACACACGACGTCCAGCGTCTTCCATAGCGCGTGTGGTCGCGCTGATACGTCCCTGCCCGACGAGGCGAATTAATCTGCCGCGGATGTCTTCCCGCTTCAGCAACATGAAGATCACAAGCAACAGCACCAACGCAGCGCTGCCGAGCGGGCTGAGAATTGCGCTGATGGTCTCCTGCATTAACTGCGGGATCGCGTTTCGTCCTTCGATTACTTTCACCGGAATAGGGGTGGCTACCGGCGGAGCTCTTCTACTTAAAAGATCGCCAGGCGTTCGTTCTGCCGCTGGCGAGGGGCTCGGCGCAACCAGTTCGTCTTGCAACGCATCGACACTATGTGAAAGGCGGGCCAACGGACCCGCAGGCGGAATTCTTAACGATCGAATTTTTTGAGAAATATTCGCCTGGTAATCCGGTAATTTGGCGGCGAGATCGATTATCTGACGGCCGATAACCCAACTCGCCCCCGCGAAGATTGCGAACATCGCGATCACAGTGACTAAAACAGCGGCCACGCGCCCAATCCACCGCTCAAGTCGAGTAACAAGCCCGGAAAGAAGAAACGTGATTAAGGTGGCCAATGCGATGGGCACCAACACCGTGCGCCCAAAGTACAGAGCAGCAACAATAAACGCTAAAAGGAGGAGTCCCCAGATTCCAGTCAGCGCGGCGGCCTGCGTTAATGGCGTAATTCGCGTTCGCATCCCTCACATGGAGCCGGTCGACCGCGATGAATCGCCACAGCCCCGACGCCGCTTGTATCTACCTAAAACCAAAAATAACGCGCTAAACAACGGAACGATTACCGATGGGTTAACGTAGGAAATGGTCTGAATCACCGGGGTTTATGTGCAACTTCGCAGTAGGAAATCAGGATAAGGGTAGGAATCGGAATGCCTGAAAGCTAGAGCAAAATATCTCCCGTCGTTCCGGATCGTTCGATTTTCTGCGTGAAGTGCATCCGAAATGACTTCGGTTCTTAATTTGTACGCCGGCCAAATCCCATGACCGGCGTCATAATCCCAATAATACTTATCGTTGCCGATATCATGGAACTCCTCTTCCTCTCCAACCGAGAAAGAAAAAGATCACGCACAGTACCAGGAACAGGAAAAACAGCACCTTCGCAATTCCCGCCGCTGCTACTGCGATTCCTCCAAACCCAAATACTGCTGCAATAAGCGCGATGATTAAAAAAGTTATGGCCCAACCCAACATAGTCTCACCTCCTTCGCCGGATGAATCGAACCAAGGTTCAGATCTGCGCGTGTTGATCTCATTTTTTTCCAGCGCGCATCACCGGCGTTCGCCATCGCTACGAGATTTGATGCGCGGCAAAAGCGCCTGCTTAAAGCGCGTTAAATGCTGCGTCCAGGATCTCCAGCAGAAAGTCAGCATCTTTTTCGTGCGCGCACATCGGAGGGGAAAACCTGATCGTCTGGCCGTACAAACCGCCCTTGCCTAGCAGTAATCCCATGTCCCGACAGCTTTCCAGCACGTGAGCGCTCTCATCCGTTGCCGGTTCTTTGGTTGTGCGGTCTTTGACGAGCTCAATTCCGAGGAGAAGGCCTTTGCCACGGATATCTCCGATTATGTTGTGCTTCGCTTGTAAGGTCGAAAGGCCACCAAGAATCTGATTGCCGATTCGCAAAGCGTTTGCCTGCAACTTTTCGCGCTCGATGACATCCAAAACAGCCGCGCCTTGCGCGCACACGACTGGATTGCCACCGAACGTATTGAAATGCAGCCGCTGCGCGATAGCCGATGCGATTTTGTGCGTCGTGACAACAGCGCCGAGGGGAGCGCCGTTACCAATTCCTTTAGCCAATGTCACGACGTCGGGTATGACGTCCTGCGTTTCAAATCCCCAATAGTGCGTACCGGTGCGCCCAAAGCCGGTCTGCACTTCGTCCGCAATGCATAATCCGCCGGCCGCGCGGACGTGTTCGTAGGCATGCTTGAGATAATTGTCCGGGAAAACCACGCATCCGCCGACGCCCTGGATTGATTCGGCGATAAAGGCAGCGACCCGCCCCGAAGTTGCGTGGTCAATCAAGCTTTTGACGTCAGCCGCATAATTGAAGCCCGCACGTGCATCGTCCCGTCCCCATGCTCCGCGGAACGGATCCGGAGCAACCGCATGATGAACACCAAAGCCATGTGGAACATTAAATTTCCATGTGCGATGCGCAGTAAGTCCCATGCCAGCGGCATTACCGCCGTGATAAGAATTTCGCAGTGCAATGACGTCGTAGTTCCCGGTGTAGGCGCGCGCCATCAACAGAGCCAGATCATTGGCTTCTGATCCAGAGTTCACGAAATAGCAGACCTTCAGGTCCCCGGGCATTTTCGCGGCCAGCTTCTGCGCGTATTCAGCGATGTTGGGATGCAGATAAATTGTGGTCGAATGTTGCAGAAGTTCATTTTGGTGGTGCGCTGCCGCGACAACGTCCGGATGGCAATGGCCAACGCTAATGGTCACGATTCCCCCGAGCGCATCAAGGTATCGCCGACCCTGTTCATCGAACACGTACTGGCCTTTCCCTTCGACGATCATCAGCGGTCGTTTGTAATACAGGAAGATCCCCGGGTTAAGAAACTGCCGACGTAAGCGCAGTACCTCTTCCGCAGAGGGCCCGTGATACGGCTGCGGCTGATAATCGAACGCTGGTAAATCAGGAAGTTGCATTATCTCGTAATAAGACGGTACCTCGACCTTCACCAAAGCAACGGCCTCTCGCAACTGGCGACAACAACTTTTCGTGGCGAAATAACCCCTAATGACCGCCTGCGACTGTATAACCTGCAGCTCTCAACTCCTCCGCCAGTTCTGTTTCCATTTGGACCGCCGCGTCAAAAGGCATTGGGTTTAAGTGTTCGTAAAGCTCCTGCATCAGGCGCTCCCCGTATTTCCGGACGACCCAGGCCGATTTATAACCGTTTTTGTGATTCTCGAACCTGTGGTCGACCGGAATTCCGGTCATTCCTACGTAAACACAGGGCTTCAACGGATCTCGTTTCGGGTTAAGCCGCACGATGGAGCGATGCTTTGCCACAGCGTCGTTCAACAAAATCACATAGACGTTATGGTGAAATTTGTCTTTTTCCGGGCGCGCAGATTTTTTCTTTTTCACTTTGCAGGACAACAAAAGAATTTGGAAAGGTTCTGAGCGTTGGCCAATTTGCGCAAGAGTGGCACCTTTGCCACGAGTCAACGCCGCAAAACCTCGGCAGGCGAACGTGAAATGGAATCGGCCGACATTGACGTATCAGCATTGAAAGTGCGGGCCATAATTAACACCTCAAGCGGCGGCTGCGATTCCGCATCTGAGGCCGAAATGCTCGGGATTCTCAAAGACGCCGGTGTGACGGATTGCAAAACGTGGTGTGGGGAGTCAGAACAAATTGAGCGGGCGTTTGCCGAAGCGGTGACCCACAAACCTAAAATCCTGGTAGTGCTCGGGGGTGATGGAACCATCCGCACAGCCGCAGAAGCATGTACTGCAAATGGCGCTTACCTTCTTCCTCTGCCAGGCGGGACGCTGAACATGCTTCCTCGGGCGCTTTATGGTGAGGTGTCATGGCAGGATGTGCTGAAAAATGCGCTCGCTAATCCTGCGATTAAGGCGCTTTCGGCAGGTCGCATGGAAAACGAATTATTTTTTGTTGCCGCGATTATCGGTGCCCCGGCGCTGTGGATGGAAACCCGGGAGTCTATACGTGAGCGCAATATTTTTAATGCACTCGAGAAAAGTGCCGACGCCTTTCAAGCGATGTTTAATACCAAGGTGCAGTATTCTATTTCGCCGGAAATAAGCGGAGAAGCTGAAGTTATTGCTGTCATCTGTCCTCTGGTATCGGAAGCAATGTCCGACTCGGAACAATCGCTCGAAGCCGCTGCTATCAATGTGGAGAATGCCGCCGAATTACTCGGACTCGCCACAGCCGCAGCGTTCGGGCAATGGCGCGACGACAGAAGCGTGACACTCAGCAGGACTGGTCGAATCACTGTGCAATCGCGTGGAGATATTCCGTTATTCCTGGATGGCGAAAGGGTAAAGGCACACGATCACGCGGTAATCACTTTCGCACCGAAAGCAATCAATGTGATCGTACCAGCAGAGCGACTCACTTCTCCAGTTTGAACGCGACTGTGGCCAGCGGCGGCAAGTGGATCAGTATCGAATGTTCGCGGCCCATCCACTCCCGGGCTTCGCTCTGAACGCCGCCGAGATTCCCCACGTTACTGCCGCCGTAGGTTTCACCGTCGGTGTTGATGATCTCACGATAGAATCCCGACTCGGGGACTCCCAGCCTGTAATTGTACCGCACGAGCGGTGTAGCGTTCACGACAAAAACGACAGTGTTACCGTCATGTGATTTTCGCAGAAACGAAACAACGCTGTTGTCCGCGTCGTGAAAATCGATCCAGTCGAACCCATCGTAGGTGTCGTCGAGTTGCCAGAACGCCGGCTCCTGCTTGTAGGTGAAATTCAGATGCTGAACCAATCGGCGCAGACCATCGTGTCGCGGCAGCTCAAGCAGTTGCCAGTCGAGAGTAGTATCGTGGTTCCATTCGTTCTTCTGGCCAAATTCGCCGCCCATAAACACCAACTTTTTGCCGGGATGCCCGTACATCCACGCCAAAAACATCCGCAGATTGGCGAACTTCTGCCACTCGTCGCCTGGCATCTTCGATAATAGAGAACGTTTGCCATACACGGTTTCATCGTGGCTTAGCACGAGAATGAAGTTTTCCTGGAATGCGTACAGCAGCGAGAACGTAATGTTGCTCTGGTGATACCTCCGGTAAATCGGATCGATGCTCATGTAGTGGAGGAAATCGTGCATCCAGCCCATGTTCCATTTGAATCCGAAACCGAGCCCGCCCAGATAAGTTGGCCGCGTAACACCAGGCCATGCCGTCGATTCCTCGGCGATGGTGATAATCCCTGGGAAACGTTCGTAACAGATTTCGTTGAACCGTTTAAGAAAGTAGATGGCGTCGAGGTTCTCACGGCCGCCGTAAACATTTGGAATCCACTGCCCGGGTTGTCGTGAGTAATCGAGGTAAAGCATCGAGGCCACCGCGTCCACGCGCAGACCGTCGATGTGATATTTATCGAGCCAGAAAAGCGCGTTGCCGATGAGAAAATTACGCACTTCGTTGCGGCCAAAATTAAAAATGAGGGTGCCCCAATCTTGGTGCTCGCCCTGGCGCGGGTCCATGTGCTCGTAAAGATCGGTTCCGTCGAATTCGGCAAGGGCGTGCGCGTCTTTCGGAAAATGCGCAGGCACCCAATCCATGATCACGCCCACACCGGCCTGATGACATTTATCGACAAAATGACGGAGGTCGTCAGGCGGCCCGAAGCGACTTGTGGGCGCGTAATAGTGTGTGACCTGGTAACCCCACGAACCCTCGAACGGATGCTCGGCAATAGGCAACAGCTCGATGTGCGTGTATCCCATCTCCAATACGTACGGCAGCAGCGTGTCAGCCAGCTCCAGATAAGTGAGCTGGCGATTACCTTCCTTGCGACGCCATGAGCCGAGGTGTACCTCGTATATGCTAATCGGACTTCGCGGCCAATCTTTCTTCCGGCGCGCTTCCATCCAGCCGGAATCGTTCCAGACATAGCGACCCAAATCGTACACTAGCGATGCAGTCGATTTGCCATGCTGATTGAAAAATGCGAATGGATCGCTTTTGAGCAGCACCGCATCGGCGAGCGTGCGGATCTCGAACTTGTAATGCGCGCCCTGCTTGATGCCGGGCAAAAATAATTCCCATACGCCGGCGCCTAACAACTTCCGCATTGGATTAACGCGGCCATCCCAATCGTTGAAATCACCAACCACGCTGACGCGCTGCGCGTTCGGAGCCCAGACCGCGAAATAAACGCCGGTGGCGTCGCCAATCGTGCGCAGGTGCGCGCCGAATTTTTCGTAAATCTCCCAGTGTTGTCCCTCAGTGAACAGGTGCAGATCGACATCGCCCATGATGGGCCCGTATTGATATGGATCGCGTGCGACCTGTTCTGATCCGTCTGATTTGGTAATGCGAAGACGGTATGGAAGATCTCGTGCCGCGCCGGGAACGGTGGCACAAAAGAAGCCTTCCTCGCTAACGCGCTCAGCAGAGATTGATTTCTCCGGTTCCCGATCCAGCACGATATCGACGCCGCGCGCGTCCGGAAGAAACGCGCGAATTTGCAGATCGTCTCCTACTCGATGAGGCCCCAGCAAACGAAATGGGTCCGAATGAAGTCCATGGAGGAAGCGGGCGATTTCGTCATGTGGTACTGCACCGATGTCAAAAGTTTTCATTTCTCTACTAAAGCGTTAAAACAGATTGCTTCAGCCTGCAATCACACGCACGTGGCGCTCCGAGTCCCAGCCAGAGGTGAACTCACACGCGTGACCCGTTTGTCAGGCGCGATGCGCCGATCGTACGCGATAAATAAAAAAGGAGAATTAATATCATGGCCAAAGTCGTTAAAGTTATTGAAGTCCTTGCCCAATCGTCCAGCGGTTGGGAGGACGCTGCTCGCGGTGCCGTCATTGAAGCGTCAAAAACGCTGCGGAATATCCGCTCTATCTACATCAAGGAATTCACAGCGGAAGTCCAGGACGGCAAGATCGAAAACTATCGCATAAATGCGAAGGTCACTTTCGATTTAGAGTCGGAACACTGATCAGAACGGAATCCGCAATGGGTCCTGGTAAACGCCAGTACGAATATACCGCCCTGGCGTTTCCTAAAAACATGCGGCGAAATCAGAGAGAATGTATTTTGTCGATGTTGATTGTGGCGTTGTCCCCAGTCGCCAGCGTAATTGCCAGACCACCGACAACCAGTTGCAGCGTATCGCCAGCATTGGCCAGGAACGTGACCTGATCGGTGAGAGGAACGCCCACGGTAACCAGCGCAGCGGTCGGACCTACCCCCATACCATTCACCTGGACTTGTGCGTTGCCCAGCAGCGACACAAGCGCGGTTCGCAACGTGTAGGTTATCCGGTAAACTCCGTTCTCATGCACGGTAAACGTGGTGTTGTTGGTCTTGCTTATCGCCGAGCCGACGGTTAACGGCGCCTGATTGAACGGCACAGCCGAGCCAACGCCAACGCTGATACCGCCGCTATTGTAATCGAAGACGACTCCTGGCAACCCCCCTGGCGGCAAATTCTCGGCGTCGGTCCGGCCGAGCTGGCCCGAGGCAGGATCTATGATGACCACCTGGTTTGGTGCTTCTGCACTCATGGGAACCGTTCCAGCCACATAAACTGAGTCGTGAGTAGTCGGATTACCGATGCGGATTGTGTTAGACTCGCCAGCGACACCAGGGCTACCGACATCGACGTTGTTATCTCCAGTGGTAAGATTGATGCCCGCCAACGGGCCCAGTGCGGTATTGAAGCTGCCGGTGATCTGAAGGCCCGCCAACCCGCCGAATGCCGCATTGCCTATGCCGGTTTCGTTGAGATACAGCGCACCATAGCCGGAAGCGCTGTTCCCCCAGCCGCTTGTGTTGTAATACATTGCCAGGACGCCATTGGATACGTTATGGTGGCCGCCTATGTTGTGAAAGAGCGATCCTACCCCGACAGCGTTGTTTAACGAGCCCGTAGTATCGCTGTAAAGCGCACCAGCTCCAAACGCGGAATCCCAGGCACCGGTAGTAACATTTTGCAGCGCGAGGATTCCATCCGCCGTGTTGCCATTTGGCAGGGCGGTCTGAGGTGCATGAGCCAACGTCATTTCAATCTCGGCCTGGCCATCCATGAGCGAGGCCGCAGGGCCGTTGGCCGCCTTGGATTGTTGCACTGGAAAGGAGGCCAGCATTAACAAGAGAAATCCAATCAGGACTACGGACTTTGACGGGGTTTGTGTTTTCATGACTCGTTTTGTACCTAACAAAAGGCAAACCAGTCAAGACAATTCTGTCTGTTTTGAGTGTTCACGGGCAGGTATAGCCCCCAGGATACTGCCTCCTCAGGAAACACTCGGACGCCTTCTCCTGAACGAGTCTTTAACACGTGCTGTTCACCTCGACATCGGGGGCTGCTGGGATCTTCACGCTTGAACTCGTGCACCCAATATTCTCACCAATACGCGTTTTGTTGATCAGCCAAGCCTATTGAGGCCGGGGAAACCCGCCTTCCGCTTCTTGAGCACTCCGACGAAGCGTGCGATTTAGCATCGTGACGCAGGTTTGTGCAGCTATTTATTTTTTCGCCATCAGCTTTGTTTTGGCTGCTCCAATTGTGCCCACGGCCCCCGGAACGAGCTGGCAATACAAAATGACCGAGGAAGTCGGAAAAGGCCTTGACGTTACCAATGTCAAGACAGACCCCGACGGAAAGATTCGCCTGCCAGTTTTGTATCGCATCGAGGGAACAGAGAATCTTGATGGCAAGGATCTTCTTAAATTTGAGATGCATCGGGCGGGCATAATTACCAACACCGATCTACTAAGCGTGGACGACCACGGAATTGTTTGCTGGGCGCGAATTAACCTCGATGGACAGTTGGTAAAATTTAATCCACCGCAAACGATGATCGCTATGCCACTAAAAAAAGGAGCCCGCTGGGATTTCAACGGGCAGGCCGGGGAACTGAAAGTGCAACAGCATTACGAGGTGCTGGGCGAAGAGAAAATCGACGTACCGGCGGGAAAATTCCGCGCCTACAGGATACATGGTGAGCAAACGAAACCGAACCGAATGACCATCGATCGCTGGTTCACACCAGCCGTGGGAATCGTCAAAGACGTTACGACAATAGAGGATGCGAGCGGCGATTTGCTGCAGCGCATTTCGCTTGAGCTCGCGGAAAGGCCAAAAATTGTTGAGCGCCCGCAGGTCCGACTGGACACCACGCCAAAGCAGCTTGCAGTGAGTCTTGCGAAAGAGCCCTTCGGAAAACCGATAACGACATTCTCGTCGAACACACCGGAAATTTTTGCGCGTTGGCAGGGACAACGTTTGCGGCCAGGCGCGAAGGTAAAGGCAGCGTGGATCGCAGAAAATATCGGCGAGGATTATCCTCAAGACTACAAGGTGGACGAAGCCTCTGTTGTTGCTGACAGTCCAACGGCACAAGGCGCGTTCACCCTGGCGCGGCCCGAAGACGGCTGGGCGCCGGGAGATTATCGCGTAGAATTTTATGTCGATAATGTCCTCGTTGACTCGGTGAAGATGAAAATTGTGCAATGATCGCGGAGCTGCCGCTTTCCAGCCACCGAACGCTCGGACGTCGTACGTCGTCGAATTTTTCTTGAATCCAACGCGATGTGTTGCCGCATCGTAATAGAAAAGGTCAAATTCTGCATGAAAAACACTACGATCGTTTTGCTCGCAGCATGTGTGGCTCTGGTTGCCGGATGCGGGCTGCCGGGAATCCGTGGCAATGGCCATATTAAAACCGATGAGCGACCAACTGGCGCTTTCGCAAACATCGACGCGGGTGGCGTCTTCGACATCCAGTGGCAAAACGGATCGCCTGCTCTTCGAATCACGACTGACGACAATCTACTGCCTTACATCGAGAATAATGTTTCCGGCAATACTCTTGTCCTTCGCATTCGGGAACACGTTTGGCCTACGCACGGAGTTAAGGTTTTTGTCTCGAGTCCGACACGGTCAGGCGCCAAAATCAGGGGCGCTGTCAAGCTGACTGCAAATAAGTTGAGCGGACCAACGTTTGCTCTCGAATCGAAGGGAGCGTCTGAGGTCTCACTCGATGGACAAATTGACCGACTTCTCGTCGACATGACCGGCGCAAGTCAGTTAGCTGCGGATGGATTGCAAACTAAAACTGCCGAAATCTCTACAACCGGCGCCGGTGATGCCGAGGTCAGGGTTAGCGAGACGCTGAAAGTCGTGATCACCGGTGCGGGGAAAGTCACATACTCCGGCAATCCGGCGACGATCCAGAAAAACGTCACCGGTGCGGGTTCAATTCGTCGCAAGGATTAGCGGTTTTGTTGTAGAAGCGTTTGCAGCGACGAACGCCTGTACACTCAGATGCTCGTAGACAAAGATTTTCCACTGGAGTCGCCCTGCGCGCTGGTTACAAACTGTAACGCATCAAATGAATCGGCCGTTCGCCATTCGAATCCTGACCTGGTTCGCTGCGCTGGCGTCGATGGGGATGTTCCTGTCGATTTTGCTCGCGATTCTCGACATCGGCCCTCATCTCATGGGCGGCGAAAAAGTGACGCGCTCCGAATGGTTGCACATCGCCGCCCCGCTTGTCGCAGTGATTGGCTGTCTTATGGCATTGATCGCCTACGGTCTTGGGGCGCGAAAACCTTGGTCGCGTCATGTTGTTTTGGCGATATTCGTATTGATAATCGGGTATTCGTCGGTGCTCGGCGCAATGAATGTTCTCCGTCACTCTATCATGTGGCGCGCCATTATTAATGGCTCTCTATTCGGAGCTGCCGCCGGGTGGTACTTTTATTTCAAACCAAACGTGGCTGCGTATTTTCGGGGACTCGCCAAACGATAGCTATCTCGCAGCGGATTTTTTATTGCACTAGGGACGCCCCGATGCGAAATCCAGAATTGGGAGAAACACATGATGCGTAGATTGTCCTTCATTTTTATTTTCCTGCTTTTGGTGAGTCAGGCGCACGCTGGCGATGAAAGATCCATCAAAGACCTGGCCAAAGCGCTGGCAGCACTCGGGCCTGATGTGGACCCGGCAGAAGCAGAGCTGTTGTCCCAGACCGCGCACACGAAGGCTCGCAGTCTCAAAAAGGACTATCGTGTCGTTCTAAATCCAGAGTTCACCGTCTTTCTGGTTAACATCGGCATGCGGAAGCGCGGCTGGTGTGGCCATTGGGCACAGGACCTCGGCGCGCGTTTGAAGGAACTCAAGCTCAAGACGCTGGTACTGCACTGGGGTGAAGCCTTTCCGAACACTTCAAGCGAGAACAACGCTTTGGTCGTGACGGCGCGCAATCAGCCATTCGTCGATGGAATGCTCCTTGATGCCTGGCGCCGGGCCGGTCGATTATTCTGGTGCCCGGTGATAAAAGACGACGAATACGAGGTGGAACAGCACTACGGCCATTCCGGGATCACGCAGTGGAAAGAGAACATGAGTTGGAGCGCATGGTTGCAGGAATACCAGACTGCTCAGCAAAAGCCGAAAACGGCTACCGGGTCGCGCTGAATCATTCTGCCAAACATTCCTGAGCAGGCACCGCGCCGTCGCTGAAGAATTGGCGTTCACAGGATCGAGCCAGCGGGCGCCGAGCGAAATAGACAAAGGGCCCCGAAAGGTGAGCGAGCTGGCGCGAGCGAATCAAACGCCCTACATTGCCCGGTGCAGAATGTGAATGTTCAGGCCGAAAGGACTGAGGATTACAAGGCGCCGGCCGAGGAAACCGGCTGGAGCCGGATAAAGAAAGCGTTGGGCCCAATCGCGGTGGTAGGCATCGCCATCGCCAAATTTTTCGCGAAGCTCAAGTTCGTTCTCCTGCCGCTCCTGAAGTTTCTGCCGATGATCTTGAAGTCCGGCGGCACGATGCTGCTGATGATCTGGGTGTATATGCAGTTGTGGGGATGGCGGTTCGCTCTGGGGTTCGTCCTGCTCTTGCTGGTCCACGAAACGGGTCACTTGATTGTCGCAAAAAAGTTTGGGCTTAAAGTCGGAGCACCTGTTTTTATCCCGTTTATGGGCGCGTTCATTGCGCTCAAAGAAGCGCCGCGGAATGCCTGGATGGAAGCATGCGTAGGCATTGGCGGTCCGTTGCTTGGGAGTTTAGGCGCGCTGGTTAGCCACGCGTTGGGCGAATTCTTTGCCGCTCCAATTTTCCTCGGACTGGCGTGGTTCGGCTATTTTCTGAATCTGTTCAACCTGACCCCGGTGGGAATGCTGGACGGCGGACGTATCGCTACGGCGTTATCACGATGGTTATGGTTGCCGGGCTTCGCGTTACTTCTTTGGTTTGGGTGGAAATACCCAAATTTCATCATCTGGCTGATCGTTCTTTTATCCCTGCCACGAATCTATTCCCTCTTTCGAAAACGCACCGAGGAAGAGCACCGCTACTTCGAAGTCATGCCCTCTCAGCGCTGGATCATGTCGGTGTTATACTTTGGCCTGATCGCGCTGTTGCTCTTTGGAATGCACGTGGCCCAGCGCGATCTGCATGACTTCGACATACGCGCGCATGGACACGGACGTGACGTCTTCGTCCAATAGCCGCTGGCGCGAGCGTAATGCGTTAACCTGTGGATCCCAATCCATTCGATACGGGCGCGAAAACTTTCTCCGGTTCCAGACCGATTTTCTTGGCGATGGAGATGAAACGCTTATCCTCTCGCAGAGGACCAAATTCGGGAGCAATACCTATGAAGTGCAACGACGATGAATGCTCGTCGTAAGCGCGGGCCAGTTCGCGCATTGCTTCTTCATGATCTTCCAACACCACATGCACATGCGCAATCGCGTCGCCGGGTGTGTAACTTCCGCGAGTCGCGCAAGCGGCCGTGAGAATTTCTCGCGCTTCTTTGCGGCGGTTCATCTTCGCGTAGGTGATGGCAAGACCAAAGGGCACTCGACCACTGAGAACTTGCGACTTTTTGTATAACGCGATCGCGTCGTCGAAGCGACCCATTTCCCGGTAAAGCGCCGCCAGTAGCGGCTCGCCATAAAGAAATGTTGGATCAAGCTGCAACGCGCGCTCACCAGCGACCATCGCTTCATCGATCAATCCGAAGTATCGGTAGATCTCGCAGGCGAAATTGCTAACCCAGAGCGAGGCGGGATCGATTTTTGCCGTGCGCCTAAGATAGGTAAGAGCTTTCTCGCGATCGGCGATCGCGGCGTAAAATGCAGCGATGAAATAATTCGAGGTTGTAGAATTTGAATCGATTTCGAACGCACGAGTGTATTCGACTTCGGCGCCGGGAAGGTCCCAATCGAGGATCCGTTTCGTTTCCGCCAGATAGACATGCGCTTCGGCTTCGCTGTCGTCGATGTTTATCGCGTTCAGCGCGGCGTGACGGACGTTAGAATAAGCTTCGACCGGTTTAACATATGCATCCGCCAGCCAGAGCCACGACTTTGCAATACCTGTCCAAGCGCGTGCAAATCGCGGATCTTTGTCGAGTGCGCGCCGGAAGAACTCCAGACTTTTGCGCAGCGTTTCCTCAGTACTTTTGTCAGACAGGAATAGCCCTTGCAAATACAGATCGTAGGCATCCGGGCTGCGAGAGCGCGGCGAAGTGGAGATGGCTAGCCTAAGTTTAAGCGCATCGACAATCGCGTGGGTGATCTCATCTTGTAAAGCAAAGATGCCGTGCATTTCGCGCTCGTATGTTTCCGACCAGACTGTAAACCCTTCCCGGGCATCAATCAGCTCCGCAGCGACGCGGACGCGATTGCCATCCCGCCGCACGCTTCCTTCCACCACGTGATGGACGTTCAATCGCTGTGCGATCTCCGACAGTTCAGCATCTTTGCCTTTGAACCAAAACGATGAGCGTCGTGCGGCCACACGCAGGCCGTCCACTTTCGCCAAGGCTGTGAGTATTTCTTCGGCAACCCCATCGCTGAAATAGGCGTGATCCTTTTCCGGACTTAAATCGATGAAGGGCAGCACGGCGATGGATCTTTCTCCGGGCTTCGAAGCTGACGTCGCGTTTTGTGTTATCTCAGGCCGGGCTCCTTTGGTTCGAACAATCCCATGCCTCGTGATGTCATAGATCCACGCAAAAACCATCGCCACCGGGAAACCCAGGACAATCGCGATGATTACGACTCGCTGCGCCCAATTTGGTATTTCAAATGGCGGAAACACCTGCGTCACTACTTGAATCAGGAGCCAGGCGACGACCGCGTACGTAACAGCAACGCTGTAAACTCTTCTTCGCTTTAATTCGGCAAGAAACTGGTTCAGCTTCACGGGTCAGTGGGGCGGCGACCAAGCCTCGTATTTGCGCCACACTTGGCAATCGAGAAGTTTATTCGCCACGCGAATCCCGGCTCAGTTCCCTGGTGATTCTGAGTTTTTGTCGCGTCTAGTGTGCGATTAGCTTTTGAAAACGCGGGTCGTTGCGAAGCGGGTCCCACTCCCAGCGATATTTCAGGTCGTTGACCGTGATGCTGTAATTGGCGCTATCCACTGCGCCCGGTGTCTTTAGAAGGCGCGCGATCAAGGGAATTGCCAGATCATTTTCGCCCGCGCGAGCGTAGATGAGCGCGAGGTAGCCATTCATTAGGGCACCATCGACAGCATCCTGCGATTCAGGCTTGAGTTCGACTGCGCGCCGCCCTTCCGCGATGGCATCGCTTTTCCGTCCCATTAAGGCGTAAAGCCACCCCAGATTGGCATGCCGCTCGGCGCTAACCGGTGCTTCTTTTAAAGCTGCTTCAAAAGCGGGTCTTGCCTGTTCGAACGCCTTTTGCGCATTCGCATCATCAGCCTGAGCAAGATAGGTGCAGCCTTCGAGGAAGATTTTTGGCGTCAATCCGGCAACGGCATAAGAGAGTTCGTTGACCGAGGAGGCTTCGAGAATCTTTTTAGCTGCGGAATAATCGCGTTGCAGCATGGCCACATCCCACCGCGCGGCGGTGACGCCGCCATCGGGATCGACCCCGGCTGGAATTTTATCGAGCATCGACTTCAGCAAGCGAGTGTCTCCTTTCCACCAGAAATCGATGTATCCGCTCTGGCTTTTGGCCACGACCGATGTCGGAGCAATGGCACGCATTCGCTCGGCCCAGCGCGCCGCTTCAGGCCAACGGCGCAATGACGTGTTGGTGTACATAAGTTCGCGGGCAGTATTTGGATTTTGCGGATCGATTCTAGCAACCCTTTCATACGCCTCAAGTGCTTGTTGCCATTTGCCCTGGCGACGTTCAATAGCCGCAATTAACCGCTGTGTATCAGCGTTGTTCGGCGACAAGCGAGATGCGATCTCGAACTGCTTCAGGGCGCGATCGTAATCCTGGTCCATCCAGTAAATGCACTGGCCGAGGGCGAAATGAGCTTCCGCTAGATCGGGTTGCAACCGAAGCGCGGTTTCCGCCTCGGCGCGGGCTTTCGTTCTCCAGCTCTCGGTTGGCTCATAATAACGGAAAATCTCCGCACAAACCGACGCCAGTCGCGCGTGGGCGAGCGCAAAATCTGGATCGAGTTCAATGGCCTGAGAATAAAGCCCCTCGGCACTCTTGTAATCCTCCAGCAGCGTATCAGGATTTCGGGAGATCTGGCTGGCGCGCAAATAAAACACGTATGCCTCGGCATTTTGTGTCGGTTTGGTGGTAGTTCGCGCTTTTTCGTCGTCGCTGAGTGTTGCCCGCAGCCTGTCGGCGATATCGCTGGCTAATTCTCCCTGCAACCCCAGCGAATCCACCAGCGTGCGGTCGTAATGGTGCGCCCAAATCTGCCGGTTATTTTGCGAATCGACCAACTGCACATTCACCACCACGCGATCGCCTTCTTTGCGCACACTGCCCTCGAGAATGTTCGACACGCCGAGCGTTTCTCCAATTTGGCGCAGATTCTGAGCCGCAGCGTCACGAAATCCCATCACCGAGGAACGACTGATGACTCGCAGATCTTTGATCTTTGCAAGGCTCGTCAGGATATCGTCCTGAATGCCATCCGCAAAAAAAGCGTTATCCTTGTCAGGACTGAAATTCTCGAACGGTAACACAGCAATGCTTTTCTCCCCCGGCAAAGAGACCGTTGGATTGTGCCGGGAATAAAGCCAGATGCTTAGAGTGCCGATAGCGATCAAAAGAATGGCAATCGCGATCGGCAGATATACTCCCCGTAGCCTCCGTGCAACGGTGCTTTCCGCAGCTTTAGTGGCTTGTACCGACTGCGATTGCTGAACCGTCTTCGGCAATTGAGGATTCCCAATACCGTTCCCGTAGAAATTCACAAGGAAAATGGGAACGCCGTGTTTCACGGCGCAGTCCCCCAAGTCATGCAAATAGGGGCCCCAGCGTCGCGAATGCCCCAAATCTTCCGCGACCCTCTTGGACAACAGAATGTGTCCATCATCTCCACAATCCATAACTCGCTGGGCAAGGTTGATGCCCGCTCCGGCGACATTTGTTCGATCGTTCACGTCGCGCACCTCATGGATCGGGCCGCTGTGGATGCCCATGCGAAGCTTTAAGTTCGGATACTTTTTCAATTTTTTGCTTATCTCGAACGCACACCGAACCGGCGCTTCGGGGCTGTCGAAAAATACGAGCGCCATACCGTCGCCCACAGGAAGTCGAATCAACTTCCCCGTCTTTTTTGCATCACGAACTTGCTCGGTACCCCGGACGATCTCAGTCAGCTGTTCCTGGTATTGGCGCTGCTCGTCGAGAAGCAGCCGGGAATAACCAACCAGGTCCATAAATAGAACGTGGCCGATCTGTAGCTGAACCTGAGATTTATCCTCGGTCTGCATAGGTCTAACAACAACAATATCTTCCGCCATGTTCGACGGTTTCTGAAATCCTATTTCCGTGAGAGCATAGTCAACAAGGCCACTCAAGATCAAACCGATCCCCGACGTCGCCGTCGATGTTGTGCTAAAATTCAGGATGCAGTTTGAGCTTGAATCCAGCTTTAAGCCTCGCGGGGACCAGCAGCAGGCAATCGCCAAACTGTTGAAGTCTGTCGAGACTAAAAATCGCCATCAAACACTGCTAGGAGTAACCGGTTCGGGCAAAACGTTCACCATCGCCAACGTGATCCAGGAACTGAATCGCCCAACTCTCGTGATCTCGCACAACAAAACACTGGCCGCGCAACTTTACTCCGAGTTTAAACAATTTTTCCCGCGTAACGCCGTGGAATATTTTGTCAGCTATTTCGATTATTATCAGCCTGAAGCTTACATACCGCGATCCGACACTTATATCGAAAAGGACTCCTCGATTAATGAGGAAATCGAACGGTTGCGGCTCTCCACGGCGAGCGCGCTCCTGTCCCGACGCGACGTTATCGTGGTGGCCAGCGTTTCCTGCATTTATGGAATCACTTCGCCGGAAGACTACGAACGGATGTTGTTAACGGTGAAGCACGGGCAGCACGTCACCCGTGAAGCGGTGCTTGGACGGTTGATTGAGATGCTCTACGAGCGCAACGACGTCAGTTTCACACGGGGAAGATTTCGTGTGCGCGGCGATGTGGTTGAGGTTTATCCCGCGAGTGCCGATGAAGAAGGAATCCGGCTTGAATTCTTTGGCGACGAAATTGATGCAATCAGGCGTTTCGATCCGCTGACCGGTCACACACGCGAGTCACTCAACGTCATCACATTTTTTCCAGCCAAACAGTTCGTGACGCCGGCGGACAAGTTGAACCGCGCGCTGCGCACCATCCGCGAGGAGCTTGAACAACGGATCATTGAACTGGAATCGCAAAATAAACTTCTCGAAGCGCAACGCCTGCGCATGCGCACCGAATATGATTTGGAGATGTTGCAGGAAATGGGTTTCTGCAATGGAATCGAAAATTATTCGCGCCATTTGTCCGGACGCGCTCCCGGGTCGAGGCCCTACACCATCATTGATTTCTTTCCGGACGATTTCCTTACCGTCATCGATGAATCGCACGCCACGATTCCACAAATCGGCGGGATGTACGAAGGCGACCGCTCGCGCAAAACGGTGCTGGTCCATTACGGCTTTCGTTTGCCAAGCGCACTCGATAATCGGCCGCTTAATTTCGATGAATTCATGAACCTGACGAACCAGACCATTTACGCAAGCGCAACGCCGGCAGAATTCGAGATTCAAAACAGCGTGGTTGGAAACAAGGGTTACATTCCACACAAAAGACAGCGGATCGGCGAACAGGAGTTGGTGCCGTTCACTGTAGCCGGCGGCGCTGACGCCGGCCGGGGTCAACGCCCCCGGCTACAACTTTCAGCCACCAGTGACGCGCCGGAAAAGTTTGATGTGCACACACCGGGCGCGCCGCTTGTTGTTGAACAAATCATTCGACCCACCGGGCTTCTCGATCCCAAAATCACTATTAAACCGCTGAAAAATCAGATCGACGAGACGATCGACCTCTGCCGCCAACGTGTTGAGAAAGGCGAACGGATTCTGGTGACTACGCTGACCAAGCGAACCGCGGAAGATCTTGCAGATTATTTGCGCGATGTGGGATTGAAAGTCCGCTATCTGCATAGCGACATCGACGCCATCGAGCGCGTGGAAATTTTGCGGGGATTACGTGCCGCGGATTTCGACATCCTCGTTGGAATCAATCTACTCCGCGAAGGGCTCGATCTCCCCGAAGTTTCGCTGGTGTGCATTTTGGACGCGGACAAGGAAGGATTTTTACGCAGCCAGACGTCCCTTATCCAAACCGCTGGCCGCGCTGCCCGGCACATCAACGGCGAAGTGGTGCTTTTCGCGGACACAATCACTCAAAGTATGGAAGCGTTGATCTCGATTTCCGAATACCGCCGCACCAAACAGATGGAGTACAACGAAAAGCACGGTATTACGCCGCAAACCGTCCGGCGCGCCGTGCAGGAGAGCCTCCATACGATTTTGCGCGGACGCGAAATCGAATCGTCGGTCATCCGGGAAACAGGCGGCGACTTCAATTTGACCGAGCTGCTGCGCGAGCTGGAACAGGAAATGCAGGAAGCATCCGCAAATCTCGAGTTCGAGCGGGCGGCCTTGTTGCGCGATCAGATTATGGAAATCAAAAGCGGCACTGGCCTGACAAAAATCGAACCAAAGCGCCGACCGGTGAGATACGGTCGTAACGCGGGCCGACGCCGCTCACGCGTGTAGCACAAATTCTGGGGAGCGCGCGCGTCCCGCGTGCTGGGGTTTCGGCGTCCCGCCGAGACAAACTTTTTCTTCGCAATCGTTGCTCAGCGAAATCGCTAACGCTCACGGAAAGTCCGCGAATGCCAGAGGCCTTCGCTCGCACGCGAGGCGCGCGTGCTCCCCGGAGCTGCCGCAATGCAGCTAATGAATCTTGTCGATCTTCGCCGCGCATGCGATGAAAACATCAATGCCAAAAACGACAGCCAAATCGGGGGCCGCGAACATCCATGCCGTAGTTGGCTCGGACGAAGCGGAGGTGAAACGGGTCGCCGCGGAACTGGCACATAAATTGACGCCTGAAGATGCAGCCGATTTCGGCTTGGAAATGATAGATGGCGTCGCGGACAATTCCGATCAAGCCGCCGCGCGCATTCGGTCAGCAATCGAGGCGCTGCAAACGTTACCTTTCTTCGGCAGCTCCAAAGTAGTCTGGCTCAAGAACGCCAACTTCCTCGGAGACGATCCAAAGTCGCGCTCGGCAGCAGTGCAATCTGCGCTGGAAGAATTGGCTACGGTGATCGATGACGGTTTCGGTCCAGAAATCGCGCTTTTGGTCAGCGCTACCGATGTGGATAAGCGGCGCTCGTTTTACAAGACGTTGGTAAAGCGCGCAAATCTGCAGGTCTTTGACCGGCTCGATTCAGGCCGGGCAGGCTGGGAAGAAGAAGCAACCGAAATCGTTATGCAACGCGCGAAGAAGCGAAAACTGCAATTCCAAGATGACGCGATGGAGTTATTTGTTTTGCTGACCGGCGGCGATACGCGACAGATCGATAACGAACTGGAGAAAATCGATACGTACCTGGGCAGTAGCACAGGGATCTTGCCTGTGGGGCAAGCGGGCGTCCCGCCTGCAAACGCCGAACGGGCAGGCAAGACGCATGCCGGCC
>Ga0210120_1000077_pt1 | contig 25316 bp, 33 predicted proteins | sample Goodyear_PhragA__FD_184868 | JGI IMG/M metagenome (GOLD analysis project Ga0210120, IMG submission 184868) | Wetland microbial communities from San Francisco Bay, California, USA, that impact long-term carbon sequestration - Goodyear_PhragA_D2... | ecosystem: Environmental > Aquatic > Marine >... | reverse complement strand
TTTTGGCAGGTGTTCTGTCAATTCTTGCATGGTTTGATTTGTCGGTGTCAGCGGAGAAAAACACACTTTTGATGTGCGTTTATGAAAATACTCGCGAGCGTAATTGCAAAGGGATTGAAGAAGGCAAAGCATTTCGCCATATATGAACCCGAATTGACGCGTGTCTGGCCCCGCGATGGGACAACGCATGAAGCCAAAGTCGCCTCATTCGCGAAAAAGCATGGCTGGCGACTGCGCTTCTACAAAGAGGGTTTCTGCGCGATTTTTGATAGAGCGCCGTCTACCTGAAATCAGGTGGATCGAGCTCTCCGAGCTCGATGACATATTATCGCCGATCGGAGATTCGCCGTGGCGAAAGGCGCAGTAGTTAATCTCGCAGCAAAGCCGGTTGGCTATCCCAACGCGCTCGGAAATCGCGTTCTACTCGATCTCTTCGCTTTTTGTGTTTTTCTCGCCCCGCAATTTTGCCTGGATAAACATATCGATGTCGCCGTCCATCACCGCTTGCACATTGCTCGTCTCGGCGCCTGTCCGGTGGTCCTTTACCATTTGATAGGGCTGAAAAACGTAGGAACGAATTTGGTTTCCCCACGCAATCTCCCCTTTTTCGCCGTATTGCCGTTCCATCTCGGCGCGTTTCTTGTCTTGTTCAAGCTGGTAAAGCTTCGCTTTCAACATCTTCATAGCCAGCTCGCGATTGCGGCCCTGGCTGCGCTCGGCCTGACAAGCAACGACGATCCCACTGGGTCTGTGTAGTATACGAACCGCAGTTTCAACCTTATTTACGTTTTGCCCGCCTTTGCCGCCGCTGCGAAACGTATCGATCTCTAAATCTGCAGGGTTAATTTCAACCGGAGCCGTGTCGGCGATCTCGGCCACCACGTCGATGCTGGCGAAGGAGGTGTGTCGCCGTTTGTTGGCGTCGAATGGCGAAATGCGAACCAGCCGGTGCACTCCGCGCTCGGTCTGCAAATGTCCGTAGGCGTACTCCCCGGTGATCAGCAGAGTCGCGGATTTTACCCCGACTTCTTCGCCCTGTTGAATGTCCACCGTCTGCGATTTGAATCCGCTGCGTTCGATCCAGCGCTGATACATTCGCAACAACATATCGGCCCAGTCGCACGACTCGGTCCCGCCTGCCCCGGAATGAATAGTGATGAACGCGTTTGCCCGGTCGTTTTCACCGGACAAAAATTGACGCAGTTCGAACTCATCCAGCTTATGAGCCAGGCGGGCATGTTCGGTCGCCACGTCTTTTTCTGCTTCAGCGCGATGCGCCGGGTCGGCTTCTTCCGCAGCGAGTTCCTGCAGCGCGACGAAATCCTCAATCTCGCGTTTCAGTTCCTGGAATGGATTGATCAGTGAGCGCAGTCGGGAGACTTCCTCGACATCCACCTGAGCGCGCTCCCGATTCGACCAGAAATCGGGCGCAGCCATCCGCGCTTCTAGTCCAGCGAGATCTTTCTGAAGCTGCTCGACGTCAAAGAAACCTCCGCAATTCGCGTACGCGCGATTTCAGATCCTCAGCATCTGGAATGGAGATTTCAGTTGGCATGGGCAAACATACTTTCACTCTGCATTAAGCGCAAAGTTGTAGTGGCGTCTGTAACAACGGTTTTGATGGAAGGTTGTGAACCGAAGCCCGGAGCAAAGGTGGAACGCGACCGCAGCTAGCTCGCCGTGGCGAGGGCGCGTTGGGTGCAGCCAAGGGCTCTGCCGCCAGAATTGAGACTGCGGCTTTCGCCACGGCGAATCTCCGATCGGCGAGAAAGCCTTCGATCCTTGAGATCTCGATCCACCTTTGTAGAGCAGGTGCTCGCCGCACTGAGCCGCCTACACTATTTACGCGAGGGAGCGGCGGGTTTTGCCTTGGCGCGCGGTGTTTCCAGCCGGAAAATTGTTTCGCCTTCCTTCATCAGATCAAGGCGATCGCGCGCGATTGTTTCCAGGTAGCTGACGTCTGTTTTGAGCAAGTTGACCTCGCGGGTCTGACGCGCCAGCAAACTTTGTTGGTCACTGACCTGTTGCTGAAGATCGTCCATCTCGGTCCGGCTTTGCATCAATTTTTTGTACGGCGGAACGAAAAGGCTCACGATCACCAGCCAGACCGCGATGATGAGCAGAACGAGGAGAATCCGGTTCAATCGCTGCCAGAGAGTGGCCTCGCGACGCGCCCGAAAATCAGCGTAACCGTGCTCCACTTCAGCGGATTGTAGCGCCGTAAACGGCTTTGTCACCAAGTTCTTCTTCGATTCGCAACAGCTGATTGTACTTCGCCACCCGGTCGCTACGACACGGCGCCCCGGTCTTTATCTGACCGGCGTTGGTCCCTACAGCGATATCAGCAATGGTAATGTCTTCCGTTTCACCCGAGCGATGACTTATCACAGTCGTGTACTGATTGCTCTTCGCCATCTGGATGGTCGCCAGCGTTTCCGTCAGCGTACCGATCTGATTTACCTTGATCAAAATTGAATTGGCCACGTGCTCGTTAATGCCTCTTTGAAGAAATTTCACGTTTGTGACAAAGAGATCGTCGCCGACCAATTGGATCCTGTCGCCAAGGGTTTCCGTCAATTTTTTCCAGCCATCCCAATCGTTCTCGGCGCAGCCGTCCTCGATGGAAATGATCGGAAACCGCGCGCAAAGATCGTCGTAGTAATCGATCAATTCTTGTGCGGTTTTTTTTGACCCATCGGATTTCTTGAAGACGTACAGGTTTTCTTCGCTGTCATAGAATTCCGATGCAGCGGGATCAAGCGCGATAAATATTTCTTCACCCAGCTTGTAACCCGCCTTCTGGACAGCTGCCGCGATCGATTCCAATGCGTCTTCCGCGGAATCGAGCTGGGGCGCAAATCCGCCCTCATCGCCAATCGCCGTGGAAAGATGTCGCCCTTTCAGCACAGATTTCAGCGCGTGATAGGTCTCGGCGCCGTAGCGTAATCCTTCCGAAAAGGAAGGCGCGCCTCGCGGCACGATCATGAATTCCTGAAAATCAATCGGCGCATCCGAGTGCGCCCCACCGTTCAGAATATTCATCATCGGTACTGGAAGCACTCGCGCTTCGGGTCCGCCGAGGTACCGGAATAGCGGTAATCTTTCTGCGGCTGCCGCGGCGTGGGCCACAGCAAGCGAAACGGCGAGCATCGCATTGGCGCCCAGATTTTTTTTAGTCGGCGTTCCGTCGAGCTCGATCAGTTTATGATCGATGTTCGACTGATCGCGGGCATCCAGTCCCTTGAGAATCGGCGCGATCTTCTGATTAACATTCGTGACCGCTTTTTTCAGGCCTTTGCCGCCGAAGCGGTGTTTGTCGTCGTCGCGCAATTCCAATGCTTCATGTTCGCCCGTACTCGCTCCGCTGGGAACAGCTGCTCGTCCGAGCGCGCCGCTTTCAACACGGACGTCAACCTCGATCGTTGGGTTACCCCGCGAATCCAGGATTTCGCGGGCGTGAACGTGAGTAATGCTGGAGCTCGCCATACCTTTGCGCCGACTAGAACAGGTTTCGTCGCGCGAGGCAAATTTCCTCGCCGCCTGTCATGCTGAGGGCACCATTGCACGGAAACCCGGCATCGGACATTTCAATTCCCCCAAAAACACATAAAAAGAACGATGCTGCAGGGCCAGAGATTCCGATTGGCAATTTCGCTGGGGCACGCATAATCTTCGCGATGATTCGTTTGGTTGCATTGATTACCCTTGCGTTGCTTGCTGCAATTTCCACATACGCGGCCGAGAAAGCGCAATCTTTGTCCCCGGATCAAATGGCGAAAGCTGTCAGAACCGATTCAATTACTGTCCCGACGCCGGGCGAACTTTTCGCCGCGCTTGGCAAAACGGGAAAAATAAACTGGTCAGCTCAATATCGCGGACCGATTCCCACGACCTACAGCGACCGGGCGCAGATAGCGCTGAACCTCGGCGGTTTGATTGCTGATGGATTTATCGCTGTTGAAGCCAAGGACGGACAGCAGGTCAAAAATATCGGGTCGGACATTTTGAAGCTTGGAAAGGCTCTCGGAGTCAGCGAACAACTGCTGGGCCGGGGAAATAGCATCAATGAATTTGCCGAGCACAGCGACTGGGACACGTTGCAGGAAGAATTGGAAGCAACACAAAATGAAGTGAAATCCTCAATGCAATCGCACGATGATCAGGACCTGGTTATCCTGGTCACTCTTGGCGGCTGGATCCGCGGCACCCAGGTAGTCACCGGCGTAATCATGAAGAATTACAGTGAGTCTGCCGCAAAAGTCCTGCGGCAACCGGCTCTGGTTCGCTTCATTCAATCAAAGGTGAATGAAATTTCCCCTGAATTGCGGCAGCAACCTTTGGTCAAAGATGTGAGCGAACAGCTCAGCGGGATCGAAAAGCTTGTTTCATTTCCGGCAGACAAAGTGCCGACCCAGGAGGAAGTACGAAAAGTGAATGAGGCCGTCAGCAAGCTTATGACGGAAATACAAAGCAAGGAACCGGCAAAATGAGACGTTCGATTCAAATTTTCGTTTGGACGCTTGTGCTGAGCACAGGCTTTGTGCTGCGCGCAGACACAGATGCCGAAGTGAATGCGCGTAAAGACGCACTCGAAATTGCTGGAGCGTTTTCGAACGATGACTTCAAAATTCGGGACGGACATTCGTGCGGCCTACTCAAGCCGCACGATCACGCTCTGATCGCGGTCAACCTTTACGCGGGTAACCAGTATTGGTTTTCTGTTGGCACGTCAGACCCCGTGAAAAAAGTCGCGGTCAGCCTGTATGATGAATCCGGAAAGCCAATGAAGACGGAGGACTATAGCAACGGCGATAAAGCGGCGGCTGGTTTTGAGCCGGAGAATAGCGGCCAATATTATGTTGGCGTCGATCTGCTGGAAGGCCAGGAAGGTAGTTTCTGTCTCGTCTATTCGTACAAATAGACGGTTTTCGGTGTCTGACTACGGATGCGCGGCACTCAAGTTTGGTGCGCACCGATTTTGCGATCTGGCCTTCAGTACCCGCTATCGGTAATCTTGGAGCAGGTGATGATCTCGCTTCAGGTATTTTACGAGGGTCATGTCCAGGGCGTTGGGTTTCGTTTCACCGTGCGCCACATCGCTAAAGGATTCGACGTAACCGGCTGGGTGCGCAATCTTCCCGACGGTCGCGTGGAATTACAGGTTACAGGTCAGCAGGACGAGGTGCGCGCATTCCTTGATCAGATCGCGGAAAGCGAACTGCACTCGCTGATTCGCAGACAAATCGAAAACAAGCTAAACGAAGCGGTCAGTGGCCGCGGTTTCGAAATTCGTCATGACTAATCCGGCGGTCGCAGTTCACGGACTGACCAAAATTTTCCGTGTTCCGTTTCATCCCACCCGTGGCGTTGTCGCCGTAAAGGACCTTAGTCTTCGCATTGAACCGGGCGAAGTGTACGGTCTGCTGGGCCCCAACGGTTCCGGTAAAAGTACTACACTGAAAATCATTCTCGGCCTGGTCTCGCCAAGCCGCGGCCGCACCGAAATTTTTGGTCGAAACAGTCGGCTGGTCGAAAGCCGCGAGGCTGTCGGTTTTCTGCCGGAGAATCCATACTTCTACAAATATCTCACCGGCGCGGAAACGCTGCGTTTCTTCGGACGCCTTTGCGGAATGAAAGGCGCAACACTGAAGAATCGCGTCAATGAATTACTTGATCTAGTGGGGCTAAACAAAGCGCGCGACCGCCGGCTGAGCACTTATTCGAAGGGCATGCTGCAACGCATCGGGCTGGCACAAGCATTGGTCCACGATCCGAGGCTGGTGGTACTGGACGAACCGACCGCTGGCGTTGATCCGGCTGGTTCGCGGGAAATTCGCGACCTGATCATGGATCTGAAGCAGCGCGGAATTACCGTGCTGCTCTCGTCGCATTTGCTCGCGCAGGCGCAGGAGATTTGCGATCGTGTCGGCATCCTCGCTGACGGGGTGCTGGTTCGCGAAGGACATCTGCGGGATTTGATAGCGATCGAAAATCAAACTGAGCTTGTGATCGCCAATGCATCTGACGAGCTGGTCCAGCAGATTGAATCTTGCATCAATCAATCAAACGCGAAATTGCTCGAGCGACGGAGATCGACGACCACGCTGGAACGATTGTTTTTGGAGTCGACCGGCGGGAACGACAAAACTCGCGCCTCTATCAAGGTTACGGACGACGGACAAACGGCGGCTAAGGAAGCGAGGAGGGAAAAATGACAAACAGCGATGTCGCTTCGACGCTTCAACCTTTCAACGGTCCCACCGTTGTGAAACGTCACCGGGTTTTTTCCTTCTCGCGCGTTCTTGCCATCACCAGCAACACGCTGACCGAGCTGACCCGTCTGAAAGTCTTTTATGTGTTGCTGGTGTTCGGGCTTCTGTTGATCGGCAGCTCGATTTTCATGGCCCAATTTTCCTTTCAACAGGAATTCCAAATTCTGAAGGACGTTTCCCTGGGCGCGATCTCGCTCTTCACTTCGCTGCTGGCGATCGTTGCCACGGCTCGCATGCTCCCACAGGACATCGAAGACCGCACGGTTTACACGATTCTCGCCAAGCCGGTGCCGCGCTTCGAATACATCGTTGGCAAGATTGCGGGAGTTCTGTTGCTGCTGGCAATCAGCACCCTGATAATGGTGGCAGCGTTTCTGGCTGTCTTGTACATGCGAGAGCAGGCGGTCCTGGCCGCGACGGCAAAACAAATGGCCAGCGCTCCGCCGGATCAGCTTGCAGATGCTTTGCGTGCCGTCCGGGCGTCCGCATTGAATAGCGATCTTGTTCCAGGAATCATCATCATTTTCCTCAAAGCCTGCCTGCTCACAGCGCTGACTCTGTTTGTTTCCACGTTCGCCACCTCAACCATTTTTACCATTGTGGTGATGGTTTTTATTTATTTCATAGGACACCTGGAAGCCACTGCGCGCGAGTATTGGTTGCACGAACATGGCAGCGGGCTCGTAACCCGCGCGTTTCTTGCGATCGTGGCGCTGTTCTTTCCCGATCTACAGGCTTTCAATCTGGTCGATGACATCGTTGCCGGCACCGCTATTTCCATGGCCGTCTTCATCAAAACCGCGTTGCTGGGAATTTTTTACACCGTGATTTACACGCTGCTGGCGGTCTTTGTCTTTTACGGAAAAGAATTATGACGCGGGTTCTCATCACGCTGGCGGTGTTGATCGTGATGGGCCTTCTGAAATTGCCGGTCGAACGCGATCTCGCGGAGCTTCACCGGCAGGAACATTTCCGCGGTGTGGAATTCAATCTTGATCTCCGCGAAAAACTTGGGCAACTCGGATTCATCGCCGCTTTGAGCGGGTTTCGTGCGATCGTCGCCGACGCACTTTTTATTCAGGCGCACGCAGCATGGGAAGATACTCAATGGGGCCGGATGCTGTTGTTATTCCGGCAGATCACCACGCTGCAACCGCGGGTGCTCCTGTTTTGGGACACAGCGGCCTGGCATATGGCCTGGAACGCAAGCGTCGCCGCGATGAACGATCGCAACCAGCCGCGCCTGGCGTTGCGGGTGAAGGCGCAGCGCGAGTATTTTGCGATCGGCAAGGAGTTCCTCGAACGCGGAATAAAAAACAATCCCGATCGTCCCGAGCTCTATGAGGCGCTGGCCCGGCTCTACAAGGAAAAATACAAAGACCACGAGCGCGCTGGCGAATATTATGCGAAGGCAGCCACTCTTCCGGAAGCAGCGCCGTGGGACCGGCGTTTCTCCGCCTATGAGCTTTCGTACGCCGAAGGGCGCGAGCGTGAAGCGTACGAACGCCTGCGGAGCCTCTACGATGAGGGACCGAAGGAGCGACTGCCGACCTTGATCAAACGGCTAAAGTTCCTCGAAGAAAAACTCAATATTCCGCAGGACCAACGAATTTCTGAACCAGGTCCGTCGAAGCGTTAAAATCATTGAAGCGTTGAACGGGGTTTGACGCTACGGTTGCTGCGTTTAATGCTTCAACGCTTCAACCTTAACCAATGCGGTTCGCAATTTTCAGTGACATCCATTCGAATCTCGAAGCGCTCGAAGCCGTCGTGGCGGACGCGCGCCAGCGAAGATGCACGCACTTTGTTTGCCTTGGCGATATCGTCGGCTATAACGCGAACCCGGGTGAATGCATCGCACTGATCCGCCAACTCGATTGCCCGGCCGTAAAAGGCAACCATGATGAGCAGGCAACTTTTCCCGCGTCATCGGAACGTTTTAACGAGCTGGCCGAGCGCGCCATCGATTGGACGCGCGAACATTTGAACGACGAGCACAAGGAATGGTTGCGCAGCCTTCCGTTGCAACGCCGGGTACACGATTTCACCGTCGTTCACGCTACGCTCGATACGCCCGCACAGTGGGGCTACGTGTTTAATAACCTCGATGCCGTTGCCAGTTTCACATACCAGCGCACGCCCATTTGTTTTTTCGGCCACACTCATGTGCCGATGGTTTTTGTTCGAGAGGAAGGCGTCCGACGTCAGTCAGGTGAGCACATTCGTATAGAGCCTGGTAAAAAATATTTCATTAACGCCGGCAGTGTCGGGCAACCACGCGATGGAAACTGGCGGGCGGCGTACTGCATTTACGACGTCGACAACAATCTCGTCGAACTGCTGCGTGTGAAATACGATCTGGCGACCGCCCAAAAGAAAATCGGCAAGGCTGGTCTGCCGCGGCTCCTTGCCGAACGTCTTGCGATGGGCCGGTGATCGCGGAAAGCATCTCGCTTCGCGCGTGTAGTACTTTTATCAGCCCACCGCGTCAGTCGCTGCTTCTCGCGTTTTGTATTCAGCCACGAACCCGTTGCGGAATTGATCGAATGCTCCGCGTTCAATCTCTGCGCGTGCGCGGCTCATGAGGTTTAGGTACAAATGTAAATTGTGCAAAGTGATCAGACGCAGTCCCAGTATTTCCTCCGCCTTGATGAGATGACGGATGTAGCCGCGGGAGAATTCGCGACAGGCGGCGCATCCGCAGTTTTCCTCGATCGGTCCCTTGTCGAGCGCGAATTCCGCGTTCTTTAAGTTCAGCGTGCCAGTCGCGGTAAAGGCTGTTCCGTTCCGGGCGAGGCGGGTCGGCAGCACGCAATCGAACATGTCCATTCCGCGCGCGATCATCTCCAGCATTTGCGGCGGCGTGCCGAGCCCCATGGCGTAACGTGGTTTGTCTGCAGGCAAAAACGGTTCAGCCGATTCAACCGCACGCATCATTTCTTCCTCCGGCTCGCCCACACTCACGCCTCCAATGGCGTAACCGTCGAAGCCAAGCTCCACGAGCGCCTCTGCAGATGCGCGCCGCAGATCGTCAAATGTTCCGCCTTGAACTATTCCGAAGAGAAGCCGGAAATCGATTGCTGATTGTTGATTACTGATTGCTGATTCTTCAGGTGGGCCTTGGACGTTCGGCGTTGGGCGTTCACTATTTTCTTCTTTCCATTGTTTGCATCGCTTCGCCCAGCGCGTCGTCAGTTCTGCGCTTCGCGCCGCATAATCGTATTCGCACGGATACGGAATGCATTCATCGAGCACCATCGCAATGTCGCTGCCGAGCGCGGCTTGAATTTCCATGGCGATCTCGGGCGAAATGAATGCGCGCGCGCCGTCAATATGATTTTGGAATTCCGCGCCTTCCTCGGTGATCTTGCGCAACTTTGCCAGCGAGAAAATCTGGTACCCGCCGCTGTCGGTGAGAATCGGCCCGTCCCAACTCATGAAACGATGCAGGCCGCCCAAATGCCCGATCACATGAAGACCGGGCCTAACGAACAAGTGATAGGTGTTTCCGAGAATGATTTGTGCGTTCAGTTCACGCAGTTCGTGTGGGCTGACCCCTTTCACGGAGCCTTGCGTTCCCACCGGCATGAACGCCGGCGTATCGATCACGCCGTGTGCAGTTGTTAATCGGGCACTTCGTGCTTTTGACCGTTGGTCGTTCGCCAGGAGTTCAAAGGCATTCGGCATGCGACATGGAGATTCCTCGACTTCGCTCAGAATGACAATTCAACGAACAAAATATTCTTTGCGGATCGCGATTTTCCCTCTATGTTCCGCGCTTACCGCATCAGGCGCGTGAGTTGGGTTTGTTGCGCGGCCTGAAGCGGGTTTTTTTGTCGCCCGGAGTAACGACTTTTGGCGGCGTATTATTTTTAGGATTTGCACGATGCCCACCATCAATCAGCTGATTCGGAAAGGACGCCGGAAGGTGTCGGTGAAATCAAAGTCGCCGGCGCTGGCAAGCTGTCCGCAGCGGCGTGGTGTGTGTGTGCAAGTGATGACGCGCACACCGAAGAAGCCTAATTCTGCCCTGCGCAAAGTAGCAAAAGTGCGGTTGACGAATGGCCAGGAAGTGATTGCCTACATCCCTGGCGAGGGGCATAATTTGCAGGAGCACTCCATCGTGCTCGTCCGCGGCGGGCGCGTGAAGGATTTACCTGGCGTGCGCTATCACATTGTGCGCGGAACACTTGATGCGCTTGGTGTGGATGGTCGGCGACGCGGTCGCTCCAAGTACGGAGCGAAGCGCCCGAAGGGCGGGGCGGCCGGTGGAGGCGGCGCGGCGAAAGCGGCGCCGGCAGCGGCCAAATAAAACAAATCAAATTTGAAACGGACCGACAATGTCGCGGCGGAGAAGAGTTCACAAAAAAGAAGAGCACGTAGATTCCCGATATGGGAGTCCGGCGGTAGCTCGTCTTATCAGCACGGTGATGAAGCGAGGCAAGAAATCCCTCGCCGAACGCGTGGTGTACACGGCGATTGATAAATCGCGTGAAGGCTCCGATTCAGTCGATCCGCTTGAAATTGTAAACAAGGCGATCGACAACGTCCGTCCTCGGCTCGAGGTGCGATCGCGTCGCGTCGGTGGCGCGACCTATCAGGTGCCAATGGAAGTGGCGCCTGCCCGGCAAATTTCACTGGCTACGCGCTGGATCGTGAAATTTGCCGATGGTCGCAAAGGCTTACCATTGGCTCAAGCGCTGGCACAGGAACTCAAAGACGCCGCGGCTGGTCAGGGTAACGCCATTAAAAAGCGCGACGACACGCATAAAATGGCGCAGGCAAACCGCGCATTTGCGCATTTCAGGTGGTGACAAGTATGGCAACCGCGACCATGGAACAAAAGAAGGCTCCGGCGAAAAATCCAAACTCGCCCAATCGCAAGTTTCCACTGGAGCGGACCCGGAACATCGGCATCGCGGCGCACATTGACGCGGGTAAAACGACGATCACCGAGCGCGTTCTGTTTTACACCGGCATGATCCACAAGATGGGAGAAGTGCACGAAGGCACCACCGTCACGGATTGGATGGAGCAGGAGCGCGAACGCGGGATCACGATCACGTCGGCAGCGACAACGTGCAGTTGGGCGCAACGGAAGGAAGAAGGCGTTTACAAGATCTTCGAAGGTGTCAAGCAGCGCATAAACATCATTGACACACCCGGCCACGTGGATTTCACGGCCGAGGTAGAACGTTCCTTGCGCGTGCTCGACGGCGCGATCGCCGTTTTCGACGGCGTAGCTGGAGTGCAGCCGCAATCTGAAACTGTGTGGCGTCAGGCAACCAAGTACAACGTACCGCGTCTGGCGTTCATCAACAAAATGGATCGCGTCGGCGCAGATTTCGAAATGTCTGTCGACAGCATCCATAAAAAACTCGGCGCGAACGCGTGGCCGGTCTTGTTACCGCTCGGAAGCGAAGATCAACTGCGCGGCCAGCTCGATGTCATCAATAAGAAAGCAATCCTTTACTCTGAGGACGATCGGTTTGGGTCAACCTATGAAGTGACCGAGGTTCCGAAGGAGTACGTGGAAGCGGTTGAGAAGGCGTACAACGGTCTGTTGGAACAGGTTTCCAATCTCGACGATCAAGTCGCCGAGGCCGTGCTGGAAGAGCGCGAAATCACGCCGGCGTTATTGAAGGCCGGCATTCGTCGGCAGACGATCGCGAACAAATTCGTGCCTGTGATCGGAGGCTCGGCTCTGAAAAACATCGGTATTCAATATTTGGTCGATGCGGTGGTCGATTATCTGCCAAGCCCCCTCGATATCCCGCCAGCCAAAGGTCAGAACCCCGACACGGGCGAGCCGATGGAAGCCATAACTGATGACAGTGGCACGTTCTGTTCGATCGCGTTCAAGTTGTGGAGCGATCCGTTTGTCGGCAAGCTGGTGTTCTTCCGTGTTTACTCCGGCTCGCTCAGCAAAGGCGACACTGTTTACAATCCGCGCACGAATAAACGTGAGCGGATTTCGCGTTTAATTCAGATCCAGGCGGACAAACGCGAAGACATCGAGACGTGTTACTCGGGCGATATCGCCGCGATCGTAGGAATTAAAAACATTACCACTGGCGACACGCTCTGTGATGAGGACCATCCAATTCTTCTCGAGCCGCCGTCGTTTCCCGATCCGGTTATCTCGATGGCGATTGAACCAAAGACGAAGCTCGATCAGGAAAAAATGGCCACCGCGTTACAACGCCTCGCCGAGGAAGATCCGACTTTCCGTGTTTTCACGCACGAAGATACCGGCCAGACCATCATCGCCGGAATGGGCGAGTTGCACCTGGAAATCATTCGTGACCGGATGTTCCGGGAGTTCAAAGTCGATGCGAACGCCGGGAAACCGCAAATTGCATATCGCGAAACGATCACCAACGGCGCGCACGGTGTGGGCAAGTTAATCAAGCAATCGGGCGGTCGCGGTCAGTATGGACACGTGGAAGTAGATGTTCGTCCCGCCGCGCGCGGCAACGGCCTGACTGTAGAGAACAAGATCGTGGGCGGAATCATCCCGAGGGAATACATCCCGGCGGTGAAAAAAGGCATCGAAGAAGCCGTGCTCAACGGTGTGCTGGGCGGCTATCCTGTTGTCGATGTGGAAGTGGACATCGTTTACGGTTCGTTCCACGAAGTTGATTCCAGCGAACTCGCGTTCAAAATGGCGTCGATTTTCGCCATGAAAGACGGTTTCAAGCAGGGCAAACCCATTCTGCTGGAACCGATCATGAAAGTGGAGAACATCACGCCGGAAGAATACCAGGGCGACATTTGCGGCGACTTGAGCCGACGGCGTGGAGCGATCAACAGCATCGAGACCCGGGGGAATCTGGTGATTATCCATGCGCTGGTGCCGCTTGCGGAGTTGTTCGGATACGCAACGGCGATCCGGTCGTTGTCGAAAGGCCGTTCCAGTTATTCGATGGAGCCGTCGCACTTTGATCCGGTCCCGGCGAATTTGGTTGCGGCGATTCTCGATCAAAAGGAGACGAAATGAGCAACGGCCAGCGCATCCGTATTCGCTTGAAGGCGTTCGATCACCGGATGCTGGACCAATCCGCCATCGAGATTGTGGATACCGCCAAGCGCACCGGTGCACGGGTGGCTGGGCCGATTCCGCTGCCGACATTGATCGAAAAATTTACGGTGAATCGGTCTCCGCACGTGGACAAAAAATCGATGGAACAATTTGAAATTCGCACACACAAGCGGCTGTTGGACATTATCGAGCCAACGGCAAAGACGGTGGATGAATTAAAGAAACTGAATTTGCCTGCGGGCGTCGATATCACCATTAAAATTTAAGCGGAGGCGCTTCTGAAAGGTTTGCGATTGTACGGTCATGAGCATCGGACTTCTTGGACAAAAAATTGGTATGACCAGCGTTTACGACGCAAAGGGCCGGTTATGTCCGGTGACAGTGATCGCGGCTGGCGATAATGTCTTGTTGCGCCGTTTGACCGAAGAGAACGACGGTTATTCTGCGGTGCAGGTGGGGTTCGGCGTGCAAAAGGAATCGCGCATGACCAAAGCGTTACTGGGTGAATTTAAGAAGGCTGGCGTCGGACCACAGAGAGTACTACGCGAATTTCGCCTGCGAAAAGATCCGCCGGAAGGGGAAATCAATTTAGGCGTTAATCAATTTCAACCGGGTGACTTTGTCGATGTGATTGGCCGCTCGAAAGGCAAAGGTTTTCAGGGCGTGATGAAGAAGCATAACTTTGCAGGGCAAGGCGCGGCGCACGGTTCGAAGACGCACCGCCGCATCGGCGCAGTGGGCAATCGGTCTACGCCGGGCCGTATTTGGAAAAACCAGGGCATGCCCGGGCATATGGGCGATCGGCGGGTGACGGTGCAAAATCTCCAGGTGATGCAAGTGCGCGAAACGGAAAAAACTATTTTAATAAGCGGCGCGGTGCCGGGACCGAATGGCAGTTACGTTATTGTTCGCCCGGCAGTTAAACATCCCGAACGTTTACTGGCCCTGCATGCCGAGCACCGGAAGCATGAGGAAGAGGAAAAGGCCAAGAAACCGAAAACCTTAAGAGAAATGGCGCAGAACAAATGAGCGCAAAAGTTTTAAGCAAAGCCGCTGCGAAAGAAGCAAAGCTCGACATCATCGATGATGGTCGCGGCACGCAAGCTGTACATGATGTGATCGTGGCGATGCGCGCCGGACGGCGTTCCGGTTCGGCCAACACAAAGACCAAAGCCGAAGTAGATTTGTCAGGTGCAAAACCGTGGCGGCAAAAAGGAACCGGCCGCGCCCGCGCGGGTTACAAATCGTCGCCCATCTGGCGAGGCGGCGGCGTCGTATTTGGACCGAAGCCCCGTGATTATTCCAAGAAAGTGGCGAAGTCGGTTCGGCGCCTCGCGTTTCGAAAAGCGCTAAGCGAACGCATCAATGCCGGCGACGTCTTGACCATTGACGACTTCGTCGTGTCAAAGTTGAAGACGAAAGCGTTTGTCGACCTTCTCAAGAAACAGACTGATGCGGAGAAAGTGCTCATTGTTTCTGATTCATTTGACGAAAAGACATACAAATCGGCTCGCAACGTGAAGCCGGCGCGACTTGCCACCGCTTCAGACGTCAACACGGAGCAATTACTCGGGTTTCAGAAGATTCTCGTTACGCAGAAGGCTTTGGAAAAACTGGCAGAACGAATCCGTCCGCCTGCACCGAAAGCTACGGCACGATAAAATGAACGAACCACACGAGATCATTAAGACCGCGTCGTTGACTGAGAAGTCGACGTTGATGAGCGAGAAGGAGAACAAATACGTGTTCCGCGTCAGCCCGAAGGCGAACAAGATCCAGATCAAGCACGCGATCGAACGGCTTTTCCAGAAAACAGTGGTCCACGTGAACACTTGCAATTATGCGGGTAAAGAGAAACGGCTGCGCGGACCGGTAGGGCGTCGTCCGCGATGGAAGAAAGCCATTGTGACTTTGAAGGAGGGCGAGAAGATCGATCTGATCTGATCGCGAGAAAAATATGGCCCTGAAAGAATTTCGACCGCTAACGCCTACGCAACGATTCAAGTTGCTGCCCGCCTTCGAGGAAATTACCAAAGGTCGGCCCGAGCGGAGACTGCTTGAGCCGAAGAAAAAAAGTGGCGGGCGCAACAACCACGGCCGGTTGACCTCGCGACACATCGGTGGCGGGCATAAACACAAATATCGAAAGGTTGATTTCAAACGTCGCAAACACGGAGTCGCCGCGGAAGTGCTTGGGGTCGAGTACGACCCGAACCGTTCTGCGCGCATTGCGCTTATTAAATACACCGACGGCGAACTAAACTACATCCTGGCGCCCAACGGCATCCAGGTTGGAGCGACTATTACGGCGGGAAACGATGTTGCGCCTGACTTGGGAAACGCGCTACCGCTTCGCGCCATTCCGCTCGGCACGAGTATTCACAATATTGAATTGGTTCCCGGGCGCGGTGGTCAGGTCGCGCGCTCAGCAGGGCAGCAAGCGACGCTCACCGCTCTGGAGGCCGGGTATGCGTTGGTGAAGATGCCCTCGGGCGAAATTCGCCGGATCCACGAGAAGTGTTTCGCGACGGTTGGCCAGGTTGGGAATGTCGATCACATGAATGTCTCCAGCGGGAAAGCGGGACGCACTCGCTGGCAGGGTCGCCGGCCGCATGTGCGTGGCATGGTGATGAACCCCATCGATCATCCGATGGGCGGTGGTCAGGGCAAATCCAAAGGCGGCGGCGGTCGCCATCATCCGGTCAGCCCATGGGGACAGTTGGCGAAAGGGTTTAAAACGCGTGCGAAACATAAACCGAGCGATCGATTCATTTTGGAAAGGAAACGGGCCAGGAAGAAAGGTTAGAATGAGAAATCGAGAACCGAGATTTGTGAACTGGTTTGCGAATCTCGAATCTCGATTCGCAGATCACGAATCACTTGCAATTTATGGCTAGATCGCTAAAGAAAGGACCCTTCGTCGAGTCGTATCTTCTTGAGAAGATCGACAAGATGAACGCAGCGGGCGCCAAGAAACCGATCAAAACCTGGTCGCGGCGCTCGATGGTGACGCCGGACTTTGTCGGCCACACGTTTCTGGTGCATAACGGGAAAACGTTTCACTCCGTTTTTGTCACCGAGAACATGGTTGGACATAAGCTCGGCGAATTTTCACCTACGCGTGTGTTTAGAAAACACGGTTCGCACACGGCGAAAGTGACGAAATAATTGCAGATTGCAGATTGTAGATTGCAGATTGGCAGCGCGCGACTACGTCGCACGGCTGTGCAGTTTGCAATTTTAAATCTGCAATTTGCAATTGGGTTTTGCGCGTACGCGCAGGGAAATAGTTCTTTGTCAGAATCTAATACTGAAGCAGTGAGACAATCGGCGTCGTCTGGATCTTTCCCGGCGGAAGCTGAAGAATTGCGCAGGCAATTGTCAATCGCTCAGGCGTCGGTCAAAGCATTAACGAGCAGTCTGGCGGAGTCCAACGCGGAGGCGGAAGAGTTGCGCCGCAAACATTCCGATCTCCAATTGCGAATGGAAGCGCTTGGCCTGACCTCGGCGAACAAGGACCGGGCGAAACTTGAGCAGCGTTTGCTTGCTGCGGTGAGCGATCTTCAGTTGGCACAGAAAGCGCGTGACCAGTACCGCGACCAGATGTTGCGACTTAACGAAGCGATCTTGCGCTATCTGAAAGCGTCACAGTCCGGAGATGCCCAGGCCCGGATGGATGTGGAGACGCAATTGCGCAGCACCAACGAACTGGTCAGCAAATCGACAGACGCCGTAGAGGCGCCGGAGCCGACTTTGATGGACGGAAGCGTGATCAGTGTTAAGGAAGAATGGTCGTTTGTCGTCGGCAACATGGGCGAAAAACAAGGGGTCAAGATTGGAATGCCGCTGCGGGTAATGCGCGACGACCGAAGAATCGCGAGCCTGCGCGTCGTTGATGTGCGGCAGAAAATTTGCGGCGCGGTGATTCAGGAAATGGATTCGAAGAAGGAGAAAATTAGGGTAGGGGACCGCCTCCAGGCGGATGCCCAATCCGATGTGAGTTTGAGATGAAGTGAAAATGAAAAGAGTTACAAAGTTGCAAGAGTTACATGGAGAAGCGAATGGCGATGACCTAACCTTTGTAATTCTTGTAACAGTGTAACCTTTGTAACTAACGCGAAGCGATGGAAGTCAGATCAACATACAGGTATGCGCGGATTTCGCCTTTCAAGGTGCGCGAAGTCACGCGTGAGATCCAGGGTCTGCCGGTTTCGGCGGCGCTCGACCTGCTGACGTTCACGCCAAAGAAAGCGGCACTTCTTATTGGTAAAACGCTGAAAAGCGCCATCGCCAATGCGGAGAACAATGCGAACCTCAAACCAGACGGCCTGGTGGTCAAAGAGGCCACGGTGGGCGAAGGTCCAACGTTCAAGCGGATCATGGCGCGTGCTCGTGGCAGCGCCAGCCGGATTTTGAAGCGCACCAGTCACATTCGCATCGTGCTGTCCGATGAGATTCCCATCGAAACACGAGAGAAACGAAGAGCGAAACGGGAAGCCGAAAAGAGAGCTGCTAAGAAGGAGATTGCAGGAAAAGCGACAGAGGATGCAGCGACTTCAGGCGATCAAAAATCGAAGAAGTCGAAGCGGACGACGAAGCCGAAGAAATAATTACTAAATCTATGGGACAAAAAGTTAATCCAATTGGGTTTCGTCTGAACGTGAACCGTGACTGGCGCTCGCGTTGGTATGCGTCGCCTCAGGAGTTTCCCTCGTTTTTGCACAACGATCTGAAGATTCGCGATTACGTGAAAAAGAAGCTGCAATTTGCCGCAGTGGCGAAAATCGTGATCGAACGGGCATGGAATTCCATTCGCGTAACAATTCATACAGCGCGTCCCGGGATTGTCATCGGACGGAAAGGCGCAGAGATCGAGAAGATGACGGAAGAGATTTCCAAGATGGCCGACGGCAAACAGGTAAAAATCGACATCCAGGAGATCAAGACGCCGGAAATCGACGCACAGTTGGTTGCCGAGAACGTAGCTCTTCAGATTGAACGCCGTATCGCGTATCGCCGTGCCATGAAGAAAGCAGTGCAGACCGCAATGGATTTTGGCGCGGAAGGAATTAAAATCCGCTGCTCCGGGCGACTGAATGGCGCAGAAATTTCGCGTTCGGAATGGTACCGGGAGGGAAAAATTCCACTTCACACCTTACGCACGCCGATTGATTACGGCTTTGCTGAGGCCAATACGGTTTACGGAAAGATTGGTGTGAAATGCTGGATGTGTCGGAAAGAAGAGCGACCCGTGGAAGCGCCGGCTGCCCCCGCGCCACCGCCGCCGCCGCCGGAGCCTGCTGACGTTTAGGAGATCCTCCCTATGCCATTGATGCCCAAACGCGTGAAGTATCGGAAATCCCAGCGGGGGAGTCGAAAGGGTACGGCTTCGCGTAATCTCACCATCGATTTTGGCGAGTTCGGATTACAAACACTCGAACGCGCATGGATCACCAACACGCAACTGGAAGCCGCCCGCGTGGCGCTGACTCGCAACATGAAGCGTAAGGGCAAACTGTGGATCCGCGTTTTCCCGGACAAGCCCGTAACCGCGCGTCCACCGGAAACCCGCATGGGCAAAGGCAAAGGCCAGCCCGAGTTCTGGGTCGCAACGGTTCGTCCCGGAAACATTTTGTTTGAGCTCGACGGCGTGCCGGAATCTGTCGCGCGTGAATCGTTGCGGCTGGCAGCCGACAAGTTACCTGTGCGCACGAAATTTCTCACACGCCACCATGTGAGGGCGGCTTAAGGACCATGAAGACAAAGGAACTAATCGAGCTTGGGATGGACGAGCTGCTGACCAAACGACGCGACTTGCGTCAGGAAACCCTGCATCTGCGTCTGCAACAGCAGAGCGGACAGCTCGAGCAGCCCAGCAGGTTGCGCTTGTTGCGCCGGGACCTCGCAAGAATTGAAACAGAGCTATCGCACCGAGCGAAGAAAGTTGAGGAGAAATAGATCATGGCCGAACAAGAATCTCCGCCAGAGGCATCAACGCCAATGCCATCGGCGACTCGTCGTGCGCGCAAGACGCGCACAGGCGAAGTCGTTTCCAGCGGCATGAACAAAACGATTGTGGTGCGGACGGTCACGCGGGTGCCGCATCCGAAATTCGGCAAGATCGTCAAGCAGATGAAGAAATTTTACGCCCACGACGAACAGAATGAAGCGAAACCGGGCGACACTGTTCGTATCATGGAAACGCGGCCGCTGAGCAAGCTAAAGAGATGGCGCCTGGTGGAGGTCATTCAAAAGTAAAACCCATGGTCCAAATTCGATCCAGACTGGATGTGGCAGATAACAGCGGCGCACGCATGGCGACGATGATCGGCGTGATCGGCAAACAGACCGCTTTCGCCGGTATCGGTGACGTGATTACCGCCAACGTGAAGGAAGCCAGCCCCACCGGCACGGTGAAGAAGGGGGAAGTGGTTCGGGCGGTTCTTGTTCGGACAAAACAGCCGATCCGTCGTGAGGATGGCTCACTGCTGCGCTTCGATAATAATGCCATTGTTATCATCGATAAGGATCTGAACCCTCGCGGCACACGTATCTTTGGGCCGGTAGCCCGCGAATTGCGGGAGCGCAATTTTATGAAAATTGTTTCGCTCGCCCCGGAAGTGTTATGAACCGCATCAAGTGCCACGTTAAAAAAGGCGACCACGTTGAGGTCATTTCCGGCAACTTCCGCGGGTCTTCGGGGAAAATCCTCGCAGTGTTTCCCGGCAAGCAGCGCGTCTTGGTCGAAGGGGTTCGCATCATCAAGAAGCACCTTCGTAAATCACAGGACAATCCGAGTGGTAAGATCGCAGAACGCGAAGGTGCGATTCACATTTCCAATGTGCGATTACTCGAGCGTGAAAAAACAGCAAAGGACGAAAAATCCAAAAAAGGCAAACAACAGGAAAGCCCTGAACGCAGCGAGAGCACGCGCAAATAATGTCAGATCACGAGTATAATATTCTTCCCATTTCAGAATAAGAGGTTGTTGGTATGGAAAACGAATTTCGTCGACACTACAAAGAACAGGTGATGCCCGCGCTAAAGGAGCGCCATAGCTACAAGAACGTCCATCAAATTCCGAAGGTGGAGAAGGTGGTGATCAATACTTCTGTTGGTTCACAATCAGACTTAAAGCAGGCCTTGGAGGAAGCAAAAGCGGAGCTGGAACTGATTACGGGACAACGGCCGGTGGAGACGCTGGCAAAGAAGAGCATCTCCAATTTCAAATTGCGCAAGAATCAAGCGATCGGGGCAAAGGTCACGCTTCACGGAGATCGCATGTATGAATTTCTGGAGCGATTTATCAAGGCCGCTCTCCCCCGCATTCGCGATTTTCGCGGCGTATCGCCTCGATGTTTCGATAACCACGGTAATTATACACTCGGCGTTTCGGATCAGTCGATTTTCCCCGAAATCGAGCTCGACAAAATTAAGCGGAACATCGGATTTGATGTTACAATCGTCACTACGGCTCAAACGGATGACGAAGCGAAATCGCTGTTGAGCGAAATGGGAATGCCGTTTAGCGACCGGGTAAAGAAGCCCGCCGCGCAAGCCACCTGATTTTTTTCTATGAGTACCGTTACAGATCCTATTGCTGATTTTCTGGCGCGCGTCCGCAACGGCGCGCAGGCGCATCGGCCCGAAGTGCTCATTCCGTATTCCCGGATCAAAGCCGAACTTGCGCGTATCCTGAAGGAGGAAGGATATATCTCTGATTATTCGGTTGACACGACTGGCGCTCATCCGCGTATCAAGCTCGTCAATAAGCTTGTGGACCGATCAAGCGCGGTTGCGGGACTACGGCGGATCAGCCGGCCCGGGTTGCGCCGTTATGTTGGTGCGGATGAAATCCCGCGGGTGCTTGGCGGAATGGGTCTGGCGATTCTTTCCACATCGAGAGGGATTTTGTCGGGCCGCGAAGCGAAAAAGCAAAGGATCGGTGGCGAACTACTGGCCTACGTTTGGTGACGATTTACCTTCCAACGATTTAACGAATCACGAACTCATGTCACGAATTGGAAATAAAGCGGTCGAGATTCCCGATAAGGTCAAGGTCAACATCGGCGATAGAGGAGAAGTGTCGGTGGAGGGACCGAAGGGCAAGATGCAATGGACGCTTCCGCGGGAGATCAGCGCAAGCGTGAAAGACAACTCTGTATCGGTCGCGCGCAAGGCGGAAACCCGCAACGCGAAAGCGTTGCACGGACTTTCGCGCAGTCTGGTTTACAACATGGTTTTGGGAGTCAGCGAAGGCTTCACCAAGCAACTCGAGATCGAGGGCGTCGGCTTCAGAGCGGCCGTGCAGGGATCGAATCTCAATTTAAGCCTCGGATTCTCGCACCCGGTTGCATTTTCGATCCCGAAAGACATTAAAATTACCGTGGCAGATAACACCAAAATCACGATCCAAGGCGTCGATAAAAAGTTAGTGGGCCAAGTTGCCGCCGATATCCGCCGCTTTTATCCGCCGGAGCCTTACAAGGGCAAAGGCGTGCGCTACGCGGGAGAACAGATTCGTCGCAAGGAAGGAAAGACCGTTCAATAACATGGCGACGATTCGTAAGGCAGCGCGGCAGCGCATTCATGGCAGGATCCGGAAAAAGGTCGCGGGTACGGCTCGACGCCCCCGCCTCGCGGTTCATTTTTCCGGTAAACATGTTTATGCGCAGGTAATCGATGACGATGCCGGACGGACAATCGCCGCTGCATCGACGGCTGAGCGCTCGTTGCTGGGCAGCGGTAAAGCGCATGCAAACCGCACCACTGCGGAATTGGTTGGCAAGATAATTGCGGAACGTTCATTGGCGAAGAAGCTTGATAGCGTTGTTTTTGATCGCGGCGGGTTTCTCTATCATGGAAAGGTCAAGGCACTGGCAGATGCGGCCCGCGCCGGCGGATTAAGGTTTTAATTACATGAATCATACAAGCTCAGGACGACGAGGAGACTCGCGCAGATCAGAAAAAGCTTCCGTGGCCAAGGGAGATACCTCGGAGAAAGTCGTGTTCATCAATCGTTGCGCAAAAGTCGTAAAAGGCGGCCGTCGATTCAGCTTCAGTGCGTTGATTGTGGCTGGCGATCATGATGGCAAGGTGGGATACGGGTTTGGAAAGGCCAATGAAGTTTCCGAGGCAATCCGCAAGGCCTCCGAGGCCGCGCGTAAATCGATGGGAAAAGTTTCGTTGAACGAGAACACGATCCCGCACGAAGTGATCGGTGAATTCGATGGTGCGCGTGTGTTACTGCGACCTGCTTCGCCGGGAACCGGGATCATTGCTGGCGGCGGAGTGCGAGCCGTTGCGGAAGCGGCCGGTATTCGCGACGTGCTGGCCAAATCTCTGGGCTCAAGCAATCACGCTAACGTGGTCAAGGCGACTATCGCTGCGCTGCGGTCGCTTAGGCGGAAGGAGGAGATTTTTAAAGTTCGTGGAATTACGGCACGCGATGGAAAGGGGGAATTACATGGTGCGCCTGCATAATCTCCGACCGCGTCCAGGCTCGCGTCATCGCGTCAAACGCCTCGGCTGCGGTGAAAGTTCCGGTCACGGAAAGACCAGCGGGAAAGGGAGCAAAGGCCAGAAGGCGCGTTCCGGCGGGAGCATCCGGCTTGGGTTTGAAGGCGGCCAGATGCCGTTGATTCGGCGATTGCCGAAACGCGGATTCAACAACGCCGCGTTCCATAAGCATTACGCCGTGGTGAACCTAAGCGACCTCAACACATTCGAGGCTGGCACCGAAGTGGACGAACAACTGTTGCGTCAATCGAATCTAGTACGCGGCCATTTCGACGGAATAAAAATTCTTGGCGAAGGCGAGCTAAAGCACGGTCTGAAAGTTCAAGCGGATAAGTTCAGTACGGCCGCGCGGGAAAAAATCGAGAAGGCTGGAGGAACCGTTACCTTGCGTGACAGGCGGAAAAGTGAGAAAACCGAAACAGTGGTTGCTCCATCCGAAACGAAAGCGGTCGCGACACCGAAGCCGCGTGCTAAAAAGAAAGCCAGCTCGCCCCGGAAAAAGCGCGAATGATTTCTGCGTTTTTAAACACCGTCAAAATACCGGAGCTGCGGCGGCGCATCTTATATACGCTGGCGGTGATCGTGATTGTGCGTCTGGGGGCCGCAATCACCACTCCGGGTGTCAATCAGGGCGTCCTGCAGGAGTGGTTTCACACGTCATTGAGCCAGCGCACCGGAGGCGGTCTGGCAGCGTTATTTAATTTGTTTAGCGGCGGTGCGCTGGAAAACTGCGCCATATTCTCGCTTGGAATCATGCCGTACATTAGCGCCTCGATCATGATGCAGTTGCTGACGGCGGTGATTCCGCAACTCGGCAGAATGTCGCGAGAAGACGGTGGTCGCCAGAAGATCATGCAGTTGACGCGTTACACCACAGTGGTGTTGTGTATTTTTCAAGGTTATCTGCTGGCCCTTTCGTTTCAGCACCCGGAATCGTATCACACCATGCTGCCCGGCATCACTGATACCATAAGGCAGCTCGGCGTCCCGCTGGTGGATGATCTTGGGTGGAAATTTCGAATTGTAACGGTGATCTCCCTGACGACCGGCACAATGTTGTTGATGTGGCTGGGCGATCAAATCACCGAGCGTGGTATCGGCAACGGCATCTCGCTCATTATCACCATCGGCATCGTGGCGCGCCTGCCTGCCGCGCTGGTCCAGGCGTGGAAGACTTTTGTGCCTTCGGGGCAAACCGGCTCGAGCCAGGTGAATCCGATGGTCCTTGTCTTGCTCGTAGTGGTTTTGATTTTTGTCATCGCCGCGGTAATCGCGATTACGCAAGGCGTCCGGAAAATCACTGTGCAGTACGCAAAGCGCGTCGTCGGCAGGAAAATGTACGGGGGTCAAACACAGTACATGCCTTTAAAAGTGAATTACGCCGGCGTGATGCCCATCATCTTTGCCTGGGCGCTGCTTCTTTTCCCGGCTACAATTGTCAGCTACGGCTTTAAAGGCAGCCCAATCGCCAACCGTATCGCCGCTGCGCTTTCCACCGGCTGGGTTCATTATGTCGTTCTTGCGGCTATGATTTTCTTTTTCAGTTATTTCTGGGTCGCGACGCAATTTCAACCGACCCAAATTGCCGATGACCTGAAGAAGTACGGCGGCTACATCCCCGGTGTGCGGCCCGGAAAACCCACGGCCGACTTTCTCGATTTTACCATGACGCGATTGACTTTTGCCGGTGCGATTTTTTTGACGTTAATCGCGGTTTTCCCAAGCCTGCTCAGTCAGTCGCTCAATGTGCCGGTAATCACCGCTCAGTTCTTCGGTGGCACAAGTTTGTTGATCATTGTTGGTGTCATGCTCGATACCATGCGCCAAGTCGAGACTCACCTGATTCAGCGGCATTACGACGGTTTTCTGCGCAAAGGCCGGATTCGGGGCAGGTCCTTTGACCGCGCTGCTTACTCGCGCGGCGACGCGGCGACAAGAGGCACCCTGATCTGGTTTGGTGTAGGGATTGCAGTTCTCGTGATTGCCGGCGTCGCGATCTTTCTGTATGGGCGATAGGTGAAAAGGCGGCTTGTTCTTCTCGGCCCGCCCGGTTCCGGCAAAGGCACCCAGGCGGAAATGATTACGCGGCACTTCGGGATTCCGGTGACTTCGCCGGGGGCCATTTTGCGCCGCGAACGCGACCTCGGGACGGCGCTGGGCCAGGAAACCGCCGAGGTGCTGCAGAGGGGCGGACTGGTCTCGGACAAAATCATCATCGAACTGATCGAGGACTGGTTGCGGTTGCACGGCGGCCATGGATTCGTCTTCGACGGATTTCCTCGGACATTGCCGCAGGCCGAAAGCTTGATGTCGATGTTGACGAAGTTGCGGACGGCGCTGGATTTGGCGATTTGGCTGGAGGTATCCGAACAAACGGTGCGCGATCGTATCACCGGGCGTCTTCAATGCGCCGAATGCGGTTTTACCACCAGCTCATCGAGTGCGCAGTTCGCCAACCGGCCGGTATGCCCGTATTGCGACGG
>Ga0210120_1000076_pt1 | contig 25371 bp, 19 predicted proteins | sample Goodyear_PhragA__FD_184868 | JGI IMG/M metagenome (GOLD analysis project Ga0210120, IMG submission 184868) | Wetland microbial communities from San Francisco Bay, California, USA, that impact long-term carbon sequestration - Goodyear_PhragA_D2... | ecosystem: Environmental > Aquatic > Marine >... | reverse complement strand
GCAAGCTCTGCGAAGTGATCCTATGCCCAGGCGGCCCATTGGTGAGTACCTCCGTAGTAAATCCGGCGCTCTGCCACATGCCCTGCGCGGCCAGAACTTTCGCGCCGACAAAGTTCGGAACGCTCGCCAGGCAGGGCGTGGGGGTAGCCGTGGGGGTTGGGGTGGGGGTTAGTATAGGCGTAGAAGTCGGCGTCACCGTCGGAGTTGGAGTTTGGCTTGGTGCCGGCGTAGAAGTCGGTGTTGCCGTCGGAGTTGGGGTTGCCGTTGATTCATACTGATATCCACTTATGTCCCATAAAGGTCCCCGTGGGTTGCCATCGAAATCGTTAGAGAACGAGTTTTGCTGTTGCGCTGCGCTGATTACGGGCGCGCCATAGACAAGATGGAAATTTCTGTTCGTGGCGTTTACGACCGATAGTAATGCTTCCGTAGTACTCAGCGCCAGGGTGTGGGAACCTTCGCTTGCGGACGACCATGTCCCGTCGTGCGCGTTGTAGTCGGAAACGACGCCTGAGGAACTGATGGCCCCGCGGGGGTTTGCCCCACCGAACACGAAATTGTTTTCCGTCACACAGTTCGATACGTTCGTGTTCACCCCTAAACCGGCGTTAGGCGTAGCGTTGTAGACCGTGTTATTAAAAACGTAGCCATATGTTGCTGGCTGATAGGTTGATCCGCTGAATTGAATGCCGGCTCGGCAGTTTGCCACGATATTATTGCGAATGGTTACGCCGTTGTAGCCGTAAAGCGAAGTGCCCGTCGCGCCGCCGGTCTGGGCGTGAATGCCGATTTGCGCGCCTAAATTATCAAAGGTCGAATCGTGAATGAAATTGCGCTCGACCAGAATATGCTGATCCTCGTTAGTCGCTGAATAACCGAGATTGATGCCGTTACCGTTCCCGCCAAACCCGCTGATATCCCCGAGTCTGATGGTGAGATAAGTTATACCGTTTTTACAATCAATTCCGTCGCCTTGCGCACCGTTCGCGCCCGGGTAGGCGACGACGAAGTTCTCGATCAAGATGTGGTTATGCTGGTTGCCATGCTCGGCCTGAAAAGCCGCAGGCGCATCGGGATTAATCGCGCCGAGATACAACCCTTCTCCGTACGTGCGTTCGATGCGAAAATTGCGAAAGATCAGGTTCGTGGATGGCCGTGAGATGATCTGAGCGGCGGAAGAATCTGGGTGTGACGTATAGAGCAGCGTCAGCCCCGCGCCGATCGCGGTTATATCGTGAATGTAATTGTATTCCCAAATTAGATTGTCGCCGTTGACCGCGCTCCGCGCACCGGCACCGGTCATCTCGAATCCACGCAGAGTGATGTTGTTCTGCTTCACGTAACACCTGTAAGCATTGCCAGCTGCCCATTCCACGCCACTAGTACCGTGCTGGTCCCAATAGAGAGCCCACTTGGAACCTATGCCGGGCTCACTGTCAGCTGTTGCGAGGTGCGACTCTATACAGCAATAAACCAAGCCATTGTGAGTCACAAAATCGTTACCGCCGACTCGCGTCCAACCGAGCGCATTTGAGCCATCTCCAGTGATCCTAAAGACGTGGCGGCTGAGGTAAGCGTGAGAGATATCTGTGTCAGGATTCGGCAGCCAATTCGGGGAGATTTCGCTGGAATTGTAAAAACTGTAACCGTCCAGCGTGAGCCGGTTCGGTCCGTAATCGGTTCGCGTGCATTGGATAAATCGGGCGACTGATTGCTGCGTTACGCCGTCAGCCCGCAGCGCGGAGAAATGAATCGTGACGTCGCTGTTTATCAGGGCACTGTTTATCGTACTCCAAGCAGAGCTAGTGAGCGTCGACCACGGCTGACTGGCTGTTCCGTTCTGCACGCCGGTCCAATCGGGATCGACATAAAAGTTCGTGCTCGCCTCGCAATGCGCGGCGAAACAGACGCCCAAAAACAGGGCGAGTAAAAGCGTCCCGGTCCTTTTCACAATTGCGGCCTACCGCTGGTCCTCGCGATTTGCCGGGGTCGCTTGTATTAGGATGAAAAGGAGGTGTCAACACTTTTTCTTAAGATTTTTCTTTAGGTATTTTACTACTAATAAGTAGGATTCCTTAGGGAGCCCATGTGAAGAACTCTGAAAAACTCGGTAGCCGAATTGACATGGGCGTTCCGCGCTCGATCCACCCCGGCACAGCCTACGCGGTAGTTTGTACCGTTGGACCTGAGGCACATATAGCTGGTCGAAAACTTCTGGAGTCGATGCCAAACCCGGAATGTGTTTTAATTTGTGCGTTGGACCTGAGGCACATGTTAACCACGAGCGGAGGCGACGTGTGCCGGATCAGGCTGCCAGTGTTGCCCGGGTTCCCGGACCGGAAACTGGTAGCCTCACTTGTCACTGTTCGCCCGTTCGCCCCGCAATTGCATCGATTTTCAATCCCGTTTCGTTCGCCCAACGGTCATCCAGCCACCATTCGGCGGATTGGCATTCGAAATCTCACCGCAACCATGGATCAACGCCCACCCGCTAAATTGACGTAATGCGGCCGCGGAGACCAAACCGCCAGAGCGCACCATCACTGTGCGCCCCGGCGGCGGCGAAATTTGCGATGTATGAACGAACCGAGCGCTCATTCCACGGTTAATCGAACCCTGCCTCATGTACCCTCGCTCTCTTACGGACCTAAGCTTTCCAGATTTTCCCTAACGCAAGGTGTTCCCGGGACATCGCGTTTCGGGTGTCTACAATGCATCGTGCCCACTCGCCAAGTTCCTTATAGTTGACGCAAGAATGATTCGTCGCGATCAGCACTAAATCGAAGCTTTCGATCATCGCGCGATTCCACTCCACAGATTTCTTGCCAGCCCAATGTGAATGCTCACGTGTTGGCCTAATCACGGGCACGTACGGGTCGTAATACTGCAGTTGCGCCCCACGGTTGCTGAGAAGGTCCATCAAAATGTAACTCGGTGATTCGCGGTCATCGTCGACATTCGGCTTGTATGCCAGGCCGAGGATGAGGATTTTGGAGCCACCAATCGCTTTTTGCCTGGTGTTGAGAGCATCAGCCACCCGATGCACCACGTGTTGCGGCATCTGGGTGTTGATCTCGCCAGCCAATTCAATGAAACGCGTATGCTTGCCGTACTCTCGCGCCTTCCATGTGAGATAGAACGGATCGATCGGGATACAGTGGCCCCCCAGACCAGGACCTGGATAGAAAGGCATAAACCCGAACGGTTTCGTTTTGGCAGCATTGATCACTTCCCATATGTCGATGTTCATTGCTTCGTAAACGACCTTTAGTTCGTTAATGAGGGCGATGTTGACGCTCCGAAAAATGTTCTCGAGCAGCTTCGTCGCTTCAGCGACGCGACACGATGAGACCGGCACAATTCTATCAACCGCTCGGCTATAAAGCGCCACGGCGCGATCGCAGCAGACAGGCGTATAACCGCCCACCACTTTCGGGATGTGTTTGAGCTCGCTCTGCTGATTGCCCGGGTCTTCGCGCTCTGGGGAAAACGCAAGGTAAAAATCGACGCCGGCGCGCATGCGGCGCATGGGCGGATTGGGCATTGCTGATTGCTGGTTGCTGATTTCTGTTTGGTTCAACTTTCCAGCTGTCAGAGTTTCAGTTTTTGAATTCGGTCCTCCGTCCTTACATCGTCTTCCGTCGTCCGCGACCATCGGCGCATTTTCTTCGAGTACCTTCCGCAGGTCCTCCTCGGTCGTACCGGGATAGGTTGTAGATTCAAGTACGATCAGCATGCCTTGCTGGAGGTGTGGGGCTATTGACCGGCCGGTCTGCAACACATAAGAGAGATCAGGCTCCCGATTCTTGTTGAGGGGCGTTGGTACGCAGATAATCACCGCTTCGGCTTCTTTAATCTGACCAAAGTCGGTGGAAGCGTAAAATTTGCCGGCGTCTATCAGCTCCGCGATCTCCGCCGGTTGAATGTGCTTAATGTAGCTCTGACCATTGTTGAGCAGCTCAGCCTTTTTAGGATCTACATCGATGCCAATTACGTCCGTGCACGAACGCGCGAACTGAAGCGAGAGCGGCAGCCCCACATAACCGAGACCTACAACGGCGATTTTCATATTAACAACAAGACTTTTCGACCACCGATGACACGGATTTCACGAATTTTCATGTAGAGGCGGCTGTGTCAGCCGCGCAGATGCCCTATAATTCTGTTCATCTTCACCGATCACCGATCACTTCTCGCCGGGCGTAGGCCCCTCCAGGCCGGAGGCTAATCTCTGAGATCTGACTTCTGGCCAGATGGCCAAAAGAAGACCCTTGCGTAAGTATAAGCAATTCCCTCACCAATGACTTCTCGAACACCTTCACTGGAACGCCACCAGCGCTTTGCATCATAATCCGGATTGGGGATCGATATTATCCCGACCGTAACGTCATTGCCTAAGGCCTTCTGAAAGAGAAGACGGGTCCGGCGTGCGTGCGCATCTTCCGTCAACACGTCCAAACTCCGCAAGGGCATACTGTGATCGCGAAGCCAGCTCCGGAGGGCGATTGCGGAGCTATATGTGCGGTCCCGGCCGATTACGTGTGAGGGGACCACTAGCACCGATTCATCAGTCACCCCGGCTGCTTTTAGTCGCCTAGCTCCTACACTGGCGAAAGTGCTATAGTCGTTAGTGTACCCACCCGTTCCTGTCGCGGGCCCACCGGTTGTAACGATGTGCTCATAGTTGCCGGTTTTAAACTCGTTCGCGCCGGCGCGCATCGCGTATTCATCCATCCATCCTTCAACTACGAGAATCTTTGCATTCACGCGATGGGTCACGGCCAAAAAAGGGTGGACGTTTAAGACCACAGCGTAAATGGTCAATAGCGCTACTGAGGTAACAAACAGCCGACCGTGCCACGACAATCCCCAGCATTCCTTTAACCTAATGATTCCACCAAGCTTTTGCGGGCGGTGCCCCGAAGAAGTCATACGACGACAACGCAACTGTTCGAGTATTCGATTGACTCCACACGCCGCACGAATTGCATCTATAGCGGGAGTTCCACCTAATCAAGGCCGACGCTTGCGATTTGCATTAATTCTTAGATGCTAGACGCTGGAAAGGCAAAAGAATGCGATCGCTTTGCCGAGATCTCTCGGATTCGAGATCGACGGCATTGCGCTAAAGAGACGAAGTTGAGATGCGAATCGGCAGCGACGGCATTCACACTTGTAGAGCTCCTTCGCATATAGCTCGATGTGATAAATTGGCCACGTACCACTGCAACGCCTCATTCAAACCATTATCGATCCGATGGGTAGGCTCGTAGCCGAGGCGTTTCCGGGCCTTCGATATATCGGCGTGCGAATGGCGGACGTCGCCAGCTCGAAACTCGCGGTGAAGCGGCTTGAATTGCAGGAGATGCGGGAATTGCGGAAGCAGTCGGTCTCGTAACGCATAAAAAAGCTGATTCAAAGTCGTACGTTCTCCGACGGCCACGTTGTATACCTGATTGATTGCCTCGATATTTTCCGTGGTTGCGGCTAGCAGGTTGGCCTGAACGGCGTTGGCCACATAGCAAAAGTCGCGGCTCGTTTCCCCGTCTCCATTGATGTGAACTGGTTCGTTATGCATCATAGCCCCAATCCACTTTGGGATGACAGCGGCATACGGGCCATTCGGATCTTGACGGGGGCCGAACACGTTGAAGTAACGCAGGCCGATGGTTTGCATGCCATAGCATCTGGAAAAGACCTCTGCATAAAGTTCATTGGCTCGCTTTGAGACAGCATACGGAGAGAGGCCGTTGCCAATCTGTTCTTCTACCTTGGGCAATGTGGGGGAATCCCCATAGACCGAGCTGCTGGACGCGAAGACAAATCGCTTCACGCTGGCCTCTTTGGCCGCGCAGAGCATGTTCACGAATCCATTGACGTTGCTCTGGTTTGTGGCGATCGGGTTAGAGATGGATCGGGGTACAGAACCTAGCGCAGCCTGGTGCAAGACGTAATCGACTTGGGTGCAGGCATCGACACAGACCCGCCAATCGCAGATATCAGCTTCAATCATTCTGAAATTCTGCCACCGCTTGGCGCCGACCTTTTCGCAGACATCCTGCAAGTTGCGACTATCACCAGTCGAGAAGTTGTCCAATCCGCGGACGCGCTGATCTGACTTGAGCAGCGCCTCGAGCAGATTTGACCCGATGAAGCCGGCAACCCCCGTAACAAGCCACCGCTTCCCTAGGCCTTCAGCAATAAACATACGTTATCCTTAGTTCTCCCGCATGACTGTTTTCCGGGGAGACCAGTCGCTCCCAAAAAGGTTAATTCGGCAGAGATAATTATCGCGCAGTTCACAAAGACGGCGGCGAGCAAACACCTTCGCGCGATACCAGGCTGAACCGAATTTCAGGCCTCCACCAAGGGCCCCTTCAGCGGCACCCAATTCGATGGCCACGTGCTCTCCTGGCTGTAACGTCCGCTCGAAGCAAACTTCGCTTCCTGACGTTACCGTCGTCACGTACTCGCCATTAGCAGCCACGGCCGGTGGTTTCAATTGGTCTTGATCAAGGGATTTCGAGAATTTAAAGAGGCGCGGCGTAGGCCAGTTATTTGTGACAATGGACTCATCGCAAAACAGTCGCACGTGAACGATTTCGGCAGCACTAGTCCTCCAGAGAAAACAGTTCCGAGCAATATCTTCAAGCCCGCACCAATAAATAGCATTGCTGAGATGATTTATCTGCGCGGCAAAGGCTTTGAGTTGGTGATATCCGTCTCGAAAGTAGTCGTGATGTTCTACCATCAGCGCTGGCTTGCCGAGGAACAAATCCAAGGCAAACTCGGCTAGGGAGGTAGGATAATGCCGGACGAACAACGGTAGGCTCGAATGTCGCGTCACAGCCGGAGACAACAGGTCACGCACCCGCAGCTTCTCCGGAGGATTATCCACGGGAAACGGAGTGCTGTTTACTGCTGCCAGAAAGCCGGCCTGCTTAATAGCTCTTAGGGCGGCGGTGGAAAAGACGCCCTGCGGGAATACCATGACATTGTCGCAAGGGATTCCTGTCAACTCTCGGTGCTTAGCCATCCGCGCCGTGGATGCCCGGGCTTTGGAGAGGAGCGTGGCGGCTGCGTTGTCTCCGAACTCGCGCTTCGTATGATCACAACCATGGATGCTCAAGGACAACCGCCGGGGATGTTTCCGGAAAAGTTCTGCGACTCGCGGATGACTACGCCGATAATTCCAGGGTATGAACGCCAGATTGGTCGCAAAGCGCTCTTGCTCCATTGCTGCGAGGAGGGTGTCAAACTCAAGAAAACCATGTCGGTCATGCAACAACGGATCATCCACGATGAAACAGGCCAGTTTCTTTGCCGCCTGCCAGCAATGATCTCCAAACGCGTGCCACAGGAACAACATAGCAGGCACGAGTCTGGAGAACGAGTCGAGCAAGCGCACCCCGGTAGGAAATACCTCATCAATGTCCAGGATCTCACGCGTGCCCGCCAGGGTGATGTGAACGGCGCCGCTTTGAATGCCTGCCAGGAACGGGCGGTCCCCGATGCGAATGTAATCTGCTATGCGTTCGTGGTTGAGGGCGACGTCAAACACCAGGTCATTTTCCCGTGCAACCGGACCAAAGCTCAACCCTGAGAACTCCTGACAGAATGGGCGATATTTGCTGCTAACGCAGTATTGATCCGCGCGCCCATCCAATGCCCGAACGGCGTCGAACGCGCCATTGCTGAGCGCATGAACCAGTTCGGAACCTCCGTCCTGCGGATCGAATCCATAGACGAATAACTGAACTGAGGACCCTGAGCCATCGACTTCAAGCCTTTGTGCCAACGCTGACCGACTGAAGTATTTTCGGAGTGTGCTGGCGCCTACACAGATCGCACAGTCATCTTGTCGTGAGTGCTGCGAGATCGCCTCCCATGGGTTGTCGCCACTGTTCGCCAGAGTATCGCTGAGGCTAGGAATACCCAAAAAGTCCGCAAGTTTGAGCAAATTCAAGTCCGAAGCCTCGGGGCTTGTCGCGTGCAGGACCAGCAATCCCTTGAGCCTCTCGCTCATACTTTCGGCGACAAAGCCGGGAGGTGCGAAACATGGTCGTCACCGACTTGGCATGAAGCTGGCATCCAGCGATTCCAAAGCGATTCGATGAATGGTTGACACGTTAAGCCGGCGAAAACAAAAAGACTCATTTCCGTGGGAAACCGATATCGAGCCATCCAAGCTCCAAAAAGCGTGTATACTGCACTCTGTGTCAACAGCAGAAACAACGCCGCGACCGGGACAATTGAGTTTTTCGATCCCACCCGGGGGTCTTTGACGAAACGGCCGATCAATTTCAGAATCGATGGGATAGCGAGGATAAGGAGCGTCAAGTATGGCAACCTTCTCGAAACCAGATACCTGAGCGAGTAGTCGTCCGAGTAGCGCCTTACATCCCACCAGAAATGCGCGAAGTTCAGAGGGATATTTACCGTAAGGTATTCGTGCAAGTGCGATGGAAACAGAGACCATATTTCCCGTCTTATGGCTTCATCTTCTTCCATTTCAGTTAGGTTCCTTCCAGCCCGCTCCAAGGCCACAATCCGGTGTTCCGGAATCCAAGTACCACGTCCCGAATCCTCCAGCGCAAAATTGAAAGTAAAACCCGACGATCCCTTGATTACTGGCAACCTATCGAATACGAGATAATTGCGCACAATCCACGGAGTGACCACCAAGCAGCCCGCCACAACTGCGGTCAGAACCCCTGCGGTGGTTCGTTTCCGAGACTCCTCGGGGACGAAAGCTACATAGGACAGACACAATCCCAGGAATGGAATAGTTACTGGTTCGGTTAGTGCTTCCAAGCCGCCGAGCAGCCCCGCTAATGCCCATATCCACCGCGAAGGTTGAATCCGGAGCGTTTCCAGGCACAGAAAGAACGCCGCGAGTTGAAAAAGCGAGAGCGTTGTGGACTCAGGCACAGTGACCGCGTGCCAAACGAAAGCTGGGTAGATGGCTGTCCCCACTCCAGCCACCAGACCCGCAAGAGGATAGGACGTTTTGAGAGCTAAAAACAGGAGAACTGAGGTTAACGATGAGATCAAAGCGTGAAAGAGAAAGATTGAAAGAAAATTCTTGGCACCAAAGAGTTGGAAAAATGTCGCCAACACAAAAGGGTAAACAGGCTGCTTTGAGGCTGTCGGCTTTGTTCCTACGGTGATTGGGTCGTCTATTCTCGTGCTTTTGAGAACCTTTGTGTAATAGAGCCAGTTTCGGTAATTGTAATCGATCGAAAAGCCACGCCCGCCTACGATGTTCAAAGCAATTCTCCCATCGTCGTAATATTTCACCTTGTCGTCACCCGGGAAGGTTAAGTCCAGAACAACCAACCTCAGCACTAGGGCTAGAAAAAATATGACGAAGATGCACTGCCATTGGTGCTGTCGGGTAATGACCTGTAAAGATTGGAGGTTTTCAATTCCGAATAATTTAGTATTGGCATTACTCATAGATTCTAATCGGAGCGAATGAGCCCATCTCGTTATTCTCCCAAAAAGGAAAGAGACCCTTTGGGTCCGAGGTTACGGAGCTGTCCACCTCATGAAGATGGGCTCTCGCGGCAGATCTCGCAAAAATGGTCGGTCTTCAAGTGTGTTGGCGATCATTCCGTGCAGTGCAAGGTGTTCGTCAGATGATCGATCAACGATCCGACTGTTTCCAAAGGGTCGCTTGTTCCGTTCCCTCTCGCGTCGGCCAGGCTTATCTGCACACTGCATTGCCGGATGACCTCTTCTTCAACGGCCACGATCAGGTTCACAATTCCCATCGAATCCAGCTTGCTGCCAACCCCGGCCAAAGGCTCATCGGCACGTTTGGCCAAGGCAGAAGAATCCGGCAGCAACTCGTTCACACGCACAATTGCCCGAAACACTACATCCTCGAAATCAACTGCGCCGCTCACTAAATAGTTTCCTTTCGTCTCACTCACTTTGGTCTGTTACATTACAATGGACACAATTCTCTTTCTCTTTCCCATCAACGGGAGCCAATCCTCGGATAAACTCTAAATAAGTCCCGGCTGTGGCCAGCGGTTGTCTGGCTGTGGCCACTTGTTCGGCAGGCGTTGAGCGCACAAAAGCCCTAGGCGGCACGTCGCTCGTCACAACGGTGAGCGCGCCAACGACCGCTCCTGCACCAATTCGAACCGTTCGCCCATGCGCCGCTGCAATGACGCATCCCGGCCCAATGTAGGCGCCCTCGGCAATAACAACGCGGCCCGGTCCGCGCAGGTGCGCCATGATGATTGTTCTGATACCAATTTGAACGTTATCGCCAATCTGGATGCACTCCGGGTAGTTGTTTTCTAGATAAACTTCGTCACCAATGAATACGTTCAATCCGATCTGGACCCCTCTCCAGCGGTGCAAGCGCACGCGCAACTGAGTTCCCGGTACGAACCGCGCCATCAGGTGCAATGGCCAGTTAAAATACTTCCTCATCTCACTCCGGCTGACGCAACGTTCAGCCGCTCTCCGATTTCACTGCGGATGATATTGTTGGCCTGTACAGTAAGTGCGACGAATGGCGGTTTCGAATATGGGTACTCCGAATTCCATGCATACGTCGTAGCTCCGTCGACCTTGGCCAGACCAGAATTCTGAAAGAATGCCAGACATGGCTGATTTCTTGAAGTGGGAATGTATTCTGCTCGCAGATTTTTCGCGCCGGCCGCGTAGGCCGACTCCGTCGCAACGTGCAGCATCGCTTCTTCAACCTTTCGCCCTATAGCGCGACAACTTAGAATAAAATCCACCAGGTGTACCTCCTGTCGCTCCGCGTTTTGGAGGCTGATACTAGCCAGGCCAACCAACCCATAATCGCCGAAGCGGTCAGAAGCCCGAAAGACGAGAACCTGCCGGTCCGGCTCTTGGCTCCAATTCCACAGTTCTTCTCTCGTGAGTCGACGAGTAGTGAGATTCATCTGATTCGTCTTGTTGAAAAGCTGCGTAGCGCGATCAAGCGAGGCGTCGCTGAGTGGCTCTGCCTCCACCCGGATCTCCAACGACTCCAACCACTGTTCTAACGAGCCAACCTGGGCGCGGACTGAATGCCGTTTGCGCTCCGTAATATACATCTCTGTTCGCAGGCGATCCTCCACACTTAGCGGCCGCGCGGGAAAACAGCGCAGGTGGTGAAGCGCCATCGTGTAATCCATCGGGCTACTCGGCCAGTCAGGAACAAACACCTGAGGAAAGGCCTCATGAACTCGCCCGCGTTCGGCCGGACTGTCGTCAATAAAAACAACCGACTGTAATCCAAGATTCAGTTCAGACACAAGGTTGACAATGTTTTGCGCTTTGTCCTCCCAGTTAATGCGCCAACCAGCAAAGTCATCTTGCCGCAACGCCATCTCCGGATGTGAACGGATCGCTTCCAATGCGGTGCTTTCCTCATTCTTACTAACGATACCCAGCAGGACACCGTGCCGCTTGAGGGCCTTTAGCCCGAGCTGAAAATCTCGAAACGCTTCGCCAATTGGATCAATCCCACCTAAGCGAAGATTTTGCCAACCCACATCGCCGACGACGCCGCCCCACAAAGTCTCATCCAAATCCACCAGAAGCAGCTTCCTTGCCTCGCCGGTTAGCGCTCGTACAGACGCTTTGATCTCGCCCGCGGCCGTCTTTAGGAACTCCAAACCAAAAGGAGTTTTTGATAGATACCATAACCGCTGGCTGAACGAGTTTTCTCCGTGAACAGCTACCCAACGGCTGGCATCCAAAAGGAATATCCGTGAATCGTTTCGTAGATCTTCAACCAACCGCAGATTCATCCGCATTAGGGCGAGCGACACCCCGTGCCGCAAATCCATGTCTAACAACCCCATCCTCTTTTCAAACGGCCCGGCCACCCAGCTTGGAACAAATACATACTTCACATGGCTCGGTATTGCCTTTAGTGAATTGCAAAATTCATCAACTTCATGCATGAGTTGTTCCGGCTCTACCTCTTCGCTTTCCAATAATCTTCTGTAACTCGGGCTTACATTTTTGGGCGACGTCCAGATTACCACGCCTTGAGTTGTTTCAGTCCAAGGCTCGCTCGATGGTTTCAACAGAACCTGCATTACTTGCCCAAAGGGAGCAGTAACAGCGCGTATCGGGGGCGATTCATCATTTTTCGAAAGCAGCGCCGCCAAGTTGCTCAGGTTAAAGTTTGAAATGAGCAAGAAATCGAGCGCCGACTCGGATTTTGATCGTTCAGTCGTCATTGATGTGTGAACACGCTTCGGGCAGCGAAAAACAGTTCGTTCTGTCGGCCCAGCAAGTTCAGTTTATTAAGCGGAAGCGTACTGGGGCCTAGGGGCGACGAGCTCTCGGCTGCTTTCATAACCATACTTGACGAGGTAAGGTCCCAAAACTTCTTCCAAAATCGCGCACTGCTCATCGGTTAAATCAGTTTTCCATTTTTCGTTTGCGTTCTTCACATGAAAGGCTTTTGCAGCTGTTTCAAACTTTGCGTCCCAAGCTAGCTCGCAATGATCGGCAATCCTTTTCATCTCGCCGATCGGATTAGCGCAAAAACATTCATACTTAACTTGGCAAATATCGATATTTGGAAATTCTCGTTTAACTGCTTCGAGCTGGTCCATGTGAGTTTTCCATTCGATGCCGGCCAGGGCAACAAACGAACGTCGATGCCGCTCCCATTCCTGTCGATAATGCTCGGGCATTTCGCCGCCCCATATGTTCAAGCCCTGCCATCCTTTCCAAAATGATGCGTTCAGCCGGGAATTAGCAACGGCGCGACCATCGCGAGTAACGTGAACAAACTTGGCGTCAGGGAAAATTGCGTGGAGAAAACTAATGCGCGGCAGTCCAGTGATCTTAATGAGTAAACGGTTCCTTTTGAGTGTCAGCAACTGGCTCACAACCCCTCGCAACGATTTCCGTGTGCGCACACTGACATCTGAGGCAACTAGATCCCGATTCGGGCCACCAAATCCCGCAAAATAAAAATTCCAAAACGCGTAGTTCTCCAACGGGACAAACCGGCGCCTGAGATAAATATTTAGTACCGGAACATCAATTCCCAACATTAGCCACCGATTGAGGGAAGGGCGTCCGGGGAATTTGCCACATAACAGGGAGAGCCAGGTCACCTGAGGATGTGTTGCCAGCATCGTGTGAATGAGAGTGGTGCCGCTTCGACCCAGACCTGTAATGAAAATCGGCTTTTCGATCGGCATTTGGTACCTTGCGCGATCGGGAACCACCGGTTCCTTAAGTTTGGTGTTAATGCCAAGTGACATACGCAAATCGGTTGGTTTATCCTGGGGAATGACTGCGCCAGCTATTTCCCTACCGTCAGAGACTGTTCGGGGGTCGTGCTAAAGCTAGCAGGTTTCCTGTCCGCCGCTCCATTGCTCCCCACCCACGTTTGAGAAGGGCTGGGTCGAGAACGCGGAGCACGAATAGCGAAAGAATAAGTGCGCCCGATCCAAAAGCTGTAGGCAAAGCCAAAGCGGTCGCTTTACCAGCAAGCCCATGCAGTGGAATTGAGGCAGCCAGCCAGTTCCCCACCCAAATGAATACAGCCATAATCAAGCAGGCCCCACAAATTCTTATCGAGACGTCTCGCACCGCTCCGAAGCCGATTTTTCCGATGCGGCGCCGCAACAAATGGATCAAAAACCAAGCGCCAAGACCGTAGCCAAACGACCGCCCAAGGGGGATACCGTAGACACCTGCAATACGCACCAGAGAGAAACTGATCGCAACAAAAAGCGTCGCGCTTATCATCGCACTTGCTACTGGTGTCTTCGTGTCCTGTTCGGCAAAGAAAGGTAGCTCCAGCAAGCCCCTAAAACGTCCGAGAAACAGGTACGGAATCATCATCAACAGGATATTTGCCACCAGCGTGGTGTCTGCGGCCGAGAAGTTGCCCCGTTCATAGAGCAAGGAAATCAATGGATGACTCACCATCGCAAGCCAGATGGAAAAGGGGATCGACACAAGCAGCAGTAGATACAATCCGTGTTGAAGGTGCTTCCGTGTTGCTTGCAAGTCGCGCGTTGCCACACTCCCGGCAATTGTTGGCATGGCGACAATGACAATGCTACCGACCAGAAGACCTGCGAATGACTCAATGATGCGGGTCGCCAGGCGAAGAGCCGTCACGTTTCCAGGGCCGAGCATGGAGCCCAGAGCGTTCGTCAGGGATTCGACACCTACGGCGCAGGCCTGGCCCGCGAGTGGAAAAATCATCAAGCTGTAAGCTTGGATCATATCAGGATGTTTCCAGCGCCACACCGAATGAAAACGAAAACCCTTGGCTCTTAACACCAGATAAAACACAAGCACCTCAAACAGTGTCCCGGCCAGCGTTCCCCAAACCAGCGCCTCGACGCCTAGCTTGCGACCTACCGACAAAAGCAGAAGGATTTTAAATGAGCTTTCGAAAAATTTCATGCCGCCGGTCAAGGCAAAAATGCCAAGGCTTTGCAGGGCGGCTCGCATCACGACCACTGGAAAATTTAACGGCAGAATGAGAAAGAGACAGATGCTCAGCCTTGTAGCGAGGAGCGTTTCATCGTTAGCTGAACCCGCTGCTTGCAAGCGCATGAGTAGCGGAGAGAGGAGGACTCCGACAGCAGAACAGGCAGCTACGATGGCGGTACCGCCACTCATGATGAGGTTAAGATAATTCCAACCTTCGTGTTCTCCCTGTGTCTGGCGTTTGTTGATAAATAGCGGCTGCACAACCCGGGTGGCTTGCAACATCATAAGAGTAATAATTACCAGCGGAATCGTCACAGCGATGAAGTAAGCGTCAGTGCGCCAACTCATGCCAAAGATAGCAACGACGATTATGTCTAACACGACTCCGGCAAAAAGTCCCAATGAGCCGGATGCCACGGTTGAAAATGCGTGACGTCCCATCCGGGATTCTCCCTTAAAACTTAGAAACATGTCGTCGATTCAGACGTACAGCTGCCTCTCCGAAACAATGCCAATCGATGCGACATCCTCCGGACGTCGCACCGACGTATTTTTAAAGGAGCCGAAGAACGGAAAAGTTCCCAGAGACCTGAGCTTTTCACAAGGAGCTCGCTGACGCTAGCCTGATCCGGCACAGGGATTCGCCTTAACCGAAACAGGTCGGTATTTTGGTCGTTGAAACCGCAATCCAGAGTTAACGCGCAGCTGTATCCAGCTTGCCGCGCCAGGTTAATTTCTCTTTCGGTATAGTCGCCGTTTGGAAAAGCAAGCGCATGAATATTGAAGCCATAGTGTCTTTCTAACTCGGCTTTGCAATTTCGGATTTCGTTTTCAGCTTTCTCATCCGAGCACGCCGGCAGAATCGGATGCGTTATCGTATGCGCCTGGAAGTCAACCCAGGGCTTGAGCGTATCAATTTCGCTGCGGGAGAGAGCTTGTCGATCCGGATAGTCCCTTTCGGCCTGATAACCTCTCCTAGATAAGAACGCTAGCCGCTCCGCGTCAGGCATGTTCTTGCACGCAGCCGATTCGCTCACCTTGCGAGTGTGAAACCACCAATAATGGCGATGGGTACCCACTATGCCACTGCAAAGGAAGATTGTGATCGGAACTCGCAGCTCTTCCAGGAGTTGCCTGAGTTCAAAATTGTTGCGATGACCGTCGTCGAACGTGATGACCAGCGATTTTGGCGGCAGCCGCCACATCTCATCCTTCGCCCGGGCGCGCAGATAGTCCGCAAGCGCAACAATATGGTAGCGACCTCGGAGCGCCAGAAAATGATTCCTGGCGCGCACCTCTGGAAGGGCATGATAAACGAGAATAGTAACCTTCCGCCGTTGCATCAACTCGCGCAGCAGGAAAGGTATCCCGGAATAGCGAAGGAGGATGAAGATCATATCCCGAAGAAGGCCCAACATGCTGGCGTTTGGAATTGTTCCCGCACTTACTTGCGCGTTAGCCATTCCGCGATACAGCTCTGTCGCTGTGATTTGATTACCCGCCGATAAACCCGCAAAATCGCCTCCACTATTTTCGGCTGACTGTAACGTTCCATGGCCGTGCGACCGTTGAACACGAAACCCGCAGGTGGATAAAGCACACGCTTAAGGGCCCCCGCTAAAGAAACTGCGGTTTGTTCAGCTAGCTGTACACCGGCAATTCCTTGCGTAATCTCTGTTACGTCACCAACTTTCGTGCTCACGACCGGAAGATTACACGCCAACGCCTCCTTTACCGCTGTTGATGATCCTTCTGAGTCCGAGGGGAGAATCATCGCGTCGGCCGCGCTATAATACCAGGGCATCTCCCGATTGGGGATTTTTGAAACCGTGAGCAATTCTATGTCCACACCTTCTAGTGCCAAGTTGGCCACCGCTCCGCTAGCCAGGTCGAAGCGCTTGATACCTCGGCCTGGGTTGAACGGAAATAAGATATACTTGCGCTCCGATTTCAGCTTCAATCTGTGACGTGCCTCCGCCTTCGGCTTGGGTTCGAATACAGACAAGTCGACCCCACAAGGTATAACTTCGCCCGGGATGCGATCGGCAATTTTCCTACTTGCGACGATCGTGGCGTCCGCCAGCCTGCAAACGATCCCGCTGATCAACGGTTCGTGCCATCCGATGAGCGCGTCGCTCCCGTGAAGTGAAACGACCAGCGGAATACCGTTGCGGAAAAGGCCAGTCAAGCCAGTCACACCGTAGTGAGCGTGCACCACGTCGTAATGTTCCCGCCGCGTCCGCCGAGAAACCTCCACGGCGGCCTTCACGTACTCAAGTCGAGAGCGATAACCAGGAAAATGAAGCACATCAACCAGATGTCCCAACACTCGCAACTGCTCGACTTGTTGTTCCACAAATGCGCCGAAACCCTCATTGCCAGGATGAGGATACATGGCAGTCACGACCAGTATCTTCAAATCCACTTCACAACTCCGCACGGTTTCATTCGCCAAAACTTGGACCGTCTGCTTGAGCCGACGTCAAGCTCCTCGACGGATTGCTCTTCCGTCCTTTGAGGTCGGGTTTCCAATGACGATCATTGTGACAGCCTTAAACGCGCACGTACCGAAAACTATCAGTTCACTGCGATACGTCTCTGCTATTTTTCTGAGTTCTCTGGGCCAAGTAAAACACCGTTGATTCGAGTTGATGATGAGATCCGGTCAATGAAGCGAAAACGGAGAACAACTTCTTCGCTGCCTCAAATTTCCAATTTCCAGATCCGAAGGTCTTACTAAAGGACTTGATTACGTCAAAACCTCCGAATCTTAATTGCTCAATAACCTGGCCCACTGAGTATTCCGTGACGTGATGCTCGGACATGAATTGAATCGGCTTGCCGCGAAGTACGTTAACCAGATTGCCCCAGCGATAGCGGCTTGGCGTCGAGATTATCAGAAAGCCGCGGGGCTTCATCACGCGAGCAATTTTGTTCAACAAAAGCAGCGGATCTGGAACATGCTCCCAGAGGTTATTGCAGATGACTATGTCGAAATAGCTTGGTCGATACGGACACTGATATGCGCTTGCGACGACGAAATCGATTCCAGGAAACTTCTTGTTCGCATAGGTGATGGCCGATATCGAGTAATCTAATCCTGCGATTTGCGCCTGAGGTAATGCTTCGCGGATTTTCGCAGTTATGTGCCCCTGCCCGCATCCTAAATCCAGTATTCTAACCACACCTCGGAATTGTTGGGTGGCCTCCTGAACCAACTCCAGAGTGCATTCGACCCTTCTTTTCTGAAAGTCACCTCTCAAACCTGATTCGACGGCGTACGGGTCCGATCCATTGTATTCATCACTGGAGTTGATTTCCTTAGGAGGAAGAAAGACTAGAAATCCATCAGGATGTCTGGCGAAAGATGCTGTCCCGTACCTATCTTCCCAATCGGTCAATTGGCAACCGTGCTCGTTTATGTCGATAGCGCGATCCTTAGCGTGATCGTGGTATTCCGTTGTTTCCACGATCCGTCCTCCCGCTGAGAACATTACGTTAATCCGTCCTTAACTGAACGCCTGAGACGTCGCGATACATCTGCAGGGTGCTTTCTGTCAACCGGGTTAGGGAGAACATTTCTTGAACTCGACTCCGGCCCGCCGCGGCCATACGTTCAGCATCCGAGGGATTATCCAACAAAAATTCCAGTCTCCTTGCTACGGCAGTTGGATCGGAGGCAGGGACCAAGAACCCATGTTCGCCGTCAATTACCAACTCAGAACTTCCTCCGCCACGAGTCACTATCACAGGGTTTCTTGCCGCCATATACTCCATAACAGAATTCGAAATTCCCTCAGTGAAAGTGCACAGCACGCCAATATCAATGTGTTGAAGCAGCGCTTCCACATCCTTTCGCTTACCAAGGAATAAGATTGATTTTTCATGTACCGAAGCCATACGTTTGCAAGCGTCTAGGTTCTTGCCGTCGCCGACCGCAACAAAAACGACATCCTGACGGCGCGCCAAAACGTACTGAGCCGCACGGATAAAAGTCGGAAAATCTTTGTAATCCGAGAACTCTGCGACCATGCCTACAACCTTGCGTCCGTTTGACTCGAAACCCAGTTTCTCGCCATTACGCGAAGGGCGACTTTCGAACCGATCGAGGTCAAGGCCATTGTAAATCACATAGTTCCCAGGGCCATCGTGGCGAATGCCGCGGCTGATGAAACCAGCCTTCGAATTGGCCACACGGGCGTCGGCCAGATGCAGCATCAGTTTATGCCACCACCACCGGAGGCCGTTTCCACAAAAGGCGTTGCGAATGGTGCCATTGATAATCTTGATACCCATTAGGCGGGCCAGCGGCCAGGCATAACTCGTAGCCATCTCACTATTGGTATGAATGACGTCCGGGCGAAACCTGCGCAAAATGCGCCATAACCGTAGGAACACGGTTGGATCCCAGCGAACCTTTCTTAACAGATAGCACAAGGGGATTCCCAGCCTTTCGATATCGGCTAGGTAGAACTGCTCAGAGCCCATCGTGACGACAATTGACTTCACGGACCTGAATCGGGAAAGCCCCTTAAGCAGCTCCACAGCCTGGCGCTCCTTGCCACCCACTCGGAGGCTGTCAACCAAATGCAGAACTCGCAATGGCCGGCGTTTGTTCTGTTTTCGAACCATCGGTCCTTTGAAATGACACTAACAGCTGTCGGGCAGTGACCGACAGGTCCACTAGGAATGCACGCGGCTCGCCTCTTCCGCTACACGGATCGATATTCTTCCATTTTACCGGTTGCCATCGACCTTCTGTTTCTGCTAAACAGCTAATGGGTGGCACGTCACTCGGTATTCGCAGTGTCAGTTTTGTGTCTCCGTAGCGCTTCGCATCATAATCCGATCGCAGCGAAATCGTTAATTCATCCGGTCGCCATTGGACCTCCAGGTCCGTCTGTTCCCGGGCCTCGCAGTAGGCCGCCAGTTCTTCCATAGTAGCGACCCACAACCTCCCTTCTCGTTGGAGCTTCGCCATGTATTGAACGATCCCGCGAAATTCATGATCAAAAATCTCCATAGGATCGGAAGGATGAAACCAGATATGGTAGGCGGCATGGCGTTGCATCGACTCATCCAGGAACATGCGCGCCTTTTCAATGTAATCGTAGTGGCTGGCACGTCGTAGATTCATGCTTTCATAGAGCTTGTACACCCCAGAGGATAAGCGCTCAGGGTAGGACAACCGAACCAAGGGATCGCGGTGACGAACACAGGTGATACCGAACTTGGCTAAGACGGAGTCGTAGTGGTGCCCCATCTGATTATAAGGATACACGAGCGAACGGGCCGAGAGATGGAATGGCGACATTGCGGCTTGGCATTGAGCAAGCTCCTTCTCCACCAAATCCGGTGTTGAGTTCTCGGCCAGGAAGCTGATGTGGCTGAAGGAGTGGCTCCCGAACTCGTGGCGCACCTTACTGCTGAGAATTTGCCGGATTAAGTCGGGACAATACCACAAGCCATCGGTGCGATAGTCCGTGCAAGGATCGTGCCGATACCAGTCCCCAATCCATCTCGACATCGCAGGCGGATTGACCATGATAGGCGGACGCTGCATCTCTGGATGGGCCCTGCCGTCCTCACCTCGACCACATCCCTCCAGGAACAGATGTCCCACAGTAGCCCAGGTAATCGGTATTCCGAATTCCTCAAGCAACCCAATCAGGTGCGGCACGTTCAGCCGTTCTCGTGCCGCCCTTTCTCGTGTTTCCTCTGCCGATCGCCAACCTCTCCAAGCCCAACTTAGTTCGAAGTCCGCCGAAATTGTGGCCGACGCTAGCACTCCCCCGGGAAACGGCGTGATCTCGACACCACTGAAACAACGGACCTGAGGCGGCATGCCCGGCGCGAAGTTCTTCTTCAGGCGAAAGATGCCTTTGAGCGTGGATTTTTTGATCATTCGCTACGCCGTCATCCGTTGAAGACTTCGGGAATTACGCCGGAGTAGGTCCAGTGGTTTGTTGGCTGAACTCAAAAGCATCAAGTTTCTGCATAGCGACTAAGTAAGATTCGGCTGTTTAAGATCCGGCATCCCCAAGGCATCCACCAATTGGAAGTACTGAGGCCAATAGTGACCCTCGTGCCAGTTCAATGAATCGTCCCAATAACCAGGGCAATTGTAGATGTACTGATCTATGAAGTTATAACTCATTTCACAGAGGGCCGCTTTCTTATTTTCGTCATAAAGAAAGTCATAGGCCATGCTCTGAAAGCAGAGTTTTTTCGAAATGGCATGACCCATATCAACGAAATCTAAGTCGATCGCTTTAGGATCGTAATCGATCTTGCCACTCCCTGAGGAGCGAAAGTCGTTGTCCCGGGTGTACCGCCGATACCCAAACGCCCGGCTGCCAATAACGGTGACGCGTGTGTCGTAGGTGTTGCCGGGAAGGAATTTTTGAAAGTAAGTGTAGTTTTTGTGCAAATCGAGCGCCGGCAGTGACACGCCACGTAACTTGCGGACGGCATCCGCCACGTGATGCCTAATTTCGCGCTTCAACTTAAAGTCGAGCCACCAAGTGTTTCCCCAAGGAATTCGCGTGGATTGAATACCTGAACCAAACATCCGCTTGATCAATTTCTCGGCTCGTGCACGGTCTTCTACTAGCGTAACGTTCTCCGAGCCAGCTCCTCCGCTTAGCTTAAATACGAAAGGAAGCGTTGCGGTCTTCAACCAATCGAGCGCTTTGCCCTTGTCCCAAAAGACCCAAGAATCCACGATAGGAAACCCGTTTTGTCGGAGGAGATAATACTGCCGTATCTTGTCGTCATACGCCCAGCAGGTTTTCATGTTCGGCAAGCATATAACCTTCATTTGACCCTCCACGATCGGGATCATCGCGCTGGCCAACCGGGCGTCGCCATTGTCGTGGCGCCACCAGAAAACAAACAAATCTAAGTCCTTCACGCGTGACCAGAAATCCGTATCGTCGCACTCCAACCGGATGTGACGAATCTTGTTGTAGTCTAAGATGTGCTCGAACCGTTGAATATATTCAAAGTAACCCCGGAAAAATGTCTTATGAATCCCAACAAGCATTTGTTTTTTCCCTACTCGACTCTCGAAAGTCATGCTTCCCGCCGCCGCCGTTCCCAGAAACATTCCCGTCGTACCCCGGTTAACTCGTCCTCAATCTTCAAGCCGGCTCGCCAGAAAGCCGACCGAGGGGCATTACGTGCGCAAGTGCGCCATCTTCAGGATCCATTACCCTTTCAACAACGTGATCCAGGTCTTTTCCACCTGCGCTCTCTCGTCCTTCTGGCACACGCTTCGCAAGCCCCACCACTATCCCTTGAACAAGGAACGCAAAACACGGATCATAGAGGTGAAAACGCAGGTCCCCCGTGGACCAGTTGATCACTAAGTAAACAACCATCGCTAAAGCAAGAACTGCGAACGGACGGGCAAGCGGTTCTTCGCCATCATACCGTCGAAGCACTTGTATATTGGAACGAATTAATAGGACGAAAATCATTACATAAAGCATAAGTCCGATCAGGCCAAGATCCACCAATATGCCTAACCAGGTATTTTCATTGCCGGATGAGAGCGTCTTCTCGTTAATGTCGAGACTACCCGCGTTTTGATTCATCAGTTTCGCAAACCCACCATAACCAGTGCCAAAGAGTGGATGCTCGGGAAAGGCTTTTAGCCCGGCCTGCAAGTTGATATGCCGATATTCAACTGTGTTTTGGCGCCGAGAGAAAAGAGATTTTTGGTAGATGGAAAGCTTGCTCCCAATACCGGTGAAGGCAACGACCACGAGTAACACGCCAATTATGCGAGCCGGTTTCCGAAGGCCAGCACGTGAGAAATAGAAAATCAGCAACATCGCAAACAGACCAAGCCATACAGTCCGCGTCGAAGTAAAATAGATGCAGGCACAACTCAAGAACATTAGCGCGTAGAGGTAACGACGCTGAACACCTGCCGTATAAAGCGTCATAACGCAGAGACAACCGAAGTTCATCACTAGCGCCGCCCCAAGCATGCTGCTGTTGGCGAACGGTCCAGTCAACCGATCTCCTTGCTCCGAGAATGTCGTATCGAGTATGTATCTGGGCCAAACCAGCCAGGATATCTGGTAGTGCGCGGCCAACCCAGTAAATACCAGGTAGCTTTGAATAATCATCACACCATTCAGTAGCCGTTTGAGGTCATGCTCTGAGTAGCGGCTGTTTGACGCGATGTAGTACGCTAGGAATGGGAAGCAGGCCAATTGGAAAATAGTGTTCAACCAGCGGAACTTTGCGTTTGCACTATCCGCTCCAGTCACGAACCAAGATAGGACGCAAAGGATTGCGAAACCCAGCATGAGCCGTTCAATCGTTCCACCGCGCCGCTGGCCAGACGTGTTCTTCAAAAAGAGGCCCAGGATCAAGAGAAACAGCAGGCGGTCGGGACTGATTCTGATTCCCAAATTGAGGTTAAGAAAGGGCGAAATGTGCTGGTATAAGAACAACATGGAACCCAGCCAGAGGGGAAAAAGCCAGACATGCTTCATTGGTGTATGATCATCGCCCATGACCTTATTAAGCGACTGGAGTTACAAGGTCGCCCTGATCCTGGCCGCGTAATTCCGCCGAGCAAGGACTGCTACTGCACTATGGAGCTACCCTGTAAGCCGGATGGAATTGCTGGACCGTCTCCACTCACTTGCACAGCCCCAATACTCCAATTGCCCGATGCTCTGGATCCTTGATAGAAGTCGTCCGAGAAGCTTGGAATTGCAAGCCCGTGCCGTTTCAGGGGAGAGCGGGCGCCGGGACGGAAATCTCCACTCGTTGGGTTCACGACCGATGCCAACGCCTGCTGGCTGGTGAGCGCCAGCGTATGCGATCCTTCGGTTGCAGATGTCCACGAGCCGTCGTGGGCATTGTAATCGGAAATTACACCGGACGACCCAATCAGACCCGTAGGCACCCCGGTCGCGAACACGAAATTGTTCTGCACCACTGAGTTGCTAATATTCGTGGATACGCTCAGGCCAGTGTTCCTGATGCCGTAGATCGTGTTGTTAAACACACGTGTTTGATCTACCGGCTGGTTCGGTGATGTTGACCCGGATACCACGATGCCGTTGTAGCTATTTGCGCAGATACAGTTCCGAATCGTAAGTCCAACATAACCGTGGAGTCTGGTCGAGTGAGCACCCCCAGTTTGTGCCGAGATGCACCGCTGCGCGCCTTGCCCATCAAACGCCGAGTCGTGCATATAGACTCGTTCCACGAGGTTATTCTGGTTTACGTTGGCTGCTGAGTACGGAAGATTGATGGCATTTCCGTTAGCTCCGTATCCGGTGATTTCGCCCCGCCTGATGGTCAGATAAGTAATGCCGTTCTTGCAATCTATGCCGTCGCCCTGCCCGCCGTTTGCACCCGGACGGCCAATATAAAAGTTCTCAATTAAAATGTGGTCGTGCTGATCCCCATGCGCCGCCTGGAATGCTGCCGGTGCGTCCGGGTTAATGGCGCCAAGGTAAAGCCCTTCGCCGTAGGTCCTCTCCACTCGGAAGTTGCGTAAGATTAAATTAGTCGAAGGGCGCGAAACGATTTGCGCGAAGGCGGTGTCTGGGTGTGACGTATAAAGCAATGCCATGCCTGGCCCGATTCCGGTCACGTCATGAACGTAATTGTATTCCCACACGAAATTGTCGCCATTGAAGCTGCTGCGTGCGCCGCGGCCTGTTATCTCGAAACCTCGTAAGGTAATGTTGTTTTGCTTCACGTAGCACCTATAGCTCCGGCCAGGGGCCCAATTCGAACCACGGAACGGGAATGACGAATCTCGGCGTTTCGCTCCACCTTCGCGGTTTTTAATTTCATGCTGATCCCAATAAAGAGTCCAGTTAGCTCCGACGCCAGGCTCGTTATCTGCTGCCGAACGGTGGGATTCTACACAGCAATAGACGAGGCCATTGTGGGTGACAAAATCATTTCCGTCGGTTCTCCCCCAGCCAAAGGCGTTGGAGCCATCTCCTGTAATTTTGAAGACTTTCCCGGTGGTATAAGCAACGGCAATGTCCGGCTCAGGATTCGGAAGCCAGTTAGCCGATCTTTCACTTGAGTTATAAAAGCTGTAACCATCCAGTGTAAGTCGATACGGGCCGTAATCAGTTCGTCTGCATTGGACAAACCAAGCCTTGGATTGCTGCGTCACGCCGTCGGCTTTCAGTGCCGAGAAATAAATCGTTACATCGCCACTTGCCAAGGCAGCATTGATCTTTTGCCATTCCGACTTGTTCAGCACCGCAAATGGATAGGCTTGTGTTCCGCTCCTTTTCCCAGCCCAGTCTGGATCGACGTAAAAATTTTTACCCGCTTCAACCGCTACCGAGAAGGCGATGCAAGCGGAAATTATTAGAGCCGCGCGATTCAGAGATATCAACGGCCTACAGCGAAAGTGATGTCCGTGCCGAAGATTCATTACCTCTTTCGGGAGGCTCGTCCTGGTCAGGAAGGCAAGCTTAATCGTATGGTGCCGGACAATCATTGAATCCTGGCGAAGTCACTCCTTGTATTGCGCATCGCCTGCTCCAAGGCGGGCGTAATCATAGAACCTATCAATGGCGCGTGGTCACCAACAAATCCCTTCGTACTGCTTTGGCCGCTCGGCGAGTTCATCGAGAACGCGCACCAAATCAATCACCGTTTGTCCATCCAGTGACTCTCTAAGAGCCTCTTGAATCGGGGGCGTCTTTTTGCTGATAAGCACCACGTCGCTCCTCTCCATTACGTCCCGCGGCGAGCTTAACATCAGGGAAGAAATGTGAGGGATCGTCTGCTCTATGTAGCGGCGGTTAGCACCCACTAACCTGGCCAATGCCACCTCTTCGTCGTAAACCGAAATTTTGTATCCTTTCCCGATCAGGGTCTCAATCAGGAGCACAATCGGACTTTCCCGGAGATCATCTG
>Ga0210120_1000075_pt1 | contig 25374 bp, 28 predicted proteins | sample Goodyear_PhragA__FD_184868 | JGI IMG/M metagenome (GOLD analysis project Ga0210120, IMG submission 184868) | Wetland microbial communities from San Francisco Bay, California, USA, that impact long-term carbon sequestration - Goodyear_PhragA_D2... | ecosystem: Environmental > Aquatic > Marine >... | reverse complement strand
CTCGGCCATCAGCTGCTGGGGCTCGCGACGGGGCACGCCACCGTGAAGCTGCCGTTCGGGCACCGCGGCGCGAACCACCCGGTCCTCGACCGGCGCGCGGGCCGGGTGCTCGTCACGAGCCAGAACCACGGATTCGCGGTCGCGCCGGACGAGGCGGCCGAGGCCACGCACGTGTCGCTGTACGACGGGACCGTCGAGGGGTTCGACTTCCCCGACCTCCGGGCGTCGAGCGTGCAGTTCCACCCCGAGGCGGGCCCCGGCCCCCACGACGCGTGGCCCGTGCTCGAGGGCTGGGTCGACGGCCTGCGAAAGGCTCCCGCTGCCGGCTAGGCGCGACATCCGCTCGATCTGCGTGATCGGCTCGGGGCCGATCGTGATCGGCCAGGCGTGCGAGTTCGACTACGCGGGGTGCCAGGCGCTCAAGGTGCTGCGCGAGGACGGCTACCGCACGATCGTGGTGAACTCGAACCCGGCCACGATCATGACCGACCCGGGCTTCGCCGACCGGACGTACATCGAGCCGCTCGACCTGGAGTCCGTCACGGACGTGCTGCGCCGCGAGCGCCCCGGCGGCCTCCTGCCGACGCTCGGCGGGCAGACGGCGCTCAACCTCGCCGTCGAGCTGGAGACGGCCGGGGTGCTGGAGGAGCTCGACGTCGAGCTGCTCGGGGCGAGCGTCGAGGTGATCAGGCGTGCCGAGGACCGCGAGCTGTTCCGCACCGCGGTCCAGAGCTGCGGCCTGGCGGTGCCGCGCTCCCGGATCGTCGAGTCGGGCGACGACCTCGACGAGAGCCTCGTGCCCGCGGTCGTCCGGCCGGCGTTCACGTTGGGAGGACACGGGGGAGGCTTCGCGGAGGACATCGTCTCGCTGCGCCGTCAGGTGGAGAGAGGCCTGGCGGAGAGCCCGATCGGACAGGTGCTGGTCGAGGAGTCGATCCGCGGCTGGGACGAGTTCGAGCTCGAGGTGATCCGAGACCGGGCCGACAACGTCGTGATCGTCTGCTCGATCGAGAACCTCGACCCGATGGGTGTCCACACGGGCGACTCGGTCACGGTGGCGCCGCAGATGACCCTCGCCGACGAGGCGTACCAGGAGCTGCGAGACGCGGCCGCCGCGGTCGTCCGGGCGGTCGGGGTCGAGACCGGCGGCTCGAACATCCAGTTCGCGCGCCACCGCGAGACCGGCGAGCTGCGCGTGATCGAGATGAACCCGCGGGTCTCGCGCTCGTCCGCGCTCGCGTCGAAGGCGACCGGCTACCCGATCGCGAAGGTCGCCGCGAAGCTCGCGGTCGGCTACACGCTCGACGAGATCCCGAACGACCTCACGAAGACGACCCCCGCGAGCTTCGAGCCGACGCTCGACTACGTCGTGGTCAAGTTCCCGCGGTTCGCCTTCGAGAAGTTCCCCGGCGCCGACGCCTCGCTCGGGACGCAGATGAAGTCGGTCGGCGAGGCGATGGGCATCGGACGCACGTTCAGCGAGGCGTTCCTGAAGGCGTTCGGCTCGCGCGAGCTCGATCCGGGATCGCCGACCCCCTGGGCGACCATCGACGACCTGCCCGAGGGGCTCCACCCGTGGTTCGTGGAGCAGCTCGAGTGGGCGAAGCGCGAGCTCCGCACCGGCGACATCCGCCGCGCCAAACGCGCAGGCTGGGGCGACGATTCGATCGGGGCCGCGTGGGGGACGTCGGGCGACGACGTGCGGCGCACCCGCTACGCCCGGGGCATCCGACCCTCGTACCGCCGGGTCGACTCCTGCGGGGGCGAGGTCGAGGCCGCGTCGAACTACTACTACTCGACCTGGGGCGAGCAGGACGAGCTGCCCCCGGGCGGCGACGCGCCACGTGTGGTGATCCTCGGCTCGGGCCCGAACCGGATCGGCCAGGGGATCGAGTTCGACTACTGCTGCGTCCACGCCGTGCAGACGTTCCGCGGGCTCGGCTACGAGGCCGTGATGGTGAACTGCAACCCGGAGACGGTCTCGACCGACTACGACACCTCCGACCGGCTCTACTTCGAGCCGCTCTCGCCCGAGGAGGTGCTCGCCGTCCTCGACCGGGAGCGCCCCGAGGGCGTCGTGACCCAGTTCGGCGGGCAGACGCCGCTCCGGCTCGCGCGCCACATCGAGGCGGCGGGCTACCGCATCCTCGGGACGCCGCACGCCGCGATCGACCTCGCCGAGGACCGGGAGCGCTTCGGCGCGCTCGCGCGCGAGCTCGGCGTCCGCTGCCCGCCCTGGGCGACCGTGGAGGGGGACGAGGAGGCGATCGCGGCCGCCCGGGAGATCGGCTACCCGGTGCTCGTGCGGCCGTCGTACGTCCTCGGAGGCCGCGCGATGCGGATCTGCGACGACGAGCAGGACCTCCGTGCCGCCATGCAAGCCGTGAGCGGCCCCGTGCTCGTCGACCGCTTCGTCGAGAACGCGATCGAGATCGACGTCGACGCGCTCTGCGACGGCGAAGACGTCTTCGTCGCCGCGGTGATGCAGCACGTCGAGGAGGCGGGCGTCCACTCCGGCGACTCGTCCTGCGTCCTGCCCGCGCAGTCGCTCACCCTCGCGAACGCCCTCGAGGTCGAGCACGTCGTCCGCCGGCTGGGGCCGGCGCTCGGCGTCGTCGGACTGCTCAACGTCCAACTTGCGATCGCGGACTCGACGGTCTACGTGCTCGAGGCGAACCCCCGGGCCTCGCGCACCGTCCCGTTCGCGAGCAAGGCGATCGGCGTGAACCTCGTGCAGGCGGCGTGCCGCCTCGCCCACGGCGAGCGCCTGGACGCGCTCGGCCTGCGGACGCCGAGGCCGACCGAGGTGAGCGTCAAGGCGGCCGTGCTCCCCTTCTCGCGCTTCCCCGGTGCCGACCCGGTGCTCGGGCCCGAGATGCGCTCGACCGGCGAGGTCATGGCGACCGCATCCGACCTGCCGACCGCGTTCGCGAAGGCCGAGCGGGCCGCCGGCCGGCCTCTGCCGACCGCGGGCGTCGCCTTCCTCTCGGTCCGCGACGGCGACAAGCCCAGCATCGCCCCGATCGCCGCGGCGCTGGCGGGGCTCGGATTCGAGCTGGTCGCGACGAACGGCACCGCCCGCACGCTCCGCGCGGCCGGGCTCGAGGTGGACGAGGTGGGCAAGGTCGCCGAGGCCTCCGACGGCGAGCCGACCGTCGTCGACCTGATCCGCGAGCATCGCTGCGACCTCGTCGTCAACACGCCGCAGGGCTCGGGGGCGCGCGCGGACGGGTACCTGATCCGAGAGGCGGCGCTCGTCGCCCGTGTGCCGTGCGTGACGACCGTCTCCGGCGCCGCGGCGGCCGTCCACGCGATCGCGAACGCGCGCGCCGAGGCTGCGTTGTCGCTGCAGGAGCGCTTGGCGGGTGTCTCCGCCGTCGGCGGAGCCACCTAGGAATCATGCGGAGGGAGCGGCTTCGAGTTGTCGGCAGCGAGGGCGTAGGGCCGTACGTGCTGGTCAGGCTCAGGCGATCCGGGCTTCAGCCCGGAGTGCCCGGGCAGTTCTTCATGGTCGAGGCGCCGGGCCGGCCGCTGCCGCGCCCCTTCAGCCTCTGCCTGGCGCCGCCGGGCGAGCTCGCGTTCCTCGTGGAGGCACTCGGCCCGGGGACGACCGCGATCGCCGGCCTCGACGTCGGCGACGAGATCCACGTCATGGGCCCGCTCGGCCGCGGCTTCGACCTCGACGTCGCGCGCCCGCTCCTCGTCGGCGGTGGGATCGGGGTTGCGCCGTTTCCGTTTCTCTCCGAGCGCCTCGGGTCGCCACCCGCGCTGCTCGGGTTCCGGACGGCGTTCCACTCGGAGGCAGCCTCGCTCGTGCCCAACGCGACGGTCGTGCTCGACCCCGTGCTCGTCACCGACGCCCTGCCGGGCGACCCCGGGGACGTCCTCGCGTGCGGGCCCGAGGCGATGCTCGACACGCTCGTGCGACTCGCCCCGGGCGCACAGCTCGCCCGCGAGGCGCCGATGGCGTGCGGCTACGGCGCCTGCTACGGCTGCGTCGTCGAGCGCGACGGGGACTACGTTCGTCTCTGCGTCGACGGGCCCGTCGTCCGCGAGCTCCCGGCGGCAGCATGAGCGTCGCGATCCTCAACGCGTCCGGGTGCCTCGACGCACTGACGGCGCCCGAGGTCGCGCGGTCGCTGGACGCCTTCGTGACGAAGACGATCACGCCCGAGCCGCGGCGAGGCAATCCACCCGTCCGGATCGCCGAGACCGCCAACGGGATGCTCAACTCCATCGGTCTCCAGGGCCCCGGAATCGAGGCGTTCGCGACCACGCATCTGCCACGCCTCGAGGCGCTCGGGGTCGACCTCTGGGTGTCCGTGGGCGGCTTCTCCGCCGAGGACTACGCCCGCTGCTGCGAGCGGCTCGACGGACGCGACACGGTCGCTGCGATCGAGCTCAACCTCTCCTGCCCGAACGTCGAGGAGGCGCCCGAGACGGCGGCCGAGCTCGTGGCCGCGGCGCGGGGGGCGACGAAAAAGCCGCTCTATGCGAAGCTTTCGCCCGCCCAGTGGGACGTCGCGGTCGCCGCCCGCGCGGTCGTCGACGCGGGGGCCGACGGTCTCTCGCTGGTGAACACGATCCGGGGACTCTCGCTCGACCCTCGGACGCTTGCCCCCCGGCTGGGTCGCGCCGTCGGCGGCTACTCGGGCGGCGCGCTGCGGCCGATCGCGCTCGCCTGTGTCCATGCCTGCGCGAGCGCGGTCGAGGTGCCGATCGTCGGCATGGGCGGGGTCTCGACGGGGCTCCACGCGCTCGAGCTCGTCGCGGCGGGCGCGAGCGCCGTCGCGCTCGGGACCATTCTCTTCGCGGATCCCTTCGCCCCCGGGCGCGTCCGGGCCGAGCTCGGTGCCGAGGCGGTCGCCCGGGGGTTCGAGGACCCACTCGACGCGCGCTTCGCGTCCGTTGTCAGTTCAGAGAAATACCTGCAAATCGGTTCGAACGGTACTGCTTGATTCGCGCTCGCAGATTGCTAGACTCGTGCGCTCAATGGTCACGTCGAAGACGCACGCCCAGGCACCAGCCCGCTCACTCGATCAGCGGATGGAAGCCCTCCAACGTGCGAACGACATTCGCGTGCGGCGTGCGCAGCTGAAGCGTGACCTGAAGGACGGCCGTGTGCAGATCGACTCGATCCTGCTCGACCCGCCCGAGTACGTCTCCACCGCGAAGGTCTTCGACATGCTCATGGCTGTTCCCAAGTTCGGTCGCGTGAAGGCAGCCCGGCTCCTCAACCAGTGCCGCATCAGCCAGTCGAAGACCGTCGGGGGGCTCTCGGAGCGCCAGCGCGCGGAGCTCGTCAATCTGTTCAACCACAGGTGAGCCACGGCCGCGCCGGCAGTATGGCCGCCGGCGACCGGCATGGGTGAGTCGGGCCCGGTCTTCGTCGTCACGGGCCCGTCCGGGGCCGGGAAAGGGACCCTGATCCGCGGCCTCCTCGAGCGGCTTCCGGAGCTCGAGGTGGCGGTGTCGGCGACCACGCGCCCGCAGCGGCCCGGCGAGTCGGACGGGCGCGAGTACTGGTTCCTGAGCGACGAGGAGTTCACCGGCAGGGTGCAGGAGGGGGGCTTCCTCGAGTGGGTGGAGTACGTCTCGCACAAGCGGTACGGCACGCTGCGCTCCGAGATCGACCGGATCGCCTCGCGCGGGCGGGTCTGCGTCCTCGAGCTCGAGCTCGACGGAGCCCTGCACGTCCAGGCGGAGTCTCCGGCCGCCTGCACGATCTTCATCTCCGCCGACGTGGGGGAGCTCGAACGGCGGCTCCGCGAGCGCGCGACCGAGTCGACGGGGGAGATCGACGACCGGATCGCGCTCGCCCGCCACCAGCTCGAGCAGGCACATCGGTTCCGGTACATGGTGCGCAACGACGACGTCGTCCGCGCGAGCGAGGTCCTCGCGGCGATCGTCGAGCGGGAGCTGGCGCTCGCGTCCGCGGGCTCGACTGCGGCGAGCGGTCGTCGCAGCGAGCGATCCTGACCGGCAGGCGACGACACACGGACGGACACGGCCCGGGTCTGCGTCGGGAGGGTCGGCGCGGAGGCACCGGTCCTGCTGACACGAGCCGGCAACGCGCAGGTACCATGCCCGGCCGATGATCGAGCCCCGGATAGACGAGCTACTCGGCCACACGCAGTCGGACGGCGACCCGGCCTCGCGTTACGCGCTCGTGATCGTCTCCGCGAAGCGTGCGCGGCAGATCAACAACTACCACCACCAGCTAGGCGAGGGGATCGGGCTGGAGGACGCGCCGCCGCCGCTCGTGGAGTCGCGCTCGAAGAACTACCTCACGATGGCGATGGAGGAGATCGCGCGCGGCAAGCTGACCTTCTCCTACGGGGCGGCGTCGGCGCAGTAGCTCGTTCGCGAAGCGGAAATCCGCGTGGAGCGGATTTCCGCCGCTTGATCCCCCGCCTTGCGGCGGGGGCAGATCCCTGAAGGCGCCCGCATTCGCGGTCGCGGACATCGCCGGACGAGTTGCGTGGACTAGCCGGTGGTCGGCGCAGTAGCTCGTTCGCGGAGCGGAAATCCGCGGGAGCGGATTTCCGCCGCTCGATCCTCGCCTGCGCGGGCAGAGCCGTGAAAGCGCCCGCATTGGCGGTCGCGGGTGTCGCCCGCCGAGTTGCGTGAACCCATCCAGTGGACGGCCGGGGCACAATGTGCCCGTGGCGCGCATCTTCGTGGGGGTCACCGGCGGCATCGCCGCGTACAAGGCGTGCGAGCTCGTGCGGCTGCTCGTCCGGGCAGGCCACGACGTGACACCGATCACGACGGCCGGCGCCGAGCGTTTCGTCGCCGCGCAGACGCTCTGGGCGCTCGCCCGGAAGGATCCGCCGGCGGGGCCGTACCCGCACCTCGCGACGGCAGACGTGCTCGTCGTGGCGCCGCTCACGGCGAACACCATGGCGCGCCTCGCGCACGGTCACGCGGACGACCTCCTCACGGAGACCGCCCTGGCGCATCGCGGCCCACTCGTGCTGGCACCCGCCATGAACACCGCGATGTGGGAGCACGCGGCGACGCGGGCGAACCTCGCCCGGCTGGTCGAGCGGGGCGCCGTCGTCGTGGGGCCCGAGCACGGCGAGCTCGCGGAGGGGCTCGTCGGCGTCGGGCGGATGTCGGAGCCCGACGAGATCGCACGTCGCATAGAGGCGCTGCTCGGCCGGACCGAGGGATCGCTGCTCGGCGCGAAGCACGTGCTGGTCACCGCGGGGGGTACGCGGGAGCCCCTCGATCAGGTGCGGTTCGTCGGGAACCGCTCCTCGGGGCGCATGGGCGTCGCGCTCGCGGAGGCGGCGCGCGACCGGGGCGCCAGGGTCACCCTGCTCGCCGCCAACCTCCAGGTTCCGGCGCCCGACGGCGTCGAGGTCGTGCTCACGCCGACGGCCGCGGATCTCCGGCGGGAGGCGCTCGCCCGCTCGGCCGCCGACGTCGTCCTGATGGCCGCGGCGGTCTCGGACTACCGCCCGGCCGAGCCGATCGCCGGCAAGCGGCCGAAGGACGGCGAGCCGTGGACCGTCGACCTCGTGCCCACCGCGGACGTCGCGCGCGCGCTCGGCGCCGCGCGTCGCGAGGGACAGCTGCTGGTCGCCTTCGGCGCCGAGAGCGGCGAGGACGGGCTCGCGCGCAAGCGGGCGATGCTGACCGACAAGAACGTGGATCTCGTCGTCTACAACGACGTGGGGCGCGACGACGTCGGGTTCGAGGCCGTGGACAACGAGATCGTCCTCGTCTCACGCGACGCGGAGCGCGCGGTGGCGAAGGCGCCGAAGCGTGCCGTCGCCCAGGCGATCCTGGACGAGGTCGAGCGGCTCCTGACGGGCTCCACGTGAGCGGGCAGGCGGCGCCCCTGCCTGCGACCGGGGCGGCCGAGGCGTCGGCGCTCGCCGAGCGCGTCGTCGCGAACCTCGCATCCGCCTTGCATGCGACGCGGGAGACGCTGCGCCTGCCGCTCCTCTGCCTGCTCTCCGAGGGCCACGTGCTCGTCGAGGACGTTCCGGGGGTCGGCAAGACCGTGCTCGCGAAGGCCCTCGCGCGCTCGCTGGAGCTCCGCTTCCAGCGCGTGCAGTTCACCCCCGACCTCCTGCCCGCGGACGTCACCGGCGTGAACGTGTTCGACCGTCAGAGCGGGTCGTTCCAGTTCCGTCCCGGTCCGGTGTTCACGAACGTGCTCCTCGTCGACGAGATCAACCGCGCGTCCCCGAAGACGCAGTCCGCGCTCCTCGAGGCGATGCAGGAGACGCAGGCGACGGTCGACGGGTCGACGCACGTCCTCGGGCGACCGTTCCTCGTCATCGCCACGCAGAACCCGGTCGAGTACGAGGGCACCTATCCGCTGCCCGAGGCGCAGCTCGACCGGTTCGCGGTGCGCATGGCCATCGGCTACCCGCCGCACGCGGACGAGGCCCGCATGCTCGCCGAGCAGACCACCGAGCCCCCGCTCGACCACCTCGTGCCCGTCGCCGGCCACGCCGAGCTGCTCGACGCGATCGAGGCCGCCCGCCGGGTGCACGTGGAGGAGAGCCTCAATCGCTACGTGGTGGCGCTCCTGCGACACACGCGCGAGAGCGCGCGCGTCGCCCTCGGCGGCAGCCCGCGCTCGGGCATCGCGCTCCTGCGCCTCGCGAAGGCGCGCGCACTGACCGAGGGGCGCGGGTTCGTCGTCCCGGAGGACGTCCAGGCGCTCGCGCTGCCGGTACTGGTGCACCGGCTGATCCTCGCCCCGGAGGCACGGGCGACGGGCGTCACCGCTGCCGAGGTGGTCTCCGAGGCGCTCGAGGCGACCCCGGCGCCGGTGTGAGCCGAGCTCCCCGCACCGGCGGAACGGTCGTCGGAGGCGTGGGTGCCCTCGCCGTCGGAATCCTCGTCGCGGCCTGGGCGCTCGGCGCGACGGCGCTCGCGATCCTGGGCGTCGGCCTCGCGCTCGCCGCGGCCGCCGCCCGCGTGTGGACGTGGCGCGTGGCGCGGAGCCTCGCAGTCGAGCGCCTTCCCTCCACCGCGCCCACGGTGGAGGGCGAACCGCTCCGACTTGGCGTTGCGCTCCGCGGAAGCGCATGGCTCGCGTCGAGAGTCGAGCTCCGCGACACCGTGGGGCCGCTCGGGGAGCGGCGCATCCCGCTGGCCCGCCGCGGGACGACCGCGCTCGTGCTCGACCGCGCCCCGCGCGGCATCTACCGGCTCGGCCCGGGGCGGCTCGTGGTCGACGATCCGCTCGGGCTGAGCCGTGTCGAGCTCGCCGTGCCGGCGGGTGGGACGGTGCTCGTGCGGCCGCGCGTGCCCGAGCTGGCGACGCTCTTCAGCGAGACCGGGAGGCGGGGCGACGGCGGTCGGCGCCGACCCGTGCGGCGCGCGAGCGGGCTCGAGCCCCACGGCGTGCGCGAGTACGTCGAGGGAGAGCCGCTGCGTGGTGTGCACTGGGCGGTCTCGGCTCGGCGCGGGGAGCTCATGGTGCGTGAGCTCGAGGACGCACCGCGGGACAGCATCGCGGTCGTGCTCGACGTCGAGCGGTCCTCTGTCGCCGGCCCACCGGGCGATTCGAGCCTGGACGACGCCGTGCGCGCCGCCGCCGGTCTCGTGCGCGCGCACGCGACCCGGTCGCGTGAGGCGCTGCTCGTCATCTGCACGCCCGCTCCCGAGACCCACCGTGTCCGGAGCCTCGGCGCGGAGTGGCAGCACGCCCTCGACGCGCTCGCGGCGGTGGAGGGGGTCGACGGGACGCCACTGCGGTCGCTCGTCACCACGCGCGGCCTGCTCGGTGTGATCGCCGAGGTGGTCGTGGTGACCGCCCGGCCCGAGGTCGTGGCCGACGCGCTCGTCGCACGTGCGGCGGACGGTCGCGTCACGGCGCTCGTCGCGGTCGACGCGCCGACATACGCCGGGCGTCCGGCGTCCGGCGCCTCCCCCGAGCTGCTGCGTCTCGCGGCCGCCGGCGCACCCGTCGCGGTCGTCCGCCACGGCGTCCCGCTCCCGGAGGCGCTGTCGCACTTCGACGTGAGGGCCGTTGGCTAGGGCGCCGTCCGTGCGCGTGCTCGTCGCAGCGGCACCGGCCGTGGCGACGATCGTGCTCGCGTGGGCCCTGCTCGAGCGACCCGCCTCGTGGGCCGCGTTCGGCATCGTCTCCGCGCTCGCGCTCGTGCCGACGCTGCACAGCGACCCGGGCCGGCGGGTCCTGCTCTCGGTCGCGGCGACCGGGTGCGCGCTGTCGCTCGTCTTCGGTGCGTGGCCGCATCACGCGCTCGGGGAGGCATGGGCTGCGCTCCACGACGCGCCCGCAGTACGGGCACCGTTCGATCCGGCGGGGTTTCCGTCGCTCCACGGGCTCGTGGCGTGCACGGCCTTCGGGCTGGCGCTCGCGGCGGCGCTTGCGGTGGCCGCGCGCCGGGAGTCGATCCTGGTGGTCGCGGTCACGATCGGGGTCGGCTTTCCGGCCACGCTGCTCGAGGACGCCCACGCGTACCGGCTGGGCGCGCTGGCGCTGGCGAGCGTCCTCTGGGCGTCCGTCGTGTTGCACGCTCGCCGGCCGGGCGGGGCGATCCCCGCGCTCGCCGTCGCGGGCGTCCTCGTCGCCGTCGCCGCGGCCGCCGCGTCGGGCGGCGTCGCGCCGGGGAAGACCCACGTCGACTGGCGGGGATGGGACCCGTTCGCGCGCGGCGGCGGCACCGGCGACTTCCGCTTCGTGTGGGACGCGAACTACACGGGCATCTCGTTCCCGCCTCGGCCGACCGTCGTGTTCCGCGTCCGCGCGCCGAAGCGCGCGCAGTATTGGCGGGCGTCGACGCTCGACACCTTCGTCGCCGACCGGTGGATCGAGAACCTCTACCCGGTGGACGCGGGCACGGCCCACCGCACACTCCCGTCCGATCCGCTCGTCCCGGCTCGTGACGCCAGGCCCGGCGCGTGGCTCCACCAGCAGGTGACGACCGACGGGTACCAGGACGACCACGTCGTCGCGGCGGGCGCGCCGGCGCGGATCGACGGCCGCGCGCTCGGCCGGGTCTCCTTCCTGAGCGGGGGGGTGGTGCGTGCGTCGACGCCGATCACGTCCGGCACCACGTACTCGATCTGGAGCTACGCGCCACAGCCGGTGCCGAGTGCTCTCGCGGCGTCGCCGCCACGGTATCCGGCGCTCGCCGCGCGGTATCTCGAGCTCGGGAATGCCCAGTTCCCGGGTTTCGGGGCGGCCGGTCGCGAGCGTCGGGTCACGCAGATCTTCACCGACGACCGGTACCTGCCGCTGTGGGCGTACCGCCCGCTCTGGCAGGACGCGGCCCGGCTGACGTCGCGCGCCCGGTCGCCGTACGAGGCGACGCTGCTGCTCGAGCGCTGGTTCCGTCGCGACGGCAACTTCCGCTACGACGAGCAGCCCCCGCGCAGCGGCGGCCAGCCGCCGCTCGTCTCCTTCGTCGAGACGACCAGGGCGGGTTACTGCCAGCACTTCGCGGGCGCGATGGCCGTGATGCTGCGGATGCTCGGCATCCCCGCCCGCGTCGCCGTCGGCTTCACCGCGGGCACGTGGAAGGGCGGGGTCTGGACCGTGACCGACTACCAGGCCCATGCGTGGGTCGAGGCCTGGTTCGCCGGCTACGGCTGGCTGACGTTCGACCCGACCCCCGGCCGCGGAACCCTCTCCGCCGTCTACACGCTCGCGTCGGACTCGGCGGACGCCGTCGCTGCGCTCGGCACGGGGCGCTTCCTGAACTTCGACCAGGTGTTCCGCGCGAGGCCGCCCCACGCCCCCGCGCCCGCCGCGGCGGAGGTCGGTCGGCGGGGCGGCGTCGCGTGGTGGGTCGTGGTGGTCCCGGTGCTCCCCCTCGCCGCCGCGGGGCTGCTCGTCGCGGCGAAGGCCACGCGCAGGGCGCGCCGCCTCCGACGGCGGGATCCGCGCCGGCTCGCGCTCGGGGTGCGGGCGGAGCTGGTCGGGGCGCTGGTCGACAGGGGGGTCGCGATCGAGCCGGACGCGACGACGGCCACGTTGCAGCGGACGGCGGAGCGAGCGCTCGCGACGCCGTGCGGCGCGCTCGCCTCCTCGCTCGCCGAGGCGCGATACGGGCCTGCCGAGCACGCGGAGGCCGCGGCGCGACGTGCGAGGACGGAGCTCCGGCGGACGCTTGCCTTCGCCCGTTCCCGCGAGCAGCCGGGCCGGCGTCTCCGCGCCGCGCTCTCTTTTCGCTCGCTGCGGCCGGGCTTGACACCGTCGGCAAGGTGAGAGTGTGAGCGCGGCGTACGACCTCTACCAGCAGGGACGCAGCCATCTCCGCGAGGGCATGCCCGCGCAGGCGACGGTGGCGCTCGAGAAGGCGAAGCGGCTCGAGCCCGAGAAGGCCTCGATCCGGGAGGCGCTCGGCATCGCGTACTTCCGCATCAGGCGCTGGGCCGAGGCGGAGGCCGAGTTCCGGAAGGTGCTCGACATCTCGCCCGCCGACGACTACGCGCACTACGCCCTCGGGCGCGCGCTCAGGAACCAGGGCCGTCACGACGAGGCCGCGACCCACCTGAAGCTCGCGCGTTCGTTGCGCCCGCGGCAGGCGGAGAACAGCATCGACGCGGGTCAGGGCGCCTCGACGTCCGAGACGAGCGACGCGTAGCGGCCGAACCGGCGTCGGACGGCCGAGCCGAAGGCCCGCCGGTACGCGTCCGCGTTGTGGTCCGCGAGCGTCGCGGCGTACGTCTCGCGGACGTCGAGCAGCCGGTCTGCAATCGCGTCGACCACCAGCTGGTAGTCGCCGTAGGCCTCCTCTGCCTCCTCCCGTCCGGAGCCGACCCAGGCGGCCTCGGCCTCGTCCGCCTCCGCGAGCAACACGGACTCGTCGGCGGCGAACAGCGCCAGCTGTCGGCCGACGAGCTCGTCGAACGGCCCGCGCCGGAGCCTCACGCGAGCGCCCGGTAGAGCTCGAGGTGCGCGGCCGCCGCTGCGTCCCACGTGAGCGTCTCGCGCGCCTCGGCGGCCCCGGCCCGCGCCCCAGCGAGGGCGTCGGCGTCGTCGAGCAGCTCACGCAACGCCGCACGCAGGGCGGCGACGTCCCCCGCCGGCACGGCCCGTCCGGCACCGAACCGGCCCACGACCTCGCCGAGGCCGGCGACGTCGTAGACGACGGCCGGGACGCCCGCGCCGAGAGCCTGGAGGAGCGCACCGGACTGGTCGAGCTCCGCGCTGTACGGGAAGACTGCCACCGTGGCCTCCGAGAGGGCGCGCTCGAGCTCCGGCCGGCCCAGGTACCCGAGCCGCCACTCGACCCGCGCTCCCGCTGCGGCGCGCAGCTCGTCCAGCGGGATCCTGGGGTCGCCGGCGACGACGAGTCGCGCCCCGTCGACGCCGAGCACCGCGTCGATCGCATCCGGCAGCCCCTTGTACGGCCGGATGACGCCGAGCGCGAGGACCGTGCGGCCGTCGTCGCGCCGGGGCACCTCGCTCCGGAACACTGGGTGCGGGATCACGGACAGCCGGTCGGCGGGCAAGCCGAGCGCCGCGAGCGTGTCGCGACCCCGGTTCGAGTGCACGACGACCCGGTCGAAACGAGAGAAGAGCGCGCGCCAGAGGCCGACGCGGTGCGCCGTACGGCGGGGCAGGAGGTCGTGGGCCGTGAACACGAGGGGGGCCCGGGCGCGGAGCAGAAGCCGGTCGAGCTCCGGGATCGCGAGCCACTGGAAGTGGAGCACGTCCGCGGGTCGAGCGAGCAGCGAGCGCATCGCGAACGGGTGCTCGAGCGTCTTGAGCGGAACGCGGAGGGCGCCGCTGCGTACCCGGCTGGAGCGCGGATAGAGCCGCTCGACGAGTCGGTACCCGTCGGGCGCCGGCCGCGCCCCGAACCGGAACGGGGACGTGACGAGCTCCACGTCGGCGCCGGCACGGGAGAGCGCGGAGGCGAGCTCGTGGTCGTACGGCGGCGTGAACGAGGGAGGATCGGCGAGGACGACGTGCATCAGCTGGCTGCAGGATGCCGCTTCGCCCCCGCGGCGCGCCGGGAAAGGCGCGGGCTGGCAGCGTCGTGTCCGCACCACGGACGGCGGAGGGCCGGCCGCACCACCCCGTAGCCTCGGGCCGTGCAACTCGTCGTCCGCAGCTGGAACGTGTTCCACGGCAACGCCGATCCCCCCCGGCGCTCGGGGCACCTGCGACGGATGATCGAGCTCGTCACGGCCGACGGGCCGGACGTCGTGTGCCTCCAGGAGGTGCCGGTCTGGGCGCTGCCGCGCATCGACGACTGGTCGGGCATGCGGCGCTTCGAGGCCGTCACGCGTCCGCCCCTCTGGCCGGGTCCGCTCTCGACGTGGGTGACGCGCGCGCACCAGGGCTTCTTCCGCTCGGGGCTGGCGGGACAGGCCAACGCGATCCTCGTCGCGCCGCGTCTCGCGGTGACCGACCTCGGGCACGAGCGGATCAGCGAGGGAAGGCGCGAGCGGCGGCTCGTCCACGCGGTGCGCATCGCGGGCGACGCGGGCGTCACGGTCGGCAACCTCCACGCGACGAACGACTTCACCCGCGCGGACGTGCCCCGCGCGGAGGCGGCGAGGGCGGCGGCGTTCGTCGAGCGTCGGTGCTCGCCTGGCGACGTCGTCGTGCTCGCGGGCGACTTCAACGTCCACGACCCGCAACTCGACGGGTACTCGCCGCCCCGCGAGGGCATCGACCAAGTCCTCGTCCGCGGGGCGCGCTCGATCGCGGTTGTCGCCTGGCCGCGCGAGCGGCGCGAGCAGAATGGCCTCGTGCTGTCCGACCACCCCGTCGTCGAGGCTCGGGTCGAGGTCGGCCGGGCGTGACGTTCGCCGAGGCGCGCGCGCTCTTCCCGGTGCTCGACACCGTCGCGTACCTCAACGCCGGCACGTTCGGGCCGCTCGCGCGACCGGTCGCCGAGGCGCTCGTGGAGGGTGTCCGGCGCGACCTCGCCGAGGGTCGGACGGGAAAGGCGTACTTCGAGGAGACACTCGCGCTGCGGGAGCGACTGCGCGCCGCCTTCGCCCGCCTCGTCGGCGCTGAGCCCGACCAGCTTGCGCTGACCGGCTCGACGACGGAGGGCTGCGGGATCGTCCTGCGCGGTCTCGGGCTGACCCCGGAGGACGAGATCGTGACCACGACCGACGAGCACTTCGGGCTCCTGGGGCCGCTCGGGGCGTCGCCGGCGCGGGTCGTCGTCGTTCCGCCCGATCCTGAGCGGATCGCAGGTGCGATCACGTCCCGCACGCGACTCATCGCAACCTCGCGGGTGCTGTGGACGACGGGGGCCGTGCTGCCGCTGCGGGAGCTCCGCGAGCGGTGCGGCGTCCCCGTGCTCGCCGACGGCGCGCAGTCCGTGGGCGCGATCCCCGACGAGGCGACGGGCCTCGACTACCTCACGATCTCCGGGCAGAAGTGGCTCTGCGGGCCCGACGCGACGGGCGCGCTGGTGGTGCGCGACCCCGACCGGCTGGGACTGCTCTCGCCGAGCTACTTCGCGCAGCGCACGCACGACCCGGACGGAAGCTTCGAGCCGCAGCCCGGGACCCGCCGCTTCGAGCCGGGGTGGTGGTCGAACGGCACGCTGCGCGCGATGCTGGCGGCGCTCGAGCTCCGGCCCGACTGGTGGTTCGACCGTGCCCGGGAGGCTGCCGCGCGCTGCCGCCGCCTCCTCTCGCCGCGCGTGGAGCTCGCGACGCCGGACACCGTCGCGACGCTCGTCTCCTTCCGTGTCGAGGACGGCGCGGCGGCGTCGCTGGTCGAGCGGCTGGGTGACCGGGGCGTCAGCGTGCGTGAGATTCCCGGTCGGGGGCTCGTCCGGGTCTCGTGCGGGTGGTGGACGAGCGACGACGACCTGGACCGCCTCGTCGCCGGTCTCGACGGCTGACGCGTCCGCCCAGGGCCGGTCAGGCCGCGTCGGCGGCGGTGCGGAGGCCGAGCTCCGGTGCGATCGGCCGGAGCGCCTCGATGACGTTTGCGATGTGCCCGTCGAGCTCGAGGCCGAGGAGCTCGGCGCCCGCGTAGACCTCGTCGCGGTGCACACCGGCTGCGAACGACGGCTGCTTCAGCTTCTTGCGGACGGACTTCGGCTCGAGTCCGTCGACTCCGGTCGGCCGGACGAGCCCGCAGGCGTGGACGAAGCCGGACAGCTCGTCGCAGGCGAACAGCGTCCGCTCGAGCGGCGTCTCGCGCGGAAGCGCGAGGTGCTCCGCGTGGGAGAGGACAGCACGGATCACGACCTCCGGGTACCCCTCCTCGCGGAGGATCGGCGCCCCTTTCTGCGGATGCTCGTCCAGCGTCGGGTGGATCTCGTAGTCGAAGTCGTGCAGCAGCGCGACGGCGCCCCACAGCTCTTCGTCCTCGCCGCCCCGGCGGGCGTAGCCGCGAACCGACGCCTCCACCGCGAGCGCGTGCCGGAGGAGCGACTCGCTCGCCGTGTAGCGAGTCAGAGTCGCCCAGGCCCGCTCACGGGTGACCTCCGGCTCGGGACTCGTTCGGGGAGCCTCCACGAGCCGGGTACGATAGCGCCCCGCATGCAGTCGTTCGTGATCGAGGGCGGGCGTCCGCTGTCAGGGACCGTTCGCGCCGCCGGCAACAAGAACGGCGCGCTTCCCATCCTCGCGGCCACCGTGCTCGCGTCCGGGCCGGTGCGGCTGTCGAACGTCCCGCGGATCCGCGACGTCGAGACGATGGTGGAGCTTCTCGACGCGCTCGGCGCCGATGCGACCTGGACGGGGCCGAACGAGGTGACCGTCGACACCTCCGGCGTGAGCCGCACCGCGCTCGACCCGGTGCTCGGGCGGGAGATCCGGGCCTCGTTCCTGCTCGCCGGTCCGCTCCTGGCGCGCTTCGGCCGGGCGACCGTCCCGCCGCCCGGCGGTGACGTGATCGGGCGCCGCCGGCTCGACACGCACTTCCACGCCTTCGCGGAGCTCGGGGTCGAGGTCGAGCTGAACGGCGACTACGACCTGCGCACGGACGGGCTCCGCGGCAAGCGGATGTTCCTCGACGAGGCGTCGGTGATGGCGACCGAGAACGCGGTGATGGCTGCGGTGCTCGCGGAGGGGGAGACGGTCGTCGGGCACGCGGCGTGCGAGCCGCACATCCAGGATCTCTGCCGCTTCCTCGTGGCGCTCGGCGCGCGGATCGACGGGATCGGCTCGAACGTCCTCCGCATCGCAGGGGTGGCGGAGCTCGCGGGCGGCGAGTACCGGGTCCGCTCCGAGCACGTCGAGGTGGCGAGCTTCGCCGCGCTGGCGGCGGTCACCGGCGGCGACGTGACGATCGAGGACGTCGAGCCCGACGATCTGATCTCGATCGTGCCGGCGTTCCGCAAGCTCGGGATCGAGCTCGAGGTGAGCGACAGCGCGATCCGCGTCCCCCCGGGCCAGGAGCTGCGGGTCGTAGACGACTTCGGCGACCAGATACCCAAGATCGAGAGCGGCATCTGGCCCGCCTTCCCCGCCGACCTGACCTCCATCGCCGTCGTGGCCGCGACGCAGGCGCACGGGACCGTGCTGGTGTTCGAGAAGATGTTCGAGAGCAGGTTGTTCTTCGTCGACAAGCTGGTCTCGATGGGCGCCCGGATCGTGCTCTGCGACCCGCACCGTGTCGTCGTCACCGGGCCGGCACGGCTCTACGGCCAGCGGCTGGAGAGCCCCGACATCCGCGCGGGCATGGCGATGGTGATCGCCGCGCTCTGCGCCGAGGGCCGCTCGACGATCGGCAACGTCGGGCAGATCGACCGCGGCTACGAGTCGATCGACGAGCGCCTGCGTGCGCTCGGGGCCGCGATCGAGCGAGCCGACCTGTGAGCGTCGCTCGCCTTCGGCTCGCTCCCGTGGGGGAAACCATGTTTCCCCCACGAGCCCCCTTCTTCTCGAGAGCGTGGGGAACCTCCCGGTGCCCCACACCCCTCCCCGCCCATGGCCCAACAGAGGTTGGCCCATGAGCGGCGCCCGTATCTCGGAAGGGACGGGCGCGATCAACGTCGCGACCGGCGTCCCGGTGCTCGACCACCTGCTCACGGAGCTCGCCCGCGCCGGCGGGTTCGACCTGACGCTCGAGATCGAGCCCGACGAGCCCGAGGCGGAGGTCGACGCAGCCGGGACGGCGCTCGGGCGCGCGGTCGGCCCCCGCCTGGTCGATGGGGCGCTCGGCGAGGCCACCGTCCCCGCCGACGAGGCGCTCGCGATGGTCGTGGTCGAGCGCTCGGGCCGGCCGCTCGTCGCCTCCAACGCCGACCTGACGGGGGCCGGCGGCCTCGGCAGCGACCTCGCCGCCCGGTTCCTCCGGCGCCTCTCGGAGGAGGCGGGGCTGACCGTGCACGTGCGCTTGATGGAAGGCGAGGACACGGGGCACGCGCTCGCGTCGATCTTCAAGGCCCTTGGGGTCGCGCTCGCCCGCGCGACCGCCCACTAGAGACAAGGAGCTGCACGTGGAGAAGACCGTGATCCGCACCGAGGCGGCCCCCGCGCCGTTCCAGGGCGCGCCGTACAACCAGGCGATCGTCGCCGGAGAGCTCGTCTTCGTCGCCGGCCAGCTCGGCCTGCGCCCCGGCGAGACGACGATCGAAGGAGACATCGGCCGCCAGACCGAGCAGGCGCTCGCGAACCTCGCGGCGATCCTCGAGGCGGCCGGCAGCTCGATGGACAAGCTGGTGAAGACGAGCGTGTTCCTGCTCGACCTCGCTGACTTCCAGGGGATGAACGAGGTCTACGCGGCGAGGGTCGGGGAGGCGCCGCCCGCGCGCTCGACGTTCCAGGTCGCGAACCTGCCCTCGGGGGCGCTGGTCGAGATCGAGGCGATCGCCCACCTGTAGCCTCGCCCGCGCCTCGAGCACGCGCTTGCGGGACAATCGCGGCGTGCCGACGGAGATCCGCCGCTACATCCGCTCGCTCGACCTCGACGCGTACGTCGTCGGCGGCGCCGTGCGCGACGAGCTGCTCGGCATCCCGCACGCCGACGAGGACTTCCTCGTCCCCGGCGTCGACCATGCGGAGCTCCGTGCGGCTCTCGAGCCGCACGGCCGCGTCGAGGACATGGAGGTGCACGGACAGCTGGTCGGGGTGAGGTTCCATCCGAGCGACCCCGTGGTGCGCCCGCTCGTGCCTCGCGGGATCGAGCTGACGCCGCCGCGCATCGAGCGCAGCACCGGCCCCGGTCACCACGACTTCGAGATCGTCGCGGACGGGTCCGCGTCGATCGAGGACGACATGCGACGCCGCGACTTCACCGTGAACGCGATCGCGCGACGGCTCGAGACCGGAGAGCTGGTCGACCCGTTCGGCGGCGTCGCCGACCTGGAGCGGAGGCGGCTGCGGACCGTGAGCGACGCGAGCTTCCGGGAGGACCCCCTGCGCATCCTGCGCGGACTGCGGCTCGTGTCCCAGCTCTCGTTCGTGCTCGCACCCGAGACGCTCGCGCAGATGCGCGCCGAGGCGACGGGTCTGCGACACGTCTCGGGTGAGCGGATCGGTGGCGGAGTCGCGGTCGACGGGCTGGGGGAGCTCTCGAAGCTCCTCCTCGGCGGGCGGCCGGCCGAGGCGCTGCGGCTCGCGCGCGACACGGGGGCGCTCCTCGAGGTGATCCCCGAGTACCGCGCTGCGATCGGGTACCGACTCGACTCGCCGCGCCAGCCGCTGACGCTCGACGAGCACCTGTTCGAGGCGGTTCAGGCGACCGCCGACGCGGACGACGGGCTCACCGTCCGCCTCGGCGCGCTGCTCCACGATCTCGCGAAGCCGGAGACGGACGCCTCCGGGGCGGACCACGCGGCCGCCAGCGCGACCCTTGCAGCGCACGTGCTGCGCCGCCTGCGATACCCGAACGCGCTGCGGGCCGCGGTCGTGCGCCTCGTCTCCGCGCACGGCTTCCGGCTGGACGGCGCCGTCGACGGGGTGGTCGCGCGACGCTTCCTCGCGTCCCACGGCCTCGAGCTCGCGCGCGAGGTGGTCGCGCTCAAGCGGGCCGACCTCGTCGTGAAGAACGTCGACCTCGCCGAGCGCGAGCAGCTCGACCGCCTGGCCACCGAGGTCGAGCGCGAGCGCGACAGCGCCGTCCGGCTCACAGACCTCGCCGTGGACGGCGACGACCTGATCGCCCTCGGCTACCGCGAGGGACCCGAGCTCGGCGCCGTGCTCGCACGGCTCCTGGACGACGTGATCGACGATCCGGCCGCGAACCGGCGGGACACGCTCCTGGCGCGCGTCCCGGAGCCGGCGCGATGAACGCCGCGACCCTGCGCGAGCGGTACCTCCGGCTGCGGGAGGAGGCGGGCCCGGACGTCACGGTGGTCGTGGCGACGAAGTACGTGTCGCTCGACGGGCTGGCGATCCTCGCCGAGGCCGGAATCGAGATCGTCGGGGAGAACCGGGCGCAAGACCTCGCAACGAAGCACGCCGTCTACGGAGACGCGTTCCGGTGGCACTTCATCGGCCACCTCCAGTCGAACAAGGTCAAGCTCGTGAACGAGATCTGCGAGCTCGTCCACTCGCTCGACTCCGAATCGGCGGCACGCCGTCTTACGGTGCCGGCCCTGCTGGAGGTGAACCTCTCCGGCGAGCCGTCGAAGTCGGGCGTCGCGCCCGACGCGATCGCCGGCTGGGTGGACAGGCACCCGTCGCTGCGCGGCCTCATGACGATGCCGCCCCTCGCCCGCGACCCGGAGGACTCCCGACCCTGGTTTCGCCGGCTCCGCCGGCTCGCGGAGTCCCACGGGCTCGCGGAGCTCTCGATGGGGACCTCGCAGGACTGGCGCGTGGCCGTCGAGGAGGGCGCGACGCTGATCCGCGTCGGCAGCTCGCTGTTCGGCGACTGAGCGTGCGCGCGGCGCCCGCACGGGCGCGTGGGGCGTCCTCGGACAGGGTTACGATACGCGCGGTCATGGGGCTCGGAGATGTCTGGAACCGGACGCTCGTCTACTTCGGCATCGCCGAGGACGAGGAGTGGGACGAGGACCTGACCGTCTCCGACGAGGAGGTCGAGCGCGACTACCGGCGCCGCGACCGGGCCAACGTCCGCCGTCTGCCGCGGCGACGCGACCAGGACGGCTGGTCCGACCCGGAGAGCGCGTCCGAGCCGGAGCTCGAGCAGTCGTCCGCGCGCGGTGGCTCGCGGCGCTCCCGCCTGCGGGGCGTCGACAGCTCCGGCCAGGTGCGCGTGCACCTCGTCCTGCCACGGAGCTTCAACGACGCGCAGCAGATCGCCGACCGGTTCAAGGACTCCGTCCCCGTGATCCTCAACCTGCAGAACGCAGACACGGAGCTGTCGAAGCGCCTGATCGACTTCGCCAGCGGGCTCACGTACGCGCTCGACGGCAGCATGCAGCGTGTCGCCGACAAGGTCTTCCTGCTCACGCCGCGCAACGTCCAGGTGTCGGCCGAGGAGCGCGCCCGGGTGCTCGACCCGTCGGGCGGCTTCTTCAACCAGGCTTGACGCGCCGGACCGGAGGAACAGCCGCTCCCAGCGAGAATCCCTCGTCGTGGGCGGCGACTGCGTCGGCTTTCTCGTGCTGGCCGATACGGCGACGTCGGTGCAGCGCTTCGTGTCCGTCTTCGTCGGCGTCTACGTGCTGCTGATCCTCGTCTACATCATCACGTCCTGGTTCCCGCCCGGGGCGTCGGCGACCGTGGAGCGGATCCGGCGCTTCCTGACGGACGTGTGCGAGCCGTACCTCCGCCTGTTCCGTCGCGTGATCCCGCCGATCGGCCCGCTCGACGTCTCGCCGATCGTGGCCGTGTTCTCGCTCTACATCGTCGAGCGCATCGTCAACGCGCTGATCGGGCAGGTGCTGTGAGGGCGCTCGTCGAACGAGTGCTGTGAGGACGGGTCGTCGCGCGGGAGCCCGGCGAACGACCTGTCGAGCGAGTGCTGGAAGGAAGGAGGGTCGGTCATGACACTGACACCCGTCGAGGCGCGGCGCCTGGAGATGCGTCGCGGCCTGCTGGGCTACCGGCGGTCGCACGTCCAACGTGCGATCGAGGAGATCGCGGACAGCTTCGAGGACGTCTGGCGCGAGCGGTCCGAGCTCGGCGAGCGCATCCACGAGCTCGAGGGCGAGGTCGCGCGCCACGTGGAGCTCGAGACGCTGCTGCGCACGACCCTGGTGTCGGCCGAGCGGGCCGCGCAGGACATGAAGGAGCAGGCCCGCCGGGAGGCCGACGTGATCGTCGCCGAGGCCGGCGCGGAGGGGCGCCGCCTGGTGCGCGACGCGATCGCCGAGAAGGAGCAGCTGCTCGCCGAGACGCGGCGGATCCGGTCGATCCTGCGGGCGGCGCTCGAGGTCGCCTCGGAGGGAGAGGAGGCGCAGGGCGCGGACGTCGAGGATGACCAGCCGAGACACGCGGGGCCGCGCCTCTCGGAGCCTCCCGCCGCGCCGCCGGACGCTGACCGGCTGGCCGGGTAGCCCCGAGGGCACACGGGGTCGGCGGCCATGCCGCGACGACCGGCGGCGGGCGGATTATCCTGTCGTGATGTCCGTCCGCGAGAGCATCGTCGCAGGGCCTCTTCGCCTGCCCGTCCGCGTCCTGCCCGGTGCACGGCGCTCCGAGGTCGTGGGGCGCCTCGGCGACGTGTGGAAGCTGCGCGTCCATGCCGCTCCCGAGCGGGGCCGCGCGAACGCAGAGGTCGTCGCGCTCCTCGCGCGAACGCTCGACGTGCCCCGCTCGTCGATCCGGATCGTCCATGGGCACGCTGCGGGAGACAAGCTCGTCGAGGTCGAGAGTCTTTCCCGCGACGACGTCGAGCGGCGCCTGATCGGGGCGTCCGAGGACGCATGAGCGTGGACCTGGAGACCCGCCGCAACGAGCTGCTCGCGCTGCGCTCCCGTGTCCTCGGCGCCGCGCACGACATCGTCGAGGGCGACACCGGGGACAGCGAGCTGTCGAGCGCGGCAGGCGACCAGCACATCGCCGACCACGCGGGGGAGATGCTCGACCGTGAGGTCGACGAGTCGCTCGAGGAGAACGCCGACCAGATCGTGCACGAGATCGACCGCGCGCTCGAGCGGATCGAGGCCGGCACGTACGGCACGTGCGAGCGCTGCGGCGCGGAGATCCCCGAGGAGCGGCTCGAGGCCGTCCCCTACGCGACGCTGTGCGTCGCCTGCCGGCAGATCGAGGAGCGGGGATGAGCGAGCCCGCACGCGCGGTGCCGCCGCGCCAGCCGCTCGAGGTGCGCGTCGGCTCGGCCACGAACGCCCTCGAGCCGACACCCGGAGCCCAACGGTCCCTGGCGGCGGGGGCCGCGCAGTGGGCCGCCCTCGCCGTGGTGGCGCTCGCCGCCGTGGTGGCCGACCAGCTCACGAAGTACCTCGTGGTGGGCACGCTCGAGCTCGGGGACTCGGTGAAGATCGCCGGCCCTCTGTCGATCCACCACGTGCGCAACACGGGCATCGCGTTCGGCCTCTTCTCCGACGCGACGGGTGTCGTGATCGTGCTCACGACCGTCGCGATCTCGGCGCTGGTCGTGTTCTTCGCGCGGTCGGGCCGACGGCACCCGCTGCTCCCCGTCGCCGTCGGCCTCGTCCTCGGCGGAAGCCTCTCGAACCTCGTCGACCGGCTGCGACTCGGCCACGTGACCGACTTTCTCGACTTCGACTACTGGCCGGCGTTCAACCTCGCGGACACCTTCATCGTCGTCGGCGTCGGGCTGCTCTTCCTCTCCTTCGTGGCCGCTGACCGCTCCAGCGCGTTCGTTGGCACGTCACCGCTCTCGCGTTCCTGAGACCGACGCCGGACGGCGCCTCGACGCCGTCGTCGCCTCCCTGCCCGAGGTGGGGACCCGGGCGCTCGCCGAGCGGCTGGTGGAACGCGGAGCGGTCCTCCTCGACGGAGAGAGGCGACCGAAGAGCCATCGACTCGGGGGTGGGGAGGAGCTCGTCGTCGACGTCCCCGACCCGGCCCCGGTCGAGGCGGCCGCCGTGCCGCTCGACGTCGTCTACGAGGACGAGCACCTTCTCGTGGTCGACAAGCCCGCCGGCCTCGTCGTCCATCCCGCGCCCGGCCACGACGGGCGGACTGCGGTTCACGGGCTCGTCGAGCTCGGAGCCGCCGGCGGGGACGCCGAGCGACCGGGGATCGTCCACCGGCTCGACCGTGACACGTCGGGCCTCCTCGTGGTCGCGCGCTCCGAGGCTGTCCACGCACGCCTGACCGAGGCGATCCGGGAGCGGCTCGTCGAGCGCAGCTACCTCGTCCTCGTGGCGGGCGTCCCGCGCTCGCGCACGGGCAGGATCGACGCGCCGGTCGGCCGGGATCGTCGCGACCGCACCCGCCGCTCGATCGACACCGACACGCCGCGGGCCGCCGTCACGTGGTTCGAGGTGCGTGAGCGCCTCGGCACACGCTCCCTGCTCGAGGCACGGCTCGAGACCGGGCGCACGCACCAGATCCGCGTCCACCTCGAGGCGGTCGGGCTCCCTGTCAGCGGCGATCCCGTCTACGGGGTCGCGGGCGACCTCGGCCTCGCGCGGCAGTTCCTCCACGCGTACCGGCTCGCGTTCGACCATCCCGTCACCGGCGCGCGGCTCGTGCTCTCGTCGCCCCTCCCGGTGGACCTCGCGCACGCCCTCGAGGTCGCCCGTGCAGATGCCGCCCGCTAGTGGCACTTCGTGAAGCGACGTGCCCGGCTGACGCTACAGTTCGCCGAACGTTCCACTACCCGGCGACGCCTCCGGACGGGGGTGCCTGGGCACTCCGCCAGGTTCCGTCCGCGCCCGCCGGCGCATCGACATCAACCGAAAGGACTCGATCGTGGCAGTCGTCTCCATGAAGGAGCTGCTGGAGGCCGGGGTGCACTTCGGCCACCAGACGCGCCGCTGGAACCCGAAGATGAAGCGCTTCATCTTCGACGAGCGCGGCGGCATCTACATCATCGACCTCCAGCAGACGCAGGCGCTCCTGGAGGATGCCTACGACTTCGCCCGCAACCTCGCGGAGCGCGGGGGGACGATCCTCTTCGTCGGTACGAAGAAGCAGGCGCAGGAGGCCGTCGAGCGTGAGGCGAACCGTGTCGGCCAGCCGTACGTCGCGCACCGGTGGCTCGGCGGCCTGCTCACGAACTGGCGGACGATCGCCGACCGGATCGGTTACCTGCAGGAGCTCCGCCGCCTGAAGGACGAGGGGCAGCTCGACCTCCTCCCCGCGAAGGAGCGCATCGCCATGACCGGAGAGCTCGCGAAGCTCGAGGCCAACCTCGGCGGCGTCGCGAACATGAAGCGCCAGCCCGACGCGGTGTTCATCGTCGACCTGCGGAAGGAGCAGCTGGCCGTGCGGGAGGCGCAGCGCCTGGGGCTCCCCGTGATCGCCCTCGTCGACACGAACTGCGACCCGGACGAGGCGACCTACGTCGTGCCGGGCAACGACGATGCGATCCGCTCGTGCTCGCTCGTGATCCGCGCCATCGCGGACGGCATCGCGGCCGCGAAGTCGAAGGTCACGGAG
>Ga0210120_1000074_pt1 | contig 25531 bp, 22 predicted proteins | sample Goodyear_PhragA__FD_184868 | JGI IMG/M metagenome (GOLD analysis project Ga0210120, IMG submission 184868) | Wetland microbial communities from San Francisco Bay, California, USA, that impact long-term carbon sequestration - Goodyear_PhragA_D2... | ecosystem: Environmental > Aquatic > Marine >... | reverse complement strand
GACTTCGTAAGCCATGCCGCGCGGCAAAAGGTAATTTCGCGCATACCCGCGGCGCACCTTGACCACGTCCGCTTCGGCGCCGAGCCCGGGAACGCTTTCAGTCAAGATGAGTTCAGTTAAAGGCATGTTGATATTTTTCTAAAACGCCCTCGAGAATTTGCAATCGAGAATTGTCCGGGGGCGACGAGTATAAAAGCGACGAGCAGACTGTCAATGCACGATTCGAAACATAATTTTATTTCGCCCCGATGCGCTCCCAAATTTCATTTCACTAACACCGGCTTTCAAGCCGGTGCCTCGATGCGAAGACAACGCAGCCGTCTTTAACGGCTTACGAGATGCGAAGCCGAATAAAGCTGTTGAAACAGCTTTACGTTTCAGCGCTGACTGCGCACCGGCCTGAAGCCGGTGTTAATGGTCGTGCAGGAATTTGCCTATCCTCATGATGGCTGGCCTACCTTTGCGAGAAACACCGCAAGTTGCGGTGCTCAGACCATGCCGAGCTTCATCCGGCCGGCTTCGCTGATCATGTTCTGGTTCCAGGGCGGATCCCACACCAGTTGGACATCGGCTTCATCGATGCCGTCTATGCTCAGGATTTTGCTTTGCGCATCGTGTGCGATCGCCGGGCCCATTCCACAACCGGGCGCGGTCAAAGTCATTTTCACTTCCACACGCGTGCCGCCTTCGTCCTTTTTCATCAATCGACAATCGTATACCAGACCAAGATCAACAATGTTCACCGGAATTTCCGGATCGTAACATTGTCGGAGCTGGTTCCAGACGTCTTCCTCCGACGCGTCACCATCGGTGCGAGCAGGTTTTTGCGTTTGTTGCGGCTGTGGCTTTTCCATTCCGAGCGCGTCAAGGTCCTTCTCCACCACGCGCGCAAGACCCTGGTAAGTTGCCACGGTGTAGCTCCCGCCGAGGCTCTGCGTGATAACTCCCTGCGTCCCCGCAGGAATCGTCGTTTTCTGGCCACTGGGAATCTGGATCGCTTCGCAGTCGCGCTTCAATGTGAATTCAGTGTTCTCGTACATGCGTTTACCCTTTGCGACTTACTATGCCACAGGACAGAAAATGACGAAATGGCTTTCGCTCCGTTAAATCGTCAAAATCGTTGAATCGTGAATTGTGAACCGATGTAACGTTGTAACCATTCAACGAATTACGAGTTCAATACACATCCCGCTTGTAGCGCTTCTCTCTTTTCAGATTCTCGACGTATTCGTTCGCCTGATCGACGCTCTTGCCACCCTGTTCCTGGACAATCTGGCGCAGCGTCGCATCCACGTCTTTTGCCATGCGGCGTGCATCACCGCACACGAAAAACTGCGCCCCCTCGGCGTCGATCCATTTCCAGATCTCGGCCGCATTATCAGCCAGCTTGTGTTGGACGTAGATTTTGTGGGCCTGATCGCGCGACCACGCGCAATCCAGCCGCGTGAGAACTTCCTTTTTCATGAACGCGTCGAAATCTTCCTCGTAGGCGAAGTCGCATTTAATGTGCTGCGCTCCGAAGAAGAGCCAGTTTTTCCCTTTAGCGCCGGTGACCTCGCGTTCCTGCAAATACGCTCGGAAAGGGGCGACGCCTGTGCCAGGCCCCACCATAATGATCGGCGTATCGGGATTTTCCGGTAGATGAAAGTGTTTTGCTGCGGTAACGAAAACAGGCACAGGCACGTGATCTGCGCGCTGGGCGAGGAATGAGGAGGCCACACCCTGCCGTACTCGGCCGTGGCTCTCGTAACGAACGACGTCTACGATCAAATGCACTTGATCCGGAAACGCCTTGAGGCTCGAGGCCACTGAGTAAAGTCGTGGCTGTAATTTTGACAGCAGCCCGACAAATTCCTGCGGAGTGAGGCGCAGCGATGGGTGCTCGATGAGAAAATCGATCACTTCCATGCCCCATACATAAGTCTGCAAATCCTGTTTGCGGTCTGGAGCCAGAAGAGAACGCAGATTTGGTGCAGCATCGGCGCGCTGTGCGATCGCCTTCAAAAATTTCGGCGTCGGCTGGGTGATACTATAGTCTCCGAATAATGCGTCCCGCAGCTTCGTTGGCTCTCCTTTCAGACGCGGCACTTGTTCGTCACCGGTGGCGCCCAGCGCGCGAATGATTTCGTCCACCAGGTTGGGATCATTCGTTGGATATACGCCGACGGAATCGCCCACCTCGAAGCTCAGGCCCCAGCCGGTGAGATCAAGCTCGAGATGGCGCGTGTCCTTTTCCGACTCCGGACCGCTCAGCCTCCGGTTGATGAGCATTCTGGCTGGAAACGGGTTGGTCCGGGAATACGGCGGCGCGGCAATGGTAGCGGTAGCTTGAGTCATAGCAGAGCCAAATTTGTAGCGGTGATCCGTTCTCGCCGCAAATCTTCAGCCGTCATTCCGGATCGCGACTGTAGGGAAACGTCGTACCGCGCTGCGCAGTTATCCATTTCCTCAGGTACTTCAAGTGTTTGAGGAAATGAAACGCTGTCTCATCGCGATCATAGGATTTTATCTTTTTCTACGGGGCGGCCGATCCGACGCAATCGCGAAATCCACCTGCCGCTTGAATGGATCAACGCGCGCAACAAACACCGACACCTCATCGCCGATCCTGAATCGTTTGCGCGATCGCCTGCCAATCAGCTGCCGCCGGGCGGGCTCAAAAAGATAAAAATCATCCGTTAGCGATGAAACGTGAACAAGGCCGGTGATAAGGGCATCGGGCAATTCGACTAATAATCCGTAGTTGCGAACATCCACAACTGTGGCTGAGAAAATCTGTGGCTTCCGGCCGGCGAGTTGCTGTTGAAAAAACTCGAGTTTCTTCATCTGCGTCGCATCAATTTCCGCGTCGGCAGCGTTTCGCTCGGTTCGTGAAATGTGTTCGGCGATAGAAGTAACTTCAGCCATGTTCGGTTGGCTGGCCGCGCTCGCCGGACCGCTCGGCGGTCGGTCTCTACCTAACGCTCGGTGCACCACCAGATCGGCGTAGCGCCGAATCGGACTGGTGAAATGCAAATAATTTGTCTTTGCCAGGCCGTAATGGCCGAGCGGCTTAGGATCGTACCGGGCGCGCTTGAGACTTTTGAGCAGCCCAACCTTCAGCGCCTGCTCTTCGGGTTTGCCGCGAACTTCGGCAAGCAATCGCTGCAATTCGGCGCGATGAGTTAGATCCCCAACTTTGTAATCAAAACTCAACACGAATTCACGGTACTCTGCGAGCTTTTCCGGGTCCGGATTTTCGTGAACGCGATAGACAGTGGGAATCGCGCGCTTCTTCAGTTCCCGCGCCACCGCTTCGTTCGCTGCCAGCATGAATTCTTCTATTAGCTGGTGCGACTCATCGTTTTCAACGCGCTCTAATCCTGTTGGTTTACCCTCTTTGTCCACCCTGACTTTTACCTCTGGAAAATCGAGATCCAGCGCGCCGTGTTCAAATCGTTTCCGACGCAATAACGCCGCCAGTTCCCAGGCGACGTGAAGCTGTTCACCCAATTGGTCGCGCGGCGGCGAAGTCAAGATCGTGTACGCTTCCTTATACGTAAGCCGGTGTGCGCTGCGAATAACGCTCCGCGCAAAACGCGCGCTTCTGACCAGGCCACGTTTGTCGAAGTGAATGAAAACCGAATGCGTGAGCCGATCGACTCCAGGATTAAGACTGCAAACGCCGTTGCTTAACCGCTCCGGCAACATCGGGATCACCCGGTCGGGAAGATAAACGCTGTTACCGCGACGGCGGGCCTCGCGATCCAATGCGCTTCCCGGCTCCACGTAGGCGGCAACATCAGCAATGTGCACGCCAAGTTGCCACCCGCCGTTTGGAAGCTTCTCCACGCGAATGGCGTCATCGAAATCTCGCGCGTCATCCGGATCAATGGTGACGATGAAATCGTCGCGCAAATCTTCGCGTCCAACCAGTTGCCATCCATTGACCTGTTCGGAAATACGCGACGCCTGCTCCAAGACGTCTCGCGGAAATTCCGTCGGCAGATGATACTTCCGGATGATCGAAAGCATGTCGACGCCCGGTGCGGAGGCCGGCCCGAGCACTTCAATGATTTCGCCTTCAGGATTAACGTGCCGCGACTCCTGACCGCCGATTTTCGAGTGCGCGTCGGCGGTCAGAGACCGCCGCTACAGGGCCCACATAGACGTCGTGCACGAAACGTGGATCATCGGGTACGACATAGTAGAAATTGCGCGAGCGCTGCAGCGTGCCGACGATGGTGTCGTGAGCGCGTTCCAGGATTCGAATGACGCGCCCTTCCTGCCTTCCCTTTATCCGATTCGATGGCGCCTCGCGCGATATGCGCGCGACCACACGGTCTCCATGCATGGCTGTGCCGATATTTTCCGCCGCGATGAAAAGGTCAGGCCCGGTTGTTTTTTCGGGGGTGAGGAAACCGTAGCCAGCTGGATTGATCGACAATTTGCCCGTTACCAGGTCAGCTTCGGCCGGCAAGATGTATCGGTCCTTGCGAATCCGGGCGATCTGGCCTGTGCGCTCCAGTTCCCGTAGCGTCTGGCGCAATGCAACGCGTATCTTGCCACTCGCGCCAATTTTCCGCGCGATCTCGATCGCATTCAGCGGCCGATAATCTTTTCTCGACAGCAGTGCGAGAATTTGTTCCCTAATTTTAGATCCGTTTACGCTCATTCCGGCGAAACAATATGGTCAGGTTTGTCGATCTAACGCGATTTCAATCGGAGGTCTAAAAATGCGAAAGCCGATCATAAGTGGCGCAGTGGCGATGTTATTCGTGGCAAATACTTCATTCGCTGCCGGTAGCGGCAGAATGACAATCGCCAGTTCTGCCTTTCAACAAAGCGGAAATATTCCATCGAAATTTACATGCGATGGCAGCAACGCGAGCCCGCCTCTGCAGATAAGCGGGGTTCCCTCCGAGGCGAAAAGTCTTGTACTTATTGCCGACGATCCCGATGCGCCAAACGGCTTGTTTACACATTGGCTGGTTTGGAACATTCCGTCCCGGACCAATTCGATTGCCGAAGGAAGCGCTCCGAAAGGTGTCCACGGTACAAACGACTTCGGGAAATCCGGCTATGGCGGACCGTGTCCACCCTCAGGCACGCATCGATACTACTTTCGAGTTTTCGCGCTGGATCGCGAACTGGCTTTGCCTTCCGGCGCCAAACGAAGCCAACTGGAGGCAGCGATGAAAGGTCACGTCATCGCGAAGGGCGAATTGGTGGGGCGTTACGCCAAAAAGAAGTAGCGGCAGTGGCCGTCTGCGAACGCCTAGAGAATGCGGATATTTTCGGCGTTCATAGAACGTCGCTACAGCAGTTCGAATAATCGCGCTTCTGCATTAGTCTCATTTATCATGCGCGAGAGGATCTGGAGAATCGGGGACCGCCGCTTTGATGTCTCCCGGCACGCATTGACCATGGGCGTTCTAAATGTCACTCCGGATTCGTTTTCCGATGACGGAGAGTTTTTCACACCGCAGAAAGCAATAGAACGCGGCCTGGTCATGGCCGCGGAGGGCGCACACATCATCGACATCGGTGGCGAATCGACACGGCCCGGCTCGGAACCTGTTGCCGCTGAGGAGGAGTTGCGGCGCGTGATCCCCGTGATCGAAAAGTTGCGACAGAAAATTGACGCCCCGATTTCAATCGACACCTCGAAAGCGCAGGTCGCGCGTGCCGCAATTGAGGCCGGCGCTTCGATCGTGAACGACATTACCGGCGGCCGGGGAGACGAGCGAATGCTGCCGCTTATCGCGGAAACCAAATCGGCTCTCATTATCATGCACATGCAGGGCACGCCGCGCACAATGCAAATCCAGCCGCGTTACACAGATGTCGTTGCAGAAATTTCCGAATTTTTTCGACAACAATATGCCCGCATCATAGGTTTAAGCATTGATCCCATGGCGATTGCGTTTGATCCGGGCATTGGTTTCGGCAAAACGCTCGAACACAATCTCGAAGTGCTCGCGCAGTTGGAGCGGCTTCGGGTGCATGATCGACCTCTAGTAGTCGGCGTTTCGCGCAAATCGTTTCTCGGAAAGTTGATCGGTTCGCCGGCGATCACGGACCGGCTCGTCCCAGGCATTGCGCTGAGTTCGATTTTGCGCGAACGCGGTGCGGACGTGTTCCGTGTCCACGATGTGAAGGAGAATGTTCACGCGTTGCGAGTAACGGAAGCGGTTTTGCAAAGGGCAAAATGATTCATCAACTGATCGATCTATGGGTGCGAGGCTGGCGCAGCCTTGTGGAAGTCCTGATGCTGTGGGTGGCAATCTACTACGGTTACCTCTATTTTCGTGGAACACGCGGAGCCAAAGTCCTGACCGGGCTGGCCATTGTCTTTCTGACTCTGACGTTGATTTCGACACTGCTGAACCTCGTCGTGATCGGCTGGCTGGTGCGAAGTTTCTCTGTTTTCCTCGCTATCGCCTTGGTGGTGATTTTTCAGCCGGAGCTCCGGCGGGGTTTGGCTGCGCTTGGCGGACATCCGATTTTTTCGCTCACCAGTGAAAGACGGGAAACCGTTCACGATTTGGCGGAGGCCGTGACGCAGTTGGCAAACAAACAGTTTGGTGCATTGATCGCCATCGAACGTGACACTTCGATTCGCATTTATGAGGAAACGGGCGTCATCATCGATGGCGAATTTTCTGTCGAACTGATCCTGACCATTTTTCATCCAAAAGCCGCGCTTCATGATGGCGGCGTCATCATTCGTAACGGCCGAATTGCTGCGGCAGCCTGCATCTTTCCCGTGAGTCAGCGGGAAACACTGGACCGCAGCCTGGGGTTACGTCACCGCGCCGGGCTCGGGATTACCGAGGAATCGGATGCCGTGGCTGTGGTAATCTCCGAAGAAACCGGCAGCATTTCCATTTGTCACCGGCGACGAATCGAGCGCAATTTCACTCCGGAAACATTTCGTCAGCGCATCGCGGAAATCCTATTACACAGCAAATATGAAGAGACTGATTCTGAAAAATTGGCGGGCGAAGTTGATCTCACTTCTGCTGGCGACGACGCTCTGGTTTCTAATCAAAAAGAACATCGCGACGACGCCATCGTGGTATGAGAGACCATACCGCCCGCCGGTAACGCAAACGGATTAGGCCCGGTTCGTTACCGCAAAAATCGAGACAAGTTCTCTTCTTCCCATCGCCGGGCACGCCGATATCCGGGAAATTCGCGCTCGCGACGATTGAATTCTTCCGTATGAATGCGCCGGCGCGTGCGAGAAAGCGTTTCGTCCGGCACGACGGAGTGCAGCATTTCGTGATACAGCACGTATCGCAGAAACGACAACGGCACGAAGGGCTGGTCCAGCGCGGGATTAATCCGAATGACCCGGTCTTCCTCTTGTATGGTACCGAAAACGAATTGCTCTCTCGGGCGCTGCTTCCGTCGCCGTCCCCACACCACCTGGTAGCCGCGAATTCGGCCGCGAAAGTGCCGCTGATTTAAATCATCAAAGATCGCGCGCAGATCGAAATGCGTTCCCTCGTCACGCAAGTTCAGCTGTCGCTGCATCGGGAGCTTCGGCTGTGCGAGTTTTCGCTTGGTTGTTCTTTTCTTTCTACCCATTGCCGTGCTCCAACAAAAGTTAACCGCAGCATACTGTAATGGCCTGCAAATGTAGTGACAAGCCGAGCCGCCATCTTGATGCAAAATTTACTGCAAGTTGTTCACCTACAACGGCTTCGGCTCAAACCATCCAAAGAAAACGCTAAACGTGCAACAAGGTTCACAAAACCTTTTCCACGGCACAATTTGGCTGTAACGGAACGGGTTACACCACATTTCACTTTGTCTGGATTCAATGGTTTTGCGGCGGACGCAAAATGCGTATAATCCTTTCAAGTTTCCAGTGAAGAACACTGGAAGGCGTAATCGAATTACAACGGCACGATGACCCCTTTTCTGCGAAAACTGCTCGGCCAAAACTGGCTTCTGTTAATCCTCATGCTGGCGCTCGCCGTTTTTGGTGTCGTCGCGATCTACAGCGCCACATCCACGCGCTCCGATCCATACGCCGCAGATTTTTGGCGGAAACAGGCAAACTGGGTGGCAGTTGGTGTGTTCGCCTTCATAATAACGAGTTTGGTTCACTATCGTTGGATTCGCTGGGGTGCGTTGCCCATGTACCTCGCCGGAATCGTGTTTCTGATCATGACGAAGTTTATGGGCGTGAAGGTTTACGGAGCACGCAGCTGGTTGCATTTGGGACCCATCAACTTTCAGCCGGCCCAACTTGCGGTAGTCGCCGGCATCATGGTGTTAGCCCTGTTTCTCACTCAATTTCGCGACATGCATCCGGCACTGAGATTGCTGCTCTCGGGAGCGATTGCCGGGGCGCCGTGTCTGCTTATCCTCATGCAACCCGACCTCGGCGAGGTCATTATATGGGTCCCTGTGCTTCTGGCGCTCTGGTTCGTTGCCGGTCTGCCGCTGCGCTATTTGCTTTGCATCATTCTGATCGGAATCGCCTTCATTCCACTTGCTATTAACTTCGGCCTTAAACCATATCAGCAGCAGCGGATCACCGCTTTTACGCATCCCGACATCGACAAGCAGGGTTCCGCATGGGCGATTAACCAATCTTTGATCGCGATCGGCTCGGGTGGTTGGTCAGGAAAAGGGTTTAAGGCGCCAAATACGCAAATCGAACTTGGCTTTCTTCCGGCTACGGCTGTGCATAACGACTACATTTTCTCTGCTGTTGGCGAGCAATGGGGGTTTGTCGGAGGAATCCTTCTCATAGGTGCGTTCGCGTTGCTTCTGCTGACGTGTCTTTTCGTTGGTTTTTTCGCCGGCGACCAGCTGGGTCTGCTTCTGGTAATCGGCATCACAGCGCTTATCTTCACGCACATTTTCCAGAACATAGGAATGACTATTGCCATGCTCCCTATCACCGGTGTGCCGCTACCATTAATTAGTTATAGCGGTTCCTTTGTGCTGATGATCATGTTCGGTCTGGGCTTGGTAAACAGCGTCTGGATTCATCGAAACGCTCCAGCATAATCGAAGCAGTCCCCGAGCACGTTACGACGGCAATCAGCCGGTGCCGAAACGATTTACTTTGACGCGGGCTTGCCTGTAGAGTCGGGCGCGCAGAAATGGACGTCGATTACAAGGTTAAGCTCGAAGTCTTCGAAGGCCCGCTCGATCTGTTGTTATACCTGATCAAGCGGGACGAGATCGACATCTACGACATTTCACTCGAGCGCATCACCAGCCAGTACCTCGAGTATCTCCAGGCGTTCAAAGAATTGAACATCGAGCTGGCTGGGGAATTTATCGTGATGGCAGCCAACCTCATCTATCTGAAAAGCCGAAGCCTGCTGCCGCGCGATCAACAGCCTCCCGAAGAAGATGCGGGCGAGGATGATCCTCGTTGGGAGTTAATCCGGCAACTGATCGAATATAAAAAATTCAAGGAAGCAGCAGCCGAACTCAATCTGCGCGCCCTTGAACAGGAACGGATCTTTGTGCGAGAGACTGCCTCCACCCCGGGTAACCAGGAACCTTTGAGGCTGGGCGAGGTTGGAATTTTTCAACTGATTGGCGCTTTCCAAACTGTGATGAAACGCATCGAAGCGCGTCAGGACGTGCAGGAACTTTTTAGTGAACGTTTCAGTGTTTCGGAAAAAATCGATTCAATCATGCAACGCGTCGCTACCGGTGATCGTCTTCGTTTTTCCGATTTGTTTGGCGCGGCTGCGTCACGCATCGAAGTGGTGGTAACCTTTCTCGCGCTTCTGGAGCTGATCCGGCTCAAACAAGTCCGGGCAGTCCAGAAAAATGTGTTCGAAGAAATTGAAATCGCGCCCGCGATGGCGTGAGGCTTCAGAATCATGCCGCGAATTTTGATCGCCGGGTGCGGTTACGTCGGGGAAGCAACGGCCGATTTGTTCCATGCAGCCGGTTGGAAAATCGAAGGCTGGGTGCACTCGGAGGAATCGGCGGCGCGATTATCGACAAAGCCGTACCGCATTCGCGTGGTCGATATTTCACAAAATGCTCAGGTTGCCAAACAGCCGCAAGCATTTGACGCCGTGGTCCACTGCGCCAGTTCTGGCGGCGGCGATGCCGACCTGTATCGCCGGATCTACTTCGACGGCGCGCGCAATCTCCTTAACAGTTTTCCAGCAGCGACAATCCTTTTCACCAGCAGCACTAGCGTCTACGCGCAGCAGGACGGTTCGAAGGTAACAGAAGAAAGCGAAACAAGACCGCTCCGCGAGACCAGCCGCGTCCTTTTGGAAACTGAAAACTTAATCCTCGACACCGGCGGAATCGTCGCGCGGCTCGCCGGAATCTACGGACCGGGACGCTCGGCGCTCCTGAGCAGGTTCTTGAATGGCACGGCGATCATTGATCCGGATCATGATCGCTTCGTCAACCAGGTGCACCGGGAAGACATCGCAGCCGCACTTTTTCTTTTGTTGAATCGAAAACCGCAGCCGCGTGCACAGATTTTTAACCTTGTCGACGATGGACCCACGTTGCAGAGCGACTGCTACCGCTGGCTCGCTCAAAGGCTGAATCGACCTCTTCCTCCGATCGGGCAATCTCAGCGACGAGGTAAGCGTGGGGATACCAACAAACGGGTAAGCAATTCCAAAATGCGCCAGTTAGGCTGGGCACCGCGGTATCCGACATTCGCGGAAGCAATGGAGAAAAGCATCCTGCCGAGTTTTGCGGAAGCTATCGGGCACATCTCATTAACACCGGGCTTGAGCCCGGTGGACACGCCCTGACCAGGCGCGGGAAACCGTTTCAACGGTTTTCCCCAAATTCGCGACGAGCAGGCCCTGTTAGCTAAACCTGCGCAACCTCTTTCGTCGCCAGATCAGCGGCGACACGATGGTCGTGGCGTTCGCCGAACAATTGACGAATGATGTCCTCCACCGGCACTTCCTGCACGTTGATGTCGCTTACATCACACGCCTCGAGGAGCTGCCGGCAGGTTTCTGTGACTTTCGCGCGGGGAACTTTCAATTGCACCGAGACTGGCGTTTGCTCGGTAATTTCGCCGAACATGGACAAATCGCGGGTTGCTTCTTTTTCAAAGGTGAGACTCAAAATTTTGTTGCCGGAAAAGCGATCAACGATCTGCGCCAGCGGTCCATCGAAAAAGATTTTGCCATGATCGATCACCAACACGCGGTGACACAGCTCTTCGATGTCCTGCATGTAATGACTGGTGAGCAATGTGACGATGCGATGTTCCTCATTGTAGATTCGCAGAAATTCGCGCACCCGTTTTTGGCTCACCACATCCAGACCGATTGTCGGTTCATCCAAAAACAACACGCGCGGCTCATGAATGAGCGCAGCGATCAACTCCATCTTCATTCGTTCGCCTAACGAAAGCTCCCGGACCATCACATTCATCTTGTCCCCTACTTCCAGGAGGTCCGATAACCCGTCTACGACCTTTTTAAACCGGTCGCGATCAATCCCGTAAATTGCGCGGTTAAGCTCGAGCGATTCTTGTGCAGGCAGGTCCCACCAAAGGGCGTTCTTTTGCCCCATTAACAAACTGAACTGCCGTTTCATCTCGTTGCGTCTCTCCCATGGAACAAAACCGAGTACCCGCGCTTCTCCCGAAGTCGGGTTTAAGAGGCCCGAAAGCATTTTGAGCACCGTCGTTTTTCCGGCGCCGTTAGGGCCGAGAAATCCCACGAATTCGCCTTCCTCCATTTGAAATGAGACCTGGTCAGCCGCTCGCGTTTCATCGTAGCGCCGCCATACGAGGCCTTTCATCGCCCCCTGGAGCCCGCGCTCCTTGCGGTAAGTGCGATACACCTTGGTCAAGTTGGAGGCTTCAATTACCGGCATAGCTTTGCGTGACGCTACGTGGTCATGGTCCGGGAGCAAAGATCACTTGTTTCTCTAATTCGTCGTCGTCGTCGCGGTCGTCCTCGCATTCGGAAAAATCCATGAATCGAGGATGAAGAGGAAAAGGGGTCGATCCGCTGCTACAGGACATCATCCAGACACGCCAGCAAATGTGAAACCGTTTCCTCGGTTTCGTCGCCCATATTCGACAAGCGAAAAGTTTTGCCGCGGATCTTCCCGTATCCGGGATCGATCACCAAATGATGTTTCTCTCGCAATTTTCGGGCAAACTCCAGCACGTCGATCCCCCTGGTGTTTTTCACGCATGTCAGCGTCTTTGTGCGGAAACCTTCCTCCGCAAAGAAATCGAACCCGGTCCTGCGCACCCAATCGTGCACCAGCGCATTGGTGCGAGCGTGACGAGCGTAACGCGCCTCCAAGCCCTCCTCGAAAATTTCGCCGAGCTTAAACTCGAGCGCATAAATGTGCCCAATGCTTGGGGTGCTGGGCGTCATCCATTGCGCCTGCTCGCCCTTGAACTGCAGGAAATCGAAATAAAATCCGCGATTCGGAACCTTCTCCGCGCGTGCAAAGGCTTTCTCGGAAACGGAGAACAACGAAAAACCCGGCGGCAGTGCGAGCGCTTTTTGTGCGCCGGTGAGCATCACATCAATGCCCAGCGCATCCATTTCGATGTTTACCGCGGAAAACGACGACACCGTATCGACGATAAGCGCGACCTCAGGATACTTGGCTAGAACGCAACAAATTTCGGGGAGCGGATTCATCACGCCCGTCGAAGTCTCACTATGGGTCAAAGTAACGGTGTCGAATTTTCCGGTGGCCAATTGCCGATCGAGATCTTTCGGGTCGATATGTTTTCCCCACTCCACCTGAAACGGTTCGGCATTTTTTCCGCATCGCTTCGCGACATCGAACCACTTGTCGGAAAACGCGCCGCACATGCAGCAAAGGACGCCCCGGTGGACCAAGTTGCGGATGGATGCTTCCATCACCCCCCAGGCCGATGACGTGGAAAGAAATACCGGCTGCTTTGTTTTGAACAACGCCTGAAGCTTTGGATGAACGGCGCGGTAAAGATTTTTGAAATCTTCGCTGCGATGGCCAATCAAAGGATGCGTGAAGGCGGCCCACGTTTCTTCCGAGACTTCCACCGGTCCGGGAATGAAAAGCTTATTGTGAGGAGTCATGATCCAACATCCAACATCCAACATCCAACATCCAACATCCAATGGTAAACTTTCACGGCCCAACTTGCTCGATGCGTCATCGAGATGTACGCGTCATTCATGCGACGCCTCTGTCTCGCTTCTGTCTTTTGCCTCCTTTTTGTGAGCGCATACGTGGCGCAAGCCGAACCGCCAGACTACCTCGTGTTCGTCAGCAACGAACGGTCGGGAGACGTAACGGTGATCGACGGCAAGAGTGACGCGGTCGTGGCCACCTTTCCAGTCGGCAAGCGACCGCGTGGCATTCATGCGACGCCGGACGGCAAACGTCTGTTTGTCACAGTAAGCGGCTCGCCCCGAATGGCGCCCGGCTTGGATGAAAATCGTGCCCCGGCCGACAAACGCGCTGACGGCCTGGCGGTGATCGATACGGCATCCCGCAAATTGATCGATCGCTGGCACGTCGGATCGGATCCTGAGCAATTCGCAATCAGCAAAGATGGAAAATTCGCGTTCATTGCGAATGAAGACGATGCCACCGCTTCAATTGTCGATCTCGATTCGGGGCAATCGCGCGGAAAAATAAAAGTGTCGGAGGAACCTGAAGGCGTAGGCGTGAATCCGGGCAATGGTGAGGTCTACGTCACCTGCGAAGAAAAGGGCGAAGTGTTCGCGATCGATCCCGATCAACAACGAGTAATTGCGAAAATCGACACCGGCGGCAGACCGCGTTCCGTCGCATTTTCGCCCGACGGCTCGCAGGCGTATGTCGCTTGTGAGAACGGCGGCTATGTCGAAGTGATCGATGCAAGATCGCACAAACCTTCGTCGAAGATCCAACTACCCACTGGCTCACTGCCGATGGGTACTGCGGTGTCGCCCGATGGCAAAGAACTTTACGTCTCGACCGGCCGAGGCAACGCAATCGTTGTCATCGACACGGAAAAGAATGCAGTGGTGACAACGATTCCGGTTGGAAAACGTGTCTGGGGAATCGCGCTCGATCCGACTGGGACAAAACTCTACACCGCCAACGGCGCCTCAAACGAGGTATCCGTTGTGGACATAAAATCGCGCAAAGAACTGCGCCGCATCAAAGTCGGCGACGGCCCCTGGGGGATAGCCATTGTAATCACCGCCAAATAAATAGCACTCGGCGCGTCGCAGCGTTGAAACCTCTCTCAATGCATTTGGCCCGCGCAGCGCCGCCGGAGCAAAACCGCCTTCGCCCAATTTACTCCGCACAGCACCTATCCACGTCAGCCAATGTGCCGCGGCTTGCGAACAGCGGCCGTTCTTCGCAAGATGGATATGCTAAGCAAAGTCGAAGAAGGATTACGTCTTCAACTACGGCAAATCAACGCGACCGCGATGTCCTGCGTCTCCGCAGCCGTGCAAGTGAAGCGGGCGAAAGATATCGGAAGTTCTGTGGCGGCACGCTTTGAAGACAGAGCTCACGTAAGAAAACCGGCCGATGTAGTCTCCAAACAGAACCAATCACGATTGCGTAACCGCGATCACGCTTGCCGTAGTAAGCTAGAAGCTCGCGATAGGCAATTCCGCCATACTCGAAGTCTGGGTAATCTTCCCGAACAGATACGAAGATCTGATCGGATGCGTCGAGGTTGTGAGCTTTTGTGCTTCGGACTGCCGGCAACGCTCGCGGGGCTTATCCGACAGCGCGTCTACCTCTGTAAGCGCTTCCGCAAGGTAAGCGACTCGATGGTGCAGTCCCAAGCGCTTCGCCTTTCGATGAATACCGACGTCTTCGGTAACGAGAACATCGACGGAGTCGGCATATACTGCCGCCAGAAGCTGATGATCAACCCAGTCGTGACTCTCCTCGTCCGCGATCCCGAGAATAGCCATCTACACGAGTTGATGCTGGAGGATCAGGAAGCGCTGGATATTTGCCGAAGAGAGTTTTTCGTAACTCGGGGCGACTCTCATCTCGATCCCCGCGGATGTCCCGTCGCTGCGCGGAATGAACGAAAAGTGGAAACCCAAGTTCGTTCGCCTTTTGTGCAAATAGAGTAGCCGTCGACCTGAGTGGTTCGCTTTCTTCCGGAGCTGTCGGCTCAAGGGGGATGAAGATGTTAGTGTCGATCAGAAACTTCAAAGCGGCTGCATAAGCGAACTAACTGAATCGCCGGTCGTACTCGCGAGAGATACGCGTAAGCAGGGCTGAATACTCGAGCTCCGTTTCAGATAGATTGAACCATTCGAACGGATACGGCTTCGCATTCGTCGCGCGAAATCGCAGAAACTGAAATTCTTCGAACGCTGAACGAGCTTTGTCGTTGAGACGTTGCTCGGCCTGCGCCGCTTCTTGGATAGGATGTTTATATTTCCTGCCATCCGTCGGCCAGCGCTTTCGTCCTTCAAACGAGACGTAATGATCCGCGAAGTTGATTCCGATGAATGCGACCCGGATTGGATTGCCACCGCCGCGTTTGAATTGGTTTGCTTGGTTGATTAGGTCACTGATCACGCGGTCGATCTGCTTAATCATCGCTTTCGCAAGAATCTTTGTTTCGGCCCCGATCTCGATAGTCGCAACTGGGCCGCGAGCCACGAGCATGCCCTTTTCTATCACCGCAACGGCCGCAGGCACGAGCTCGCCAAACGTTCCGTCACCGCGCCGGCCCGGTTTACCCGTCATGATGTTCCGAACGTTCACAACGCGTTCGTGATGTTTGACGCGCTCGATGAGTTTTTGCGACTTGTTGATCGCAACAAGATCTTCGTAAAGCTGCGACGCCACGAGATCACCGAGATTCGATTTGCGGTGCAGGTACGGTTTGCCCTCGAATAAATCGCGAAACGTTCGGAGTAGAGCGTACTTCGCGGCGCTCATTGTTCGACTCGGAGAGTCGAATGGCTCACACCACACGTCCGCGGCATCGCTGTCGCGAGACGCAATCGTTGCTCCGCGATTTTCAAATACGCCGGCTCGATCTCATTGCCTATACTGTTCCGGCCAGTCGCAACGGCAGCAAGATTGGTTGTTCCCGTTCCGACAAAGGGATCGAGAATGGTGTCGCCGGCGAATGAGAACAGTTTGATTAGCCGCTCGGCAAGAATCTGCGGAAATGGCGCAGGATGTCCGCGTCGTGTAGATTCGCCTTTGATGTCCAGCCAGGCGGCTCGCAGCCATGATCGCATTTCATCTCGCGTCAGCATCGAAAGAGCTTTTTGAAGTGGCGAGGGCGAGCGGTATTCGCCGCCTTTCCGCAGAAACAAGATATATTCAACGTCGTTCTTAATTATCGCGCCTGGCTGATATGGCTTACCATAAAAGCCCGCGCCATTTCCCTTCGCTTCGGTCACTCCATTGGCGATCTTAAACCACAGAATCGGAGTTAAAGCATCCAGACCAATTGGTCTGGCGCGCACCATGACGTCAGCGTGCAGCGGCATGACCCGATGGCGTCCTTGACGTCGCGGGATACACACGTCGCCGATGACACAACAGATTCTTCCACCGGGCGCGAGGACCCTCGCGCATTCGCGCCAAGCTCTATCGAGTTCATCAAGGAAGGCGTTGTAATCGGCGATTTCCCCAAGTTGTCGCTCGTTGCTTTCGTAGTTCTTCAACGTCCAGTACGGTGGCGATGTAACGATCAGATGGACGCTCGCATCGGGGATCCATGAAAGGTTTCGCGCGTCACCGAGGTGAAGATGGTGACTCGTTCTATCGAAAGGCACCGGCCACGGATGCGTTCGATAATACGCATTCGCGCTTAGTAGTTTTGTAATCGCACCCCGTTTGTTATCGGAGAAATCAGTCGTCGAGGTTGCCGGATCAAACGCGCCAGCCAGATTCGCATCTTCAGCACGCTTCTCCTTCGCCCTATGATGCCGAAACCCATTCGTTGCGCCATTAGCAGGCTTACGGACGAGGTAAAGCTGTTCCTCTTCCCTAACGCGGCGCTTGTATTCGGGATGCGACGGCGATTTTTTTGCAGCCGTTGAGGTCTTCGGCATGTCGATCTTTAACATGCGGAAGCGCAGGATTCCATTCGGAAATTCTCTACATTCGGTCAAAACTTCTCCCATATTCGCTATTTCTACGCGGCAGCTGACCGCGATAGTTCGACCTTCAGTCACTCAGTAACGCAGTTACCCGCCCGCGTAATTCGGGTAGCGCTCGCGCAGCTCGTGCGACAGGCGGTCGGCTTCCTCGGTGTTGCCAGCCTGGCGAAATGCCAGCGCGGCTTTGTCCAGCGCACGCGGGGTGATGGCCGGATCGTCGTAAAGCAGAGCGACGCCTTTAAATGCTTTGCCGGCGTCATCGAAGTTTCCGCGCTCCAGTTGCACTTCGCCCGCTAGCAGACGCGCTTCTGCGTTCACACGGCCTTCCGGCTGCAGTGCCATGATTTCTTCGGCGATCTTTTGCGCCTCGTCAGGTTTATGGGCGCTTATCTTAACTGACCCGAGCGTCAGGAGTACCTTTGCCTTTCCCGCCGGGTCCTTGGCAGTCTGCAAATATTTGGCGAACGCTTCCTCCGCTTCGGGCAAATTCTTTAGCTTTGTGGCCGCGTCACCGAGATAAAACAGGTAATCGGGTTTAACGGTTCCGCTGTTATCAATCTTTCGCAGTGTGCTCAGATATTTCTCGGCGGCTTGGAAATCTTTCTGGTTATAATATTCGATTCCGAGCCACTCCAGAACCTCCGGCGGGACATTGGCATTCGGGCTGTCCGCCATGAAAGCGTTCACCTCTTTGGTCAGCGCGGCCTTGTTCTTCAAATAAAACTGACAAAGAATGATCCGAACGGACGCGAGATTGTAATACTGTTCTTTATTGAGTTCTCGGGCGGTGTCCAGCGCGGTCAATGCCGTCTTGTAATCTTTGGCTTCGAACGCGGTTTTCCCGATGTAGTATTGCGCCTGCGCGGCTACAGAACTCTTGGGGAATTCTTTCAAGAGTTGCCGAAACGTATCGACCATTCCCTTCGTGTTGTCCTGTTGGCCGAGGATCAAAGCCTTTAATTGCAAAGCGGCTTCGCGCTCGTGGGCCCTGGGGTATTTGGCCAGAACGATGTTTAAATCGGTAAGTGCAGCACTGTAATTTTTGCTTTGTTCGTACGCGAGAGCCCGCTGAGCCAGAGCAGCTGGCATCTGCGGGCTGTCAGGAAACGTCTGCATGTAATAGGTGAAAGCTTCGATGACTCCGGACGTGTTTTTCGTCTGAATGTGGCACAGTCCAAGTTTGTAAGCGGCTTCGGCACGCAGTCGTGCCGACAACTCCGATGCGCGCAGTTCGCCGTACATTGAGGCGGCTTCTGTGTAATTCTGCTGCTTGTAGAGCGCCTCGGCTTTCAGCAGTTTCGCCTGATCAGCACGCTCATTTGTCGGATTTGTTGCGAGGAATTGATCCACTGCAGAAGCCAGCGCCGAGGGATTGGAGTTATACACGTTAATCAGCTGTTGATAAGCGGCGTCCTTTGCTTCGTCGCGATCCGGAAACTTTTTGACGATTTGGCGATAGAGCACATCAGCTTCCTTTGTATGATCAAGTTGTCGCTGGCTGTTTGCGGCGAGCAATAACACTTCGGCCTGCGCAGCTTCAGGCAGTTTATCCAATTCCTTTTTATAATCGGCGAGCAACTGCGTGTATTGACCGGTCTGATATTGGAGCCGACGCAACCCGACTTGCGCAATGGCGCGGAATTTTCCCGCGTCAGGAAGAGTCCGGACCTTCTGGAATAACGCGGCGGCTCGCTGAGCCATCGCGCTGTCGATCTTGTTTTTGTCGGCCTGAACGAGTTCCAGCGCGATTAATCCACCACGAACCGCACACTCTGCTTTCAGGGCCGGCTTCTGCGCTTCGTTAGCAAGCGCCTCGTATTGCTTCAACGCGTCGACTTTCTTTCCGCGGGCGGCGAAAATGGACGCCGCCGTCACACGCGCATCTTCACGATAAGGATTTGGATTCCCCGACTCCGCAACTTCGACGTAAATATTAGCCGCTTCATCTTTCCGCCCGAGAGATTCCAGGCAGCGAGCTTCAAAATAGCGCGCGGCAAGCATGACCGCTGGTTCCTTCGATCTCGCGGCGGAACGATGAAAAAGCGGGAGCGCCGTGCTGTAGTCTTTGTCTGTAAAAGCCATCTCCGCGAGTGCAAAAGCAGCCGGGCCGGCAAATTCGCTGTCGCCATAATCGTTGAGGACCTTCTGCAAGTTAGTCCGTGCATTCGCGTCGCGATGGAGGTTTCGGTAGCATTCGCCGAGCGAAAAATAGGCGTTCGCCCGGCCCGGCCGCCCGGGATAGTCGTCGAGATACTTTTGATATTCCGGGATCGCCAGGTCGTACAATTTGCGAGCGAACAACCCGTTGGCGTAATCAAGCTGACGCTGATCCGCTCCTTCCGCTTCGCGCGCCGGCGGCTCCGGAGCGTTTTCCTTCAGGGAGCGGAGGACCCTGTCGATTGAGTCATCTGCCGGCAGCGCGCGCCGAACAGGCGGCTCATCTGCCGGCAGCGCGCGTCGAATGGGAGGCTCATCTACCGGGCGCGCCCGGCGTACTTCCGGTTCCGATTGGGCAACGGCGATGCTCCCGGTACAAAGCAGTATAGCCGCCGCGATAATGTGGCAGGGACAGCGCCCTGCGCCGTCCGGACGCCGCAGCGCGGCCTCCCTGCCGCCGCGAATGATGTTCATCTTGCAGTAGCGAAAGCCACATTCGTTATTCCTGACTCGGTGCAAATGTTCAGCACGCCAATGATATTTTTATAGGCGCCCGCTTCATCGCCGCGAATCACCACCGCTTGTTCCGGATTGAGTTGGGCCAGACCTTTCAGCAGTTCCTGGAGCTCTGGACCGCTGAGCGTGCGCCGGTTCACAACCACATTGCCGTCCGCTTTTACATTAACGATTACGTCGCCAATGGGCGCTGTCTTCTCTTTCGCAGCGGACGCTTTCGGTACCTTCACATCAAGCTCGTTCTCAGTGCGCGCCGCATTCCATGTAAGCAGGAAAAAAATCAGAAGAAGCAGCAGCACGTCCACGAGCGGCGCCAACTGAATGCCGGGATGATGCAAAGGTGCGTGACCGCGTAAATTCATGATGCGAGGTGCGCGAAACGCGATTCTGGGTCCGCGATAGTCGTGCGGTCGATTGTCTCATCGCAGGAAGAGTGAGCGAATACCAAAAAATGGGTGAACTCCTGTTTATAGCGACGAAGGCCGTATCTCTCGACGGTGTTCGCGAATATCGATTTCGCGGAGCGACGAATCTGGCTGGCTTCCTCGTACATCTCGAACTTCGGCAAGTTTTGCAATGTCATGCGATGCACAGCGATCGCCCCCTGGCGCGCCAGCTTCCAAATCTCCAGATCTCGATAACTCATTCTAACATCCCGTATCCGTGTCCCGCGTCCCCATCCCACATCACAATTCGTGCTCTATCAAAACGGGCGCTCGCTCAGCACGTCTGTTGTATTGCAATGAAAGCAACGCCAGGACGTGGGTGGAAGCTGCTTCGAGGTCCGAGATCAGCTTCTGCGCCCTGCCACGAAAGAAAGCATAAAAAACCATGGCCGGGATACCAATCGCCAGGCCTGCAGAAGTGTTAACCAACGCCTCGCTGATCCCGCGCGAAAGCGCCACATAACGCGCCGATCCGACATCGGCCCCAAGCGCACCGAAGGAATGAATGATTCCGAAAACTGTGCCTAACAAACCCAGCAACGGCGCAATCATTCCGATGTCGGCAAGATAAATCACGCGGTTATTCAAACTCGCCGCCACTCGTGTTCCTTCCGTTTCTGCAATCTCGCGGACCTGCTGGAAATCTGCGTGCGGATTCTTGGTTGTGAAATCAAGCATTTTTTGCACTACTCGCGCGATTGCCTCACCATGCCGGTTGGAAACGGCAAGCAAACCAAGATAATCCCGCTTGCGCAGGAGCGCATCGGCGGTCGCCATGTAACCGCTGGTAACCACTGCGCCCCGCCGGATCGTCAGAAAGTAAACCACCACGAGCGCCACGAAAAATACCGACAATAGAAACAGCGGGATCATCACCGGGCCCGCGTTGACCAGCGTCTCCAGAACCGTCTGCGAATGCTGCGGCACCAAAGCCGGGGTCGGCTCCTGCGCAAAGAGAGGCGACGCGCTCCCGAGCGCGGCAAAAAACACAACCCAGATCTTCATGCTGGAAATTTGGTAATGATATGCGGAGCGATCCAACGATGCAAATACCCCTCAGGTGGAGGTTGAGTATTAGATTTGGATTTTTGAAGAGTGTTCATAAATACGTCTTTTTCTGATCGGTTCTCGCCCAAAAGGAAGAAGTAAGAATGATCGTTTCATCTGGAATGACGCCGCACTCTGGCCCTTTTGCGTCATTTACCGGCGCACAAGGAAAATGTGCGCTGGTTGAATCTCCGGGTCCAGCTCAACGTAATTTTGGCGCCCTCGCCAGGTGTAACGAGCGTCGCTCAACAAATCGTGCACCTGATACTCGTCGCTTTCGGCCTGCCCGAACTCTTCAATTGGTGCGTACACGAACGAGTTCTGTTTGCGAAACGGATCAAGATTCACCACCGCCAGGATGATATTGTCGCGAGCCGGCGTCATCTTGCCATAGAACAACACCGCATCGTTATCGGCCTGATAGAACCGTAGATTCGTATACATCTGAAGGGCGCGATTTTGCTTCCGGATCCTGTTTATGCGCGTGATCCAGTCCTTGATGTTTCCAGCTGCGTTCCAATCGCGCTCCTTGATCTGATATTTCTCTGAGTCGAGATATTCTTCTCGGCCCGGCAGCGCCTGGTTCTCGCACAATTCGTAACCGCTATAGATTCCGTAAAGTGGTGAAAGCGTCGCAGCCAATAGCACGCGGGTCATGAACGCGGGCCGGCCGCCTTCCTGAAGCGCAAACGGGAGAATGTCGGGCGTATTCGGCCACAGGTTGGGCCGATAATATTCGCTCATCTCCGTCTGTGTAAGCTCGGTGAAATATTCGATGAGCTCCTGCTTCGAATTTCGCCAGGTAAAATAGGTGTAGCTCTGGTTAAAGCCGGCTCTGGCCAATGCCTGCATCATCTTTGGCCGGGTAAACGCCTCCGATAAGAAAATCGCGTCGGGATACTTCTCCCGTACGCCGCGGATCAAATACTCCCAAAAGGCAACCGGTTTGGTGTGCGGATTGTCCACACGAAAGATGCGGACCCCGTGTTCGGCCCAAAAGAGCACGACGCTCTTCATCTCGGCCCAAAGTTCCCGCCAGTTTTCGCATCGGAAATTTAACGGATAGATGTCTTCGTACTTTTTCGGTGGGTTCTCGGCGTATTTGATCGTGCCGTCGGGACGTTTGTAGAACCAATCGGGATGCTCCTTGACATAGGGATGATCGGGCGAGCAATTGATCGCGAAATCGAGGGCGATTTCCATTCCCCGGTTGCTTACCTCTTTTTGCAGCCAATCAAAATCCTCGAGCGTCCCTAACGACGGTTCGACCGCTTTGTGTCCGCCAGCCTCGCTGCCGATTGCCCACGGCACGCCCGGATCACACGGCTCGCACGTGACGGCATTGTTTCGCCCTTTGCGGTTCGTGTGACCGATCGGATGAATCGGCGGAAAATAAATGACGTCGAAGCCCATAGCCCTTGCGTCATCTACTCGCGGCAAACAATGGCGAAAAGTTGATCCGCGATCGGCACTCCCTTCTGCCGAGCGCGGAAAAAATTCATACCAAGCACCGAACAACGCCGTTAGACGACTAACCACGACGCGCGGAGCCGGTTCGTACTGAGTGGCATCGGCACGGTCCGGATAAGTTGCCATCAGAACTTCCAGTTCGCCCGATCGCGCGACCGCGTAAATTTCTGAATTTGCCCCGTTGGCGATTTCCTCGGCGAATTCCCTGAGGCGCGCGCCATCCGCCTTGTCACGCGCTCGACCGGCGCCCGCTTTCACAATCGCAGAACCCTCCAGGGCTTCGCTGCGCAGGTCGGAAATGCCAGCCTCAAATTTTTTAGCTAACTCTTGCTGCCAACTGCGAAACGTATCAGTCCACGCTTCGACGGTGTATTCATGAATGGCCTGATCGTAAAGGGTGCAAACACCGCGCCAGCGATCGTTATCGACGAGAATCATCGGCGTTTCCCGCCATGTGCGCTTCCCGACGACGCGCCACTTCAAAACAGCCGCAACAACGTCGTGGCCGTCCTTAAAAATGTCCGCTTCAACGACGAGATCTTCGCCAATGATCCGTTTGACTGGATATCGCCCGCAATCGATCAGCGGCTCGATATTTTCTATTACCACGGATGGAAACGCCCGCGCCATGAATAATGAATCAACCAAGATTCAGATCGAACGAAAGGACAAATCCGATTGGTGGGAACACCGCGCCGCGGTGTGCCGCGGCGGCGACCGCAGCGCGCCGCCGCTACAGGAAAACCAAAGAGAATGAAACCGTTGCTACAGCGCCAACTGGAAGGCGCACTCGTACAGACCGGAGTTGCGATTCACCTGACGGCGGACACGTGTCCCCAACACGCCTTCGAACATATCCTGTTCGAACCGACCGACGATCGGGTACTCCTCCACCAGGTTCAGAATCGGCGAATGACATTCCAGAATGTGAGGGCCGCCGTCTTTGCCGTTGTTGATGAACTGCGCCATGTAGCCCTCGCCGTCGCGGACTTGCGCAAGCCATTTCGCGCGCTCAGCCACCGTGTCTCCCTTGATCCTGGCCTTCAGCGCTGCGGTCTTCTTTTTGAAAACGCTGTAAAGCAGCTTCTCCGGCGCGTTTGGGCCATAGATCTCTTCGGCCGCTTTCAAAACGTCGACCGTCAACTGGTGGCTATCGGCCTGAAAAAGGTCGTGAGTGCGACGGGTGAGGCGGTACACCATTTCAGGCCTGCCCATTTTTTGCGGGCGCCGCCAGGTGTCCAGATAACCGTCCCGATGCAGCGTAATGCAATGCTGTTTGATGCCCATGTAGCTCATCCCCATTTTGTCGACGAGCTCGTTAACAGACATACCTTTCGTACGCTTAAGTGAGTTGATAATATCAAGCCGCTGGGTGCGGCCAATTTCTGAGATTAGACGTTGGTTCATAGGACTGAAAGTGGTTGGAGTGGAGCGAAAGTGCGGGACTTTACACGCCGCAATCTTTAATACGCAAGCTTAAAATTTACACAACGTCCGAAGGGAAAGGAAATTGCGTGATGCGGTTGCCGGCACACCGCGCGCGAAGTCCGGCGGCAGAAAACAGTCAGTACTAATTTCGCTGCAAATTCGGACGTTTGATCCACTTAGCGTCCATTCGGTCAGCTCGTCGGCCTTCCCCAGGTCACGGCGGACCAAGCCGCTCTAATCTCGACTTCGTCCCAATAACAAGGAGCCTACGAGTAGAGATACTCGTCGTGATACTCGCGCTGTGGCGCGAATTGGACGTTCTCGTTTTCCGTCTCCGGATATTCGAAAATTTTGCCCTCGTAATTACGAATCACAATCTTCTCGTTATCGTGATAAAGAATGTAACCGGGATTGATCGGCACTTTTTTTCCGCCACAGCCGGGCGCGGTTCGGTGAATCGCTCATCGCGATTTTTGTTGTCAGCGCTGCCGTTTCCTAATAGAAGGGATTTCTCGCTCTGTGGGTGCGAGCGTGTGCGGAGTTCGAACACATGAAGCAGAACAAAGCACGAAGAAAAAAATCCGCGCCTCGAAAAACTCGAGCCGCTGCCGCACCGGCACGCAGAAGCGCATTGCCCGCGAGTCTGGAACTACTGCGCGCAGACGATCTGCTCCATTTGCAGGTTGAGTTTAACAATCTCGAATTCGACGCGAACGATGGCAAAAAACCGGCGCTAGTAATCAAGAATCCAGCGCAGCCGGCCTATCTCGTTTTCGTTTTTCCACCGCAAACAATTGCGGAGTCCGCCTATTTCGAAGCGACGATCGTCAAACCGGATGGCGACCCCAGCCGCCCGGACCCCGATGCGACAAAACCGAGCACCTATCATGAAACGCTTCCCGCGCCCGGTTTCACGGGAGCGAAAGCGAGTCGGACCGCGCTAATCGGTCACCCCGCACGTCTCGCCTTCACTGTTCCAGCTAATGCGAGGATTCCGTTTTCACTCGAGGGCCTGCTCGATTGGTCGCGATTGGGATTAAGCGTCAACGGCATTGCCGCGATTGGCAGAAATCCGCCTGCGGCAGAGATCGCCAGCGCCCCGGCAATCAAAGCGCCGACCACGACGGAAACTGCAATCGAACTCCCCTATCGACTTGTTATTTCGCCGAACCGCAACGTAGCATGGGTGCATCGCGTAAAGCCGTTTACCTCACGCGGGCGAACGGAACTTTGGCACACACGACTGGCGCTGAAGGTAGCGGGTAAAATTTCCGAGCTTTCAAAAAATAATCTCGCTCCGCTTCGCGCAATTTGGTCGCCCGATTACGATTCTAGAGCGCTGCCACCGGTGGATGACGATCCGGAACTGGGTCGCACCGCGATGTCGCGCAACGACCGGCATCAAAT
>Ga0210120_1000073_pt1 | contig 25566 bp, 22 predicted proteins | sample Goodyear_PhragA__FD_184868 | JGI IMG/M metagenome (GOLD analysis project Ga0210120, IMG submission 184868) | Wetland microbial communities from San Francisco Bay, California, USA, that impact long-term carbon sequestration - Goodyear_PhragA_D2... | ecosystem: Environmental > Aquatic > Marine >... | reverse complement strand
ACTGCCAGGGGGGAGAGTCGAACTCCCGACCAAGGGCTTATGAGTCCCCTGCTCTACCACTGAGCTACCCTGGCTTTTGATTCGTGCGCAAAACCTAGCGAGTTTTTTTTGACGACCAACCCCGAATGCTTTCGGGGATGCTCTACTATTGAGCTACCCTCGTGAACAGGAGACAGAAATTGAGGGCTCCGCCCCGCAGTGTCAACGACGCAGAGGAATGATGCTATTTATCCGCTGCTTTCGAAAGGTGCGGTTTTAAGTCTTTGCCGCGGCCGCGCACGGCAGCCATGAAACAGACGCCGCTATGCTCGGTCACTGCGCCCGTCCAACCTTCCTGATGCACATAGCGCCAGCCAGGGAACCGCAACGGCGCTCCGGTCTTTGTGTCTCTTTCAGCAGGAAATAGAAAAAACTGCATGCGTTTCTCGGCCACCCAGATTTGGGCAATGCGCCGCGACTCGTCGTCATCGAAAACGCGGCAACCGATTGTGTCGAAATCAGCGAACTCCGGCGGAACATCATAATGCTCCAGACCGTGTTTCATGAAAAATAAATCGCTTAATGTTCCTGCTTCAGCCTTCACCGGGTCCAGCATCACCGGTCGCGTGGAAGCAGCAACGCTCAACAATTTGCGAGCTGTCGCCGACCCCGGGAAATCATTCAGGTGGCTGAGAAAATTGAACACGAACACGCCAGCAATGACCACAACGGCGATGCTGATCGCGAGCACAGCCGGGTTTCGCACCATTTTTTTCCAAGTCCACTTGGTAGCGGGAACCAGGTCTTTTTCAGAGAACCATTCGGCGGACTCTGCCGGAATGGGAACAAGTTGAACCAACGTCGCCACGGCACGATCGAAGTTCTGCTGATTCGCAAATTCGACAGAGCCATCCGCGCGGGATACTGCCGAGCGCATCGTACGGTCGACCTGCTGTCGCGCGCTGATCGGCGCGCAATTTAAAAGGGCGCGCTGACGGCGCATTAAAGACAGCATTCTCATACGTCGCCTGCTTGAGGAAATTTCGCGTCAAGCCACGCCTGCAATTGCCGGCGGCCCTTCGCAAGGAAACGCGAAAGCTCGTTTAACTTGAGTTCGGCCAGATCGAGGATTTCGCGGTAATCGAATTCGTCGAGATAAAAGAGAGCCAACGCGCTCCGCTGCGGATCGGGCGCCGCCGAAATCCAAACTGCGAGCTGCGTTGGATCGAGACGTTCGATTTGTGATGCCGCCGCCGGAGCGATGTCTTGCTCGTCCATTTCAAATGACTCGGGTTGCAACTCTGTTTTCGTCGCTTCCAAACAGCGCCAGCGCGCATCCCGGAAAAGCCAGAACGGCTCCGTGGGCACCTCGCCGCGAGCAGCGCGAACGCCCCCCTCACGCAGCGTAGCATGAAAGACTTCCTGCGCCTTGCGAGAGTCGCCCAGCATCAGGAAACAAAAACGATATAGCTGTGGCAGGTTTTGCTTTTGATCCGGCACGCCTGAAGATCCCCGAAAAAACTTCGTGCACTCTACGCGACTGCTTGGGATGGACAAGCGTTTGCCGCCAGTTCATTGGACGGAACGTTGCCGGCTGTAGTGTTCGCTGTTCCCGCAACGGAGTTCGTATCGCCGGGCCGTAAACACGCGCTGAGACAGCGCACGCTACAGCAGTTTTTTCAAACGTCGCGCGACTTCCTCCGCGTTTTCCCGACTGTTGAACGCGGAAATACGGAAGTAACCTTCCCCTTGTGCGCCGAATCCTGCGCCGGGCGTGATGACGACATTCAATTCGCGCAGCATGCGATCGAACAGTTGCCAGCTCGTTAGGCCATTCGGCGTTTTGACCCAGAGGTAAGGTGCGTTTACGCCGCCGAAAACTTGCAGACCGGCGCTCGTCGCGGCACTTCCAAGGATTTTCGCGTTGCCCATGTAGTGATCGATGAGCGCGCGAATTTCTTTGCGCCCTTCGGGTGAGTAAAGCGCTTCGGCGCCGCGTTGCACCGGATAAGAGACGCTATTCGATTTGGTGCTCCAACGTCGCTGCCAAAGTGGATGCAACGGGAGACGGCGACCATCGCCCGTGCGGGCGAGTACCAATTTCGGCAGGACCGTAAACCCGCAGCGGACACCGGTGAAACCGCCGTTCTTCGAAAAGCTGCGAAATTCCATTGCGCATTCTTTTGCACCCGGAATTTCGAATATGGAATGTGGAATTTCGGCATCGGAGATGTACGCCTCATACGCGGCATCGAAGAGCAGAAGTGCGTCATTTTCCCGCGCGTACTCGACCCAGTTCGAGAGCTGCGCACGTGACGCAACAGCTCCGGTTGGATTGTTCGGAAAACAAAGATATGCCAGATCAACTCGTTCTCTTGGTGGCTCCGGCACGAAATTATTTTCAGCCGTGCAAGGCAGGTAATGAATCCCTTCGTAGCCGCCATCTTTTCGAACTGGGCCGGTGTGGCCCGCCATAACGTTTGTGTCGACGTAAACCGGATACACCGGGTCGGGAACCGCGACCTTGTTTTGGGCGCCAAGGATATCGAGAATGTGACCGCAATCGCACTTCGATCCGTCGGAAACAAAAATTTCGTCGTCGGCGATCTCGATGTTGCGATCGCGGTAGTCGCACTTCGCGATGCTCGACCTGAGAAATTCATAACCCTGCTCCGGGCCATAGCCGTGAAATGTCTCGCGATGCCCAAGCTCATCGATAGCGCACTTCATTGCTTCAATTGCCGCGCGTGGCAGCGGCTCGGTCACGTCGCCGATACCACAGCGAATCAAGCGCTTTGCAGCGTCAGGATTTGCGTCGCAAAATTCCCGCACGCGCCGCGCTATCTCCGGAAAAAGATAGCCGGCCTGAAGCTTGAGATAATTGTGGTTTAGATAGGCCATGGCCCTAGGCGGCGTTCGCCGCGGCGAACGCCGAACCTAAAAAGATAGGCGCCTGGCACAAGCGCCTCTACAACCGCGATGTGCTTAGTAATTCTTGGCCACAGCGTCCCAATTCACGACATTCCACCACGCCTTGAGGTAATCGGCCCGGCGATTTTGGTACTTCAGATAATACGCGTGCTCCCACACATCGACACCAAGGATGGGCATGTTGCCGCCCATCATTGGGCTGTCTTGATTTGGGCTTGAAATAATTTCAAGCTTTCCATTTGGATTCTTGATCAGCCATGCCCAGCCGCTGCCGAAACGACCCATGCCGGCTGCGGCAAATTTCTCTTTGAACTGCTCGAAGCTGCCAAACGTGGACTTGATGTCGTCGGCCAATTTTCCTTTTGGCTCGCCACCGGCATTGGGCCCCATGGTTTTCCAGAAGAAAGAATGATTGGCATGGCCACCGCCGTTATTGCGCACGACTGTGCGAATGTCTTCCGGAACGGCATCGAGATCGCTGATCAAGTCTTCGACAGATTTCTTCTCGAGTTCGGTGCCTTTGATCGCTTTGTTTACGTTATCGATGTAAGCCTGATGATGCTTGGTGTGATGGATTTCCATCGTCTTCGCATCAATATGCGGTTCCAACGCATCGTACGGATAAGGTAATTTGGGTAGTTCGTAAGCCATAATGTTTACTGTTAGATCGAATTACGCTGAAGGATAGGTTTTATTTTCGTGGTTAGGACGCTGCGCGACAGCGTCCGCTCTGAGCAGGGCGCCGAACCTACCTTCCGCAACGGTAAAAGCCCGGGCGATGTCCGACCCCGTTGCGATAATTCACATACGTCGCCAAAGCCAAAAGCGGAAAATTCTGGCGATACATGTCGTACTTCAGATAAAAAGTGCGCGGAAACCCTGTGCCGGTGATTTCCTCTTCATCCCATGTCCCGTCGGGCTTTTGCGACCGAAGCAGGTAACGCAAGCCACGCTGAATGCTCGGCCGATCGAGGTCACCGCATGCACAGATCCCCATGATCGCCCACGCTGTTTGCGACGCGGTGCTCGGGCCGATCCCTTTGGTCGATGGATTGTCGTAGGTCGCGCAAGTCTCGCCCCAGCCGCCATCGCTGTTCTGGCAACTCTCGAGCCAATCCCGCCCGCGCAATATCCAGTCCTGGGTCATGTCCTCGCCGATCGCACCCAGGCCGCGCAGTACCTGCCACGTGCCGTAAATGTAATTTACTCCCCATCGTCCATACCACGAGCCGTCGTGATCCTGAGTGGCGATCAAGTATTGGATGGCGTCGCGGACGCACTTCGCATTCCGATCGAACCCGATGTAGCCGAGCAGCTCCAGCGTTCGCGCGGTCAGATCGCTGCATGTGGGATCCAGTATCGCGTTGTGATCCGCAAACGGCATGTCTTCAAGCCACGGAGTTGTTACGTCCTTATCGAATGCCGCCCAGCCGCCATCACGACATTGGAAACTGAGCTGCCAGCCGAGAGCGCGACGAAACAATTCGTCGAGCAACAGTGGATCTTTCGGCTGAATCAATCTCAATGCCATCAATACCATGGCGGTATCATCAACGTCCGGGTAATAAACATTGTTGTACTCGAACGCCCAGCCACTGGCTTCGGGATACGAATTGTTCACCGCCCAATCGCCGCGGATCCGCACTTCCTTTCTGACCAGCCAATCACCAGCTTTCTGCAATGCGGGATGCTCCGGCGGAAGCCCAGAATCCGCGAGCGAAATTATGGTAATGGCTGTATCCCAGACAGGGGCGAGACACGGTTGGATTCGAAAATCCTCAGGATCGTCAACAAATAACCCCGCGAAATCGTTCTCTGCTTTCGCGTAAACCGGATTTGTTTTCGAATAGCCGAGAGAACGGAGTGCAATGAGACAGTTCAGCATCGCGGGGAACACCGCCGCGAGGCCATCGCTGCCTTCCCGAATGCGCTCCAGCATCCAACGCTCCGCTGCTTCCAACGCTCGCTGATGAAGTAAACCGATGCGAAGCGGCTGCAGAAATTTCAATGTATCATCGAGCCTGAGAAAAAAATTACGCCAGGTCCAAAACTTCTCGCTCCGTGGCAGGCGCAAGTCGGCTTGTTCAGTGCCAAGTGGGTACAGCTCATGCAATTGCTTTTCGCCGGGAAGAATTCGTGTTGGCTTGAAATAGTTAATAATGGACAACGGCATGAGCATCGCCCGACTCCATGACGACATTTTATAAATGTGAAATGGAGCCCAACTCGGCAGGAGCACCATCTCTATAGGAATCGCCGGCAAATATTTCCAGGGAAACTGACCCAGCAGCGCGAGGTAAAGCTTGCTGAACGTGTTCATCTGCGGGATGCCGCCAAGACGCATGATCGTTGCGCGGGCCTCCTGCATGAAGGGCGCGTCCACAGAACAACCTGCAAGTTTCAGCGCAAAGTACGCTTTAACCGAGGCGTTAATCTCGCTGGGGCCGCCGTGGTAAATGTTCCAGCCGCCTTCGGGCAATTGGCGTTTAAGAATGTGCCGGACGCATCGCCGCTGGAGTTGTGCGTCTACTTCGCCGCACCAATGCATAAACACGACGTAGTCGGAACACAACGTGCTATCGACCATCAGTTCGCCGCACCAATGCCCGTCGGCCTTTTGCTGCCCCAGAAGATTTTCCTGTGCGCGCCCGATTGCCTGCGCGATCTCATCGTCGGCAGCCGAGAAGGATTCGGAGATTTCCGGCGCGCTCGGTAAAACGATCAGTTGATTTTGCAACTCTCGCATTCCAGGCTCTACGACGCTTTGACGGCCGGCTCTGCCCGCTTGCCAGTGAGATGCCCATTTCCCGAGCTGACACCGTTAAAGGCGAGGACTTCACTGCCGCGTCCAGCAGCTTTCGGCTTCGCACCAAAATTGAATTTCACAGTCTTCCAAGTATCACCGCGTCGGTTCTGTAACCCAAGCGTTGCAGTGGGTTCGTAGCCGCAATGCACCATGCAGTTTTCGCAGCGACTATCGCGCGCCACGCCGTCGACCACTCCATAGCGGTCCCAGTTTGTCTGCTCCAACAGCTCCGCGTAGCTCGAGTAATGACCGTCGGTCATCAAATAACATGGGCCTTTCCAGCCGCGAATGTTTCGAGTGGGAATGGCCCATGCGGAACACGTCAGATCTCGTTTGCCTCCCAAAAATTCAAAATAAACCGGTGTCCCGAAAAACGTGTATCGATTCATCCACTCCTCGATCTTCCGGAATTTGTCGATGGTCATGGCACGAGTGAGGAAGAAATCTTCCGGCCGCAAATTCAGCCGGTTGATCATGTCACGTTTGGCGGCGTCATATTCATAGCCGGGCGTGATGGTGTGGCCATCCACGTCGAGATCGGATAGATAATCGAACATCCGCTCGATCTCCTGCATATCGGTTTCTTTGTAAATCGTGGTGTTCGTCGCGACCTGATACCCGAGTATCTTCGCCATCTTAATCGCCAGAATGCATTCCTTGAAAACGCCTTCGCGTTCGACAATCAGGTCGTGCGTTCGCTCCAACCCATCGAGATGCACGTTCCAGTACATCCAGCCGCTTGGCCCGATGGTCGGCTTTCCTGGATCTTTTGGGCCCTTGCGAATTTCCGCCGCTTCTTTTTCCGAGATCAAGCCCCGCTGCAGGAGCACGCCGATCTTGTCCTGCAATTTCTGACCATTGCCGTTTTGCGCTGTGCTGAGTTCGTGTGCCAGCCATTCCCGCATTTTCTTACGCATGAACATGGCGTTGGTGCAGATGTAAACGATCCGCTTCTGCGCGAGCAATCCTTCAACCAGTGCTTCGATATGCGGATATATCAGCGGTTCACCGCCGCAAATGGAAACCATCGGCGCGTTGCACTCTTCCGCAGCTCCCAGACAGTCCTCCAAGTTCATCATATCCTTGAGCGATGTCGAATACTCACGGATCCGTCCACAGCCTGTGCACGTAAGGTTGCAGGTATGCAACGGCTCGAGCTGAAGCACGGTGGCAAATTTCTTGGTACCGCGCAGCTTATGGCCGATCACGTAGGCAGCAATTTTCGCTGTGAGCGGAAGAGGGAATCTCATAAAGGCGTGGATTTTACCGATAGCCGCTTGTGGTGTCAATAAGCGGCCCCATTTGTTAATAGAATTCGATCTGCAGCAGATCTTCGGATTTATTTCGGGAGCTACGTTATCGGTAGCTTAACGGCAAAATAAGCCTGCGACTACAAGGAATTTCCGTGGTTAAATAGCCGCAGTGGGAATTTAATAAAGTCAAGGAGTCAAACACTATGAAACGATTACTCTTAGCTGCGTTTGCCGTTGGGCTGATCGGCTGCGCAAACCAACCAGCGCCTCCACCCGGTCCGGCAGTAACCGGTAGTTACCCTTATTCCCGGTACTCGACCACAGCGGTTGCATGGGGCTATCGCAATCCCGTATATCGGACTTGGAGCACGGATCAATTGCAGGATCGCCGGCTTCAACTCTACGGAATGAACACGCTAACCCAGACTCGCGAGGGAGTGCCTGCCTATATCTATCACGGGCAGCCCAGTCCTTCGCAAGATGAGATCAAGGCGATCGAAGTTGAACTGAATTGGCGTTACCAGCACGGCGATAAGACTGCTGAATTGAAGGAATTCTGGCCAAGCTCGCGCCGGCACATTGCCTCCGGTGGCCGTTTTGACAGCGGTTTTTAGTCAAGACGTCGACTTAGTCAAAGCGCTTCCTCGTTTCCTAAGCAATCAGGTCCGGAACCGGACCTCACGCAGCCTGCCATCCACGCCGGATCAAGCTGACGGCGATCGCAGCGAGAAGGAGCGCGACTATTTTCGACACGCCGCGCAATCCTTGTTTCCCCATCAAACGCGCAACACGATCGGCATTCCAAAATGCGATCGCAACAAGTGCGAGATTAACCAGAAGCGAAACCAGGGTAAACATTAGACCTACGGTGTCGGCCAGGATCAGCAGCGCAGTCAGCAGCGCGGGGCCAGCGATGAGCGGCATGCCGAGCGGAACAATGCCAAATTCATTACTGGCTTCGCGGTCCTGTGACCCAAGGCCAAGCAGTTCGCGGCCGGCAAGACCGAGCAGAATAAGCCCACCGGCCACTTGGAAGTCTGCATCTGTGATCCCAAGTGCATTAAAAATGATCTCGCCCAGAAACATAAATCCGATCGCCACACATAGGGCTGTGAAAATGCCCAAAGACGCCTGGCGTTTGCGTTGCTCCGGCGAAGCGTCCGCAGCGAGCCCTGTGAATATCGCTAGCAGCCCAATAGGGTCGATGGCGACGAAGATTGGAATGAAGGCCAGGAGAAATTTCTGGATCACCGTTTGTAGGGAAAGTTTGTAACGCGCCCCTTTTCAAACTGCAACCTGGCAAAGTTGCGCTGTTCGACGCCAGCGAGTTATTCTCGAACAATGAGCAAATGGGCGAGCTCGACGATTACAGGCCTATTGCTGGCGGCGTCCGTTTTCGCCGGCGACTTCAAAACCATCGAGGATTTCCAAGCCGCCGCCGCGAGGGCGAATATCATCCTGAGCGTTCCTACCTGGGAACAAACACCGGAGGCGATTGCAGACTCGACAAAGCGCGCGATCGCTGGAGCAAACGCGGCACTCGACGAAATCGCGACTCAAGACCTCAGCGCAATAACGTTTAAAAATAGTGTCGTCGCCCTGGACGCTTTGCGCGCGGAACTCGACTTGGTCGCGAGCCGGGTGGCGCTCATCGCCGGAACCAATTCCGATCCGGCAATGCGTGCAGCTGCCGAAAGTGCCATAAAAACGTTTCAGGAATGGAGGGTTGGCTGCGATTATCGCGAGGACGTCTTCAAAGCCATCAAGGCCTTCGCGGGCACACATCCGACCTTATCTGGCGAAGACAAGAAGCTGCTGGACGAAACGCTGCGCGATTATCGTCGGGCGGGCATGGAGTTGTCGCCGGAGACGCAAAAACAGGTCGAGCAATGGCGTCGCCGTCTTTCCAAGCTCGCGGCCGATTTCGAAATGAATGTTGAAACTGCAAAAGCGCCGGTCGTTTTCACAAAAGCCGAACTCGACGGTCTCCCTGAAGATTTCTTTTCTTCACCGGGTATTAAAATCGGTGACAACGCGTTTCAGGTAATGGCAGACGTGATGTGGCAATACAACGCCGTCGAGGACAACGCTCGAAACGAAGCGACACGTAAAAAACTTTACATCGCTCATGACTCACTCGCGAAAGAAGCGAACGTCCCGCTGATAAATCAAATTCTCACTATCCGGAACAGGATTGCGCTGCGGCTGGGCTACAAATCATGGGCCGATTACAAAGCGGAAGTTCGCATGGCAAAGAGCGCTGCGAACGCGCAGCGGTACATCGAAAATCTGGCCTCTCGGATCCAGCCAAAATTCGAAGCAGAGCTTCGCATCCTGCAAAAAATGAAAGCGGCGGACACGGGGCGCCCAAACGCCAAGATCAACACATGGGATTGGCGCTATTACACAAACCAGCTCAATAAAGAAAAATTCAGCGTTGATAAGGAAGGGCTGCGCGTGTTCTTCCCACTTCAACAGACGCTCGACGGAATGTTCAGACTCTTCGGACGCGTGCTCGATCTGCGGTTTTGCGAAATCAAACCGCCATTCAAATGGACGAACGATCTTCGGCTCTACATCGTCTCCGACGCGTCGAGCGAAACACCACTGGGTATGTTGTATTTGGATTTGTTTCCACGAGAAGGAAAAACCGGCGGTGGCGGCGAATTTGAAATCGTGAACGGCCGCCGTCTGGGCGACGGAAAATACCAGGGCCCAGTGGCTGCGATTATTCTCAATTTCCCGCCGCCAACCAGTGACAAGCCGTCTCTGCTGAGTCATTCCGAGGTGGAAATTCTTTTTCACGAGCTCGGGCATGATCTGCACTGCATTTTGACTCGCGCAAAGTACGGTCGTTTCGCCGGAACACATGTGCCGGTCGATTTCGTCGAAGCACCCTCACAGATGCTGCAAAACTGGATTTGGGACAAGAAAGTCCTCGACTTCTTTGCGCCCGACTACCGTGACGCCACAAAAAAAATCCCAGGCGAAATCATTCGGAAAATGAACGAAGCGCGGCGTGCCACCGCGGGTTTATTTTACCGCCGGCAGTTTGCCTTCGCCCTGCTTGATTTGGCTCTTCACGGACCGCACCCGTCCGATAAACCGTACGATTGCCTCGCGATTTCCAATCCAATCCTTGAGCGAATCTTTCTGCCGATAGATCCTAATACAAGCTTCATCACCAGTTTTCGTGGCTTTGAGGGCTACGATGCCGGTTATTACGGATACGCATGGGCGGATGCGATCGCAGCCGATATGGCAACCGTCTTCGAAAAAGCAAAGGACGGTTACTTCGACAAACAAGCCGGCAGGAAGTTGCGCCGCGAAATTTATGAGCCGGGAGGTTCGCGTGACGTCGCGGTTTCGATCGAGAAATTTCTTGGCCGCAAACAATCAACTCAACCGTTTGTAAAAAAAATCAGCGGCGCTTCTGCACCATAGACTGGCATGCGTCGCTTTGTAATCAGCGACGCCCTTTCGGCAAAAGCGGGTCTCTTGAATTTGCCTTTCCAGCGACGAGCGCATACAGGTGTTGGCCACCGTTGATCACATGAAATCCACGTTCATTTGTCTCTCATCCATTGTTGTCGCTTCGAGTCTAAATGCAGCGGCAGCTGACTTGAAAACCGTTGATGATTTTAGTGCTGCCGCAGCAAAGGCAAACGCCGTTCTGACCATTCCCGATTGGGAACAGACGCCGAAAGCAGTCGAGGCGGCGATGAAAGCCGCGATTGCCAAGGCGAATGCTGCGCTGGATCAGATTGGCGCCCAGGACCTCAGCAAAGTGACATTCAAAAGCTCCGTAGTCGCGCTCGATGATGTTACTTATCAGGCAAGTCTCGCGGCCAACAAGGCCACCATCATCAAGGAAACGAACACAAATCCAGCGATGCGCACAGCCGCCGAGAATGCCGTGAAAGCGTATCAAGACTGGGCGGTCGGCGTCGATTACCGCCAGGACGTCTATAAGGCCATAAAGGCTTTTGCCGATACGCATCCGAAGCTTTCCGGCGAAGATGAAAAACTGTTCAAGGAAACGTTGCGCGATTATCGACGGGCCGGCCTGGATCTGCCACCGGAGCAGCGGAAGGAAGTGGAAGAACTGCGCAAGGAATTGTCGAAGCTCGGCACAGATTTCGACGGCAACATCGTTAAAGCCAACGCCCCGGTAATGTTCACAAAGGCCGATCTCGACGGTTTGCCAGAAAGTTTCTTCAATTCGCCCGGCATCAAGACCGGCGACGACGTTTACACCGTCATGGCGAACGTCACGTGGCAGTACAACACGGTGGAGGAGAACGCGAAGAAGGAGGCTACCAGAAAACAATTGTATCTCGTTCGCGAAACCCTCGCGAAAAACAACGTCAGCATTCTCAATCAGATGCTGGCGCTGCGAAACAAGATCGCGCTGCGGCTCGGTTACAAATCGTGGGACGATTACCAGACAGAAATCAAAATGGCCAAGACCGGCGCGAATGCGGAAAAGTACATCAACGACCTGGTCGCTGGCATCCAGCCAAAGTTCGACAGCGAAGTCGCGGAACTACAAAAAATGAAGGCTGCCGACACCCATGATCCCAAGGCCAAAATCATGGTGTGGGACTGGCGTTACTACAGCAACCAACGCGACAAACAAAAATACGCCGTCGATAAGGAAGCCCTTCGCGCGTATTTCCCGTTCCAAAAGGTCCTCGACGGCATGTTCAACATTTACCAGAACATTTTCGGCCTGAAGTTCGAAAAGATCGTCGCACCCTATAAGTGGGTTGGCGATCTCCAGCTTTATATGGTCACCGATTCGGCGACGGGTGAGCCGCTCGGCATGTTTTATCTCGACATGTTTCCGCGTGAAGGAAAATTCAATCACTTCGCGCAATTCGACATCATCAGCGGCAAACTCCTGCCGGATGGAAAATATCAGCGTCCAACGGTCGCCTTACTATGCAATTTTCCGCCGGCCACCGGCGACACTCCGTCATTAATGACGCATCAGGACGTGGAAGTTTTGTTCCACGAATTCGGGCATGCCCTGCATTCCATTGTCACTCGCGCCAAGTACGGCCGTTTCGCGGGAACACACGTGCCAGGTGATTTTGTCGAAGCGCCTTCCCAGATGCTTCAGAACTGGGTGTGGGACAAGAAAGTGCTCGACACCTTTGCCGCTGATTATCACGACCCGTCAAAGAAGATTCCAGCAGACGTCGTTAAAAAGCTGAACGACGCCAAGCTGGCTAACGCCGGTGTTTACTATCGGCGCCAGTTCGCTTTTGCATCGCTCGATCTCGCCTTGCACGATCCGCATCCTGAAGACATGCCATATGATTCCGTGGCGATATCGAACCCGATCCTGGAGAAAGTCTTTCTGCCGATCGATCCCAGCACAACATTTGTCTCCTACTTCGGTCATCTCAACGGTTACGATGCCGGGTACTATGGCTATGCCTGGGCAGATGCGATCGCCGCGGACATGGCGACGGTGTTCGAAAAGGCCAGGGACGGTTATCTCGACAAACAAGCCGGCATGAAATTGCGACGCGAAATTTACGAGCCGGGTGATTCGCGGGAGGTCAATGAGTCAATCGAGAAATTCCTCGGCCGCAAACAATCGATTGAACCGTTTCTGAAAAAAATCGGCATCGGAACGCAGGACAAAACCAGGGCGCCGGCTGAGCCATCGCACAAAGGCAAATAGTTGTGGAGGCGCCCGGGGGAGACAGGCGCTGTGTCTCAATGCGACGGTGACTCGAGGCCCCCATCGCAAGCCAGGCGTTTGACACAAACGCACTGCAACCTCTTCATATGTGGTGAAAATTTCGCGTTGGTTTGTCGCAATCTTTTTTGCCGCGGCGGCGTCGATCCTCGCAGCCGATGAATTGGCGCTGCGTTTGCAGCCGGCGCTGGAGACAATCACGCCGGACGGATTGCTCGCGCACATTAAAGTTCTTGCATCGGATGAATTCGAGGGACGCGCCCCCGGGACAAAAGGCGAAGAACTTTCGGTCAAATACATTACCGATCAGTTTAAACAAATCGGATTGAAACCGGGAAATCCGAACGGGACTTATACGCAGGAAGTTCCGCTGGCTGGGATCAAGAGCGATCCGAGCATGTCATTCGTTGTCGGCGATAAAACCATCGATCTCAAGTATCCTGACGATTTCGTCGCATCCTCGGCGCGTCTCCAATCGGAGATCAAGATCGAAAGGTCGGATGTGGTCTTTGTCGGTTATGGCGTTGTCGCACCGGAATATGGCTGGGACGATTACAAAGGTCTTGATGTTCGAGGCAAGACATTGCTGATGTTGATCGGGGACCCGCCAATTCCTGATTCCAAAGATCCATCGAAACTCGATGAGAAAATGTTCAAGGGAAAAGCGATGACCTATTATGGCCGGTGGACATACAAATATGAGATCGCCGCGCAAAAAGGCGCCACCGCTGCCGTGATTATTCACGAGACCGGACCCGCTGGCTATCCTTACTCGGTAGTGAAAACAAGCTGGGGAAAGGAAAACTACGAGATTGATTCGCCGAATAAGAACATGGATGCGGTGGAGGCGCGCTCATGGATCACTCTCGATACTGCAAAGAAATTACTGGGCGACTGCGGGCAAGACTTCGATGCGCTGAAGAAGTCGGCAATCAGCAAGGAATTCCGACCAGTGACACTGAAAACCACAGCCAACATCGACATCAAACAACAGCTGCGCTCATTCAAATCGGATAACGTGATCGGCAAACTCGAAGGCAACGATCCGAAATTGCGGGACGAATACGTCATTTATAGCGCGCACTGGGACCATCTCGGGCGGCATCCCGAATTGAAGGGCGATCAAATTTTTAATGGCGCGATCGATAATGCATCCGGCGTAGCGTCTGTTCTTCAACTTGCAGCTGCTTTCACAAAATTAAATCCGCCGCCGAAACGCTCACTGTTATTCATGGCCACGACCGCCGAAGAAGCAGGATTGCTCGGCGCAAAATTTTACGCCGAACATCCGCTTTATCCTCTGGAGAAAACGCTGGCCGACATCAATATCGATACTCTGAACCCGTGGGGAAAAACGCGGGATATCGAGGATTTGAGCAACAACAACTCGACGCTGGACGATCTGCTCGCTGCGGCCGCGAAGCGCAACGGACGAAAAATGACGCCAAACAGTGAGCCGGAGAAAGGCACCTTCTTTCGCGCCGATCACTTCGAATTCTCGAAGCGCGGCGTGCCTGCGCTTTACACAGGCCGCGGCCTGGATTTTATCGGCAAACCGGCCGGCTTTGGCCGGCAAAAGAAAGACGATTATACCGCCCATCATTATCATCAAGTGTCGGACGAAGTTGATCCCAACTGGGACCTCTCCGGCGCGGTCCAGGATCTTCAACTTCTTTTCGAAGTGGGCTATCAGGTTGCCAACAGCGACAAATTTCCAGCATGGAAATCCGGCAGCGAGTTCAACGCCAAGCGAGACGAGATGTTAAAGAAGTGATGGATTGCGCGGAATGCTTCAATCGTTGCGAGGCATTTTCCCAGTCCGCGAGGAACTAAGTTGCAATAGGCGGATTAGATGTTTGACTTGCAATTCACAAATCTGGAAAACTGAATGGGTTCTCTTAAAAAAAGACGGAAAGCAAAAATCGCCAAGCATAAGCGCCGCAAACGCATGAAGGCGCACCGGCATAAGAAACGCTTGCGGTACAAGCTTTAGGCGGCAAACCGCCGAAAGGCCCGGTTCTATTGTCGGCCTGCTGGCAGGCCGCCTCTGCCAGAAGTGATGGACTGGCTGAACAAGTGCCGGGGCCGGGTGTCAAATCCCGCACTACTCGATCCACTACATGGTCTGCGTCCGTACCGTCGCCCTGCCGGTTTGCCGAACACACGCCAGAAAGATAAGATTAGGCGTGAGGGAGCGCAAAAAGCCCCGGCTTGGATGCGGCTGCCAGAAGGTCGTCGTCGCGGTCGCAATTTTGTTATCGACTGTCGTTGCGGATGACGGTGCGCCCAAAGCTGTACCTGCAAAAGTCCCTCGCGCCGTACTGAGAAAACCGGTCACAAAGCAGGACGACTCCATCGCCCGACGGGCGGCTCCAGACCTTGCCTTGCGACCACAAGGTGCGCGCAAAGCGGATGCCATTACGCATTTCTTTGAAGGAATGGCGTTCGAGGAAAGTGGCGAGATGGAGAGCGCGCTGGAGGCCTATCGCAAGGTGCTCAATGTCGATCCGGGCCAGTCGGACCTGGCCACTCGCGTGGCCGGTCTGCTCATACAACAGGACGATTTTCCGCAGGCGATCGACGTTCTCAAGGATGCAATCAAGTCAAACCCGAATAACGCCGAGCCGTATCAGCAACTCGCTTTTATCTACACCAGATATTTGAAGAAAACAGACCAGGCTATCGATTACGCCAATCGCGCCATCGCTCTGAATCCCGGAGATGTGGAAGGGTACCAGCGCCTCGTCGAAATCGAACTTGGAGCGGGACAAGAAAAAAAGGCGCTCGAGGCCCTGGATCGGGCCCTTAAGGTGCAGACCAGCGATCCGAATTTCTGGCTGCGCCTTGGAAAACTCTATGTTGCCATTCTCTTCAAGTCCGATTCGGAACCAAAACCGGAGAAACTAAAAAAGACTAACGACGTTTTCAAAAAGGCGGCGGAAAACGCCAGCGACGACCCGGATATCCTTAAGGAGGTGGCCGACTACTACGCGGCGTCGCAGCAACTCAAGGAAGCGATCCCGCTTTATCTGCGCGTTCTGGAGCTGCAACCTGACGATGCAAACGCGCGAGAGAAACTGGCTACCGGTTTTGTCCTGACAAACCAGAGAGAAAAAGCAGTGGAAATGCTCGAACAAATCATCAAGGAGCACCCCGAAAAATATCAGCCGTACGATCTACTTGCGCAGGTGCTTGACGAAGAAGCGCGATCATTACAGCGCGAGAAACGCTTTGATGAAGCGAAAATGAAGTTCGCCAAAGTGGCTGCCAATTATGAGCAAAGCCTCTTAATCAATCCAAGCCATGCGGGGACATATGTGCGTCTGGCGGAGTTGCTTCTCGGCCCGTTGAGAGACCCGGACCACGCGGTGAAATTGCTGGCTGAAGCACGGCGCCGGTTTCCTGGCGCAGCAGAGGTCGTTTATTACCTGGCAATCGCGCAACGCGAAGCGAAGCAAAGCCAGCAAGCCGTTGCCACTTTCGAGGAAGCGCTGCACGAGGCGCAAATCGAAGAAGACGACGATTTTGTGAACGCGAAGTTTTACTTCAATTATGGCGCGGCGGCCGAACAGGCGGGCTTGTACGATAAAGCGGCCAATTTGCTTCGTAAATCGATTGCACTCGATCCAGAGAACTCGGCCGAAGCGTGCAATTACCTGGGCTACATGTGGGCGGATCATAACATGAATCTCGATGAAGCCGAATTGATGATCCGACGTGCCCTGGAAAGCGAACCCGGCAATGCGTCCTATCTGGATAGTCTCGGCTGGGTAGAATTTCGAAAGGGTAAGTTCGACGAATCGTTGAACGAGCTGCTCCGCGCTGCGAAGACTGCAGACCACGAGGACCCGGTGGTGTTTGAACACATTGGCGACACCTATTTGAAATTGAATCGCAGCAAGGACGCACTGGAAGCCTGGCAAAAAGCGCTGACGCTCGACCCAAAAAACAAAAACCTCGCAGACAAGATTCAAAGGACCAAGAAGGCGATCGGAAGAAATTTACCGGCAAACGCCAATCCCACTTAGCAAAGGGTCAACGTCGAAAACCGAAGTTCAGGTTCAACCGAGTCGTTTCGCGCTTGTCATATATTCGATGTCCACGTTTCGAAATCGTTATTCTGGGCGATGCCACCCATGCGCCCGAAAGTGTTCCGAAATTACGTCGGCTTACATCCAATGACTGTAACCATATCGATTTTTGGCTGGGGTCTGATCATCGACGGAGTCACCGTGTCGCTCTTTGCTGTTTCATTTACTTCTACGCTGAAAGTGCTCTTGACGCGTTCCGGTTGTTATCGGCATGCGCGGAATCAACCTTTGCCAATTGAAATGGCTGTCACATCCAAAGCAATCCAACTGCCGGCTCATTGTCAGCGCAACCACGAGCAGGTATGAAGGGGACAAGTGGATCGCGTCGTATCAAAACGATACAGGCAGTGCCGAGGGATCTCAACGATTCCGAAGATGCCATGGGCTGGCGATTGTTTACCGCCAGTCACTTTTCTTGGTGGCGGCGGCAGCTCCGGCTGCCTCGTCTTGCTTTTGCAGCCGCCGGATTGGCAATGGTCTTCTTGCTGGGCGGTTTTCTCGTCACTTACGGTTCAAAGTTGTATGAGAACTGGCGCGAAAACCGTTTACTGGGTCAGGCAAGTGCGCTGCAACAGGAAGGACAACTCAGCAGCGCAGCGCAGATAACGCGACAGCTCCTGCAGCGGAATCCGGATTCTCTCCCGGCACTGTCGATCCTCGCGGACACCGTAGAAAAACAAAATCTTAAAGAGGCCATTTCGTTGCGGGAGCGCATAGCGCGACTACGCCCAAATGACGCCGAGAGCCAGCTCAACTATGCTTCCGCTGCGCTTCGGTTCGGACAGCTCAATGTCGCGCGAGAGGCGCTTACCCGAGTTTCGCCCGAAGATCGTGACAGCGCAGCTTTTCACGTCGTTGCAGGCTGGCTGGCCAGCGCCGAAGGAAATTTTGCCGAACAGGAGGCACATTTCGCCGCCGCGGTAAACAGACAACCAAGCAACGACCTCTATCAATTCAATCTCGCAGCACTGCAGATACGCTCCAAAGACGCGGAAAAGAAAAGGAATGCACGGATTACCCTGGAGGGACTTGCCAAAATAGCGCCGTACAGAACCGGGGCACTACGGGCGTTGCTTAACAACGCTGTGGAACGTAATGACCGCAATGACGCCGATAATTTTGCTCAACAGCTCCAAATGGCGCCGGATGTCACGTTCAGCGATTACCTGCTTTGCCTGAATTTTTACCGCAAGCTCGACGAGAAAAAATTCCGGCTGCTGCTCAAGAAAGTAAAACCGTTTGCCGCACGGCACGCGTCCGACCTCGCAGCGCTCATGGAGTGGATGAATCGAAACGGATTCGCGAAAGACGTTATAAAGTGGCTTGATGACCTGCCGTCAGCACAACTGAGTTTGCCGCCCGCGGCTCTCGCCGTCGCTGATGCTTATGCGTCAGTCAAAGATTGGTCGCGTCTGAGACGGTGGACGCGGACAGGAAATTGGGGCGACCCCGATTATCTGAGGCTTGCGTTTCAAGCAGTTGCCGTCCGGCACCTGCGATCCGGAAACGACGCGACCGCGAACGCAGGTTTCGAGACCCTCTGGGAACGCGCAGACGATTTGTCAAAAGACGAGCCTGAACGCGAACTGACCCTCGCCCGTTTCGCCACAAAGTGGCGATTAGAGCAGAAAGCCGAAGAACTCTGGCTGCGAGTCGAAGAAAATCTTCCGATGCGCCGTGAAGCGCTCGACAATCTTCGGCAGTTGTATCGCGCCAATGATGAGACCATCAAGCTATACGGAATTCTTCAACGCCTTCATAAGAGTTCGCCAAACGAGCCGTTGATCACAGCCGACCTTGCACGGCTGGGCCTGATCATTGACAAAGAAATTGAACGCTCACATCAACTCGCGAAAGAGGCGTACGACCGCGCTCCGAATGAGATAAACTCTGCGGTGACATACGCATTTTCGCTATATCGCCTTGGCAGGAACGCAGAAGCTCTTGCCATCATTGAAAGTTTGCCCCCTGACCAGTTACACGATCCACACGCAGCGATTTACGTTGCCTTGATAATGGTCGAAGCGAGCCAACTCACTGGAGCAAAGGAGTACATCGCGGCGGCTGAAAACGGAAAGCTGTTTCCGGAAGAAAAGAAGTTATTGAAGGAAGCAAAAACGGGGCTCGTCGTTGCGTCAGTCACCCCATCGCCAGTCGAGGCGTCAAGCGAAACGCCACCATGATAGGCTTCGGTGTCTTCGGCAGATTAGAAATTCGAACCTTCGGATCGCGCTGCAGTGGTTCGCATTGATCATTCTTCTTTCGCGATTGCCTCCGTCCAGGCTGCGATATCTTTCTCGTTCATTCGAACACGTTTTTCCAAACGCGCATCGCGGAAACCCCACTCGTCGACGTCCACTAAATATTGCTGACGGGAAAGCAGTGTTCCGCGACATACCCGTCCCGGCCCTGGAATTTTCACTTCGCTCCGAAGCCGTGCGATCAATTCCTCCATAATCGGTGGTGGGATTCGCGCACGTTCCCCAGCGTAAATGTAACCAAACAGGATCAAATGACTCAGCAACACGCGCCAGTCAGGACCAAAACGCCGGACCAAGTGCGGCCAATCTATCTCTGGCGCGCAACAGCGGAGAATATGTGCGATGTCAGCGCCGTCGAATCGTTCACGTTCCATGATGTACGCTTTCATCCAAATCATTTCCTCGGGTGCGCAAAGTTTGACGGGCACTCCCATTAGGTTGTCGTCCCGTGCGCGGGCGAACCACGAATCATCCACTTCGCAGAGTCCATTGCCTGCGCGAAAAATCAGATCAACGACGTCTCCGCGATATTTGGCCTTGGCCAGCCAATGCGGAAATGTCAGTTCCGGTTGGTATCCGGCGACAGAGAGCGCGGCAAGTGCGGCCTTCAAATGATTCGGCCGAACATAGAGATCGAAGTCCTTCGTGCTGCGCGAAACACCTGCGTAAACCTCCACCACATAGGCACCGCCGATCAGGAACGGAACGTTCGCCTGGTGCAGTGCCGCCACTGATCTGCGATGAAAATCATTGGGGCACCTCCGGGCCCTTGTGGGTTGCGCTACTGGCAGTGCACTCGCACTCATTACTCATCAATTACGCAGTGCGGTCGGGTCACGCGTGCATGCCGATTGGTTGCAGACAATTTTATGTAGCTGAAGGCGCTCGGGCGGGAGTTTGCGTGATTTTTCCCGAAACGTCCATTAAGCGTCGCGGTTTCGTTTCTTAACACGATGGCAAAGCCGGTGTTACGCATCGCTGCGACCGCGGACCTTCATTATGCCCGACACTCCCGCGGAACAATGCAGGAGGTGTTCGGCGAAATTTCACGCGACGCAGATGTTCTACTGATTTGCGGCGATCTCACGGAATACGGACTTCCTGAGGAAGCTGAGGAACTCGCGGCCGATATTCGCACCGCAGTGAAAATCCCCTGCATCGCCGTTATTGGAAATCATGATTATGAGTCCGGGCAGCCGGAAGCGGTCGCGAAGGTCCTTGATGACGCTGGCGTAACGATGCTCAACGGGGAAGCCATCCAAATCGGCGGGGTCGGATTTGCGGGAATCTGCGGCTTCGGCGGCGGTTTCGGACGGCGAATGCTGAATGCGTGGGGCGAGCCGCTGATTAAACAATTCGTGCAGGAATCAATCAGTCATGCGATTCGGCTGGAACAGGCGCTGGTAAAGCTGCAAACGGAGCGCAGAATCGTGGTCCTGCATTACTCCCCAATTCGCGCCACACTGCAGGGGGAAGATCCGGAAATTTTTGCCTTTCTCGGTTCCAGCCGGCTGGAGGAACCGATCAACCGATTCCGCGCTACCGCAGTATTCCATGGTCACGCGCACAACGGAATTCTCGAAGGGACAACGTCCACTGGTGTTCCAGTGTACAACGTCTCCGCGCCGGCGTTGCGCAAGACCGGAAAGTCGTATCGCATCGTCGAGTTGTAGCCGAAACAGGTCCTGCCGGCTGCTCATCGAACACTGATGCGCATCACATTTCTCGATCGCGAGTGTGAGATAAAATTGAAATTGCGCTAGCGGGCCGGCTCTCTCGCTGCCACTAATTGCCATGCTTCGACATCTGCGGTATTCCGAGTGGGCGAAAGGCATCGGATCGCCTCAAGCGCATCGAAACTGACCTCGGAAAATGGCACTCGGATTGAAGCCGCAAGCTCGCGCCGGATTGCGGCTGACGTTTTCTTGTAGAGCAAACTTAAGTGTGGCTTTAGATCGTACTGCAATGAATCGTGAGCACTCTGGCGGATCACCTCGTTCAACTGCCGCAGTTCCGGAGTCAAGGCGAATTGCACAAAGAGCGTTTTGATAAACTCTTCTGACTGATCAATTCCAAGAGGTGACAGCCTGATTCCTGTGCATTCGCGCGCAGCGTGCTCAAGAGCTGCCTCAGCCAAATCAGCGCGATCGGCTCCGACGTGAACCGTTACGTGCGGCTTAAAAGCGGGCGCGTCGAGTTCGCGTGAGAGATCATTGATGATTCCCTGAAAAAAGCTACGCGCCGGCTCGGCCGGTAAGAGCCAGTACGCGATGACAGTTTCCCTAACCACAAAGCAGCAGCAGTTTCCGGTTCAACTCCACTTTTGCAGCTCAACAATGTTGCCTTCGGGGTCCCGGGCATAGACGACTCGCAGCAGGCCAACGCCATCCACTTTTGCGCTGGCAATTTCTCCGACCGCGCCGCCTCCTGCTGCAATGACCGCCTGGAGCGCTTCATCAACATCGTCCACGGCAAACGCAATGTGCGCGAATCCGCATTCATTTGCTCGCGGCAGGTCGCGTTCGATCGGCTGATCATAGCTGAAGATCTCGAGCGTCGGGTCATCATGATCGAATCCAGGCAAGCGTAAATGGACCCCGCGAATATGCGCGTTTGGGACTGCGTTTACTCTATCGAGCCATGTGTCAGACAAGTCACGTTCCGGACCTTTAGGTTCGCATGAGAACACTTCGCAATAGAATCGGACCAGCCGTTTCCAATCCCGGGCGATCAGGTTGGTATGAACGTATTTCGCGCGGATTGGCATTCTTTTTCTCCTCGATAGAGTTACGCCTACCATAACCATCTGCCGATGTCATTCTGAGCGAAGCGAAGAATCTCTGAGCTTTTCCGGGATCTTGTCGCCTGAAAACAAACTGAGATGTTTCGCTTCGCTCAACATGACAGCAGGAGCTAGATTTGGTTGAACTTCTTTATGCCGACGAATGTTTTGGGGACAGAATTGAAATGTTGTTGTCGCGATCCGGTGACCGGATTTTATCGCGACGGCTATTGTCGAACGGGTCCGGAGGATGTGGGTCAGCACACGGTTTGCGTCAAAGTCACGCAGGAGTTTCTGGATTATTCTGTGCTGGACGGGAACGATCTCGTCACGCCCCACCTGGAATGGGGTTTTCCCGGGCTCAAGCCCGGTGACAAATGGTGTGTATGCGTGACACGGTGGAAAAGCGCGCTAGACCACAATCGCGCGGCGCCTGTCGATCTAGAGGCGACACACGCTTCCGCGCTCGAGTTTGTCACGCTCGAAGAACTAAAACAATACGCACTCAAGTAGGCCTTGCGCGGTTCGAAACCAGACGCGGTTGAATCCCATTGAATTCACCGCCACGCTAAGGGCGAATTGAAACTTCCGTTTAGTATTTTCCTGGCGCTGCGGTACTTGAAACCGAAGCGCACATTTCTTTCGATCATCACCCTGATTTCCGTTGTGGGCGTGATGCTCGGCGTGACCGTGCTGATTCTTGTGATTTCAGTGATGACCGGTTTCGATCGGGAACTACGCCAGAAAGTCATCGATTTCGACGCGCATATTCTGGTGACTTCGGAGGACGTATTGCGTGATTGGCGGGCGCTCAAGGCCAGGATCGACAAAACACCCGAGGTCGTGGCCACGGCTCCGTACGTGCAGGGGCCGGTGATTGTGGAATTTCACAACCGACGCCTTGCGCCTCTGATTCGTGGTATAGATCCGGCGCAGGAAGAAAAAGTCATTCCGCTGCAAAAATTTATTAAGTTTGGCAAGCTCGATCTGGAAGGAGAGTCCACAGTGCTCGGGATTGAGTTGGCGCGGAGGCTCGGAGTCACCGTGGGGGATAAGGTTACGATCTATTCGCCGGGCAATCTCGGTCAGGTCCTTGATAGTATAAAAAAACTGGAGGACGCAAAAGGGGAAGAGGAGAAGAAAGCAGTGGACGAATTGCGTGACGTGATCCTCCCTAAGGAACTCACTGTCACCGGGATTTTTGAGACCGGCCATTATCTTCACGATTCCGAGTTTTTGCTCGTGCCGGTTTACGTTGGACAGGAGCTATACGGACTGGGCGATGCTTTGCATGGCATCACGGTTAGGACGGACGATCCATACGATGCCCAACGCGTAAAAGAGGAAATTCAGCGATTCCTCGAACCACCGGAATACGCACAGACATGGATCGATATGAATCGACAGTATTTCGAAGCGGTGCGACTCGAACGCACAGTGATGTTTTTTCTGTTGTTTTTCATCGTGATCGTCGCGGCTTTCGGAATCATGAGCACTCTGATCACCGTCACGGTGCAAAAGCGACGGGAGATTGGAATCGTGAAAGCACTCGGGGCGAACATTACACAAATCATCTGGGTATTTCTTGGCCAGGGCACAATTGTCGGTCTTTTCGGAACCCTCACCGGTCTCGGACTTGGGATGACACTGATCCGCTACCGCAATGAATTCAGTCACTGGCTGGGATCGACGTTTCACATCGAGATTTTCCCGCGCGAGGTCTATCAGTTTTCATCGATTCCAGCCGAGGTGATTCCACACGATGTCGTGATCATTTGTATCAGTGCGTTTTTGATTTGCTCATTCGCAGCGTTGATCCCTGCTTATTTCGCCGCTCGCCTCGACCCGGTCAAAGCCTTGCGCTACGAGTAAGATCCTTCACTTCGCAGCGAAGCTTGCGCCGACACCGATGCGAGCTTGTTTGCGTGACATCTCACGGAGTGAAGCGGGTGACGGAATGTTTTTCCATCCCATGAGCATATTCTCGAACTTTCCGCCGTTGTCCCGGAGCCAGGCGCTCATTTGATCGCTAACTTTTGCGCCGTAAATACGATGGGAATAGACAACCGAGCATCCGACGCCCTCCATTAATTTGAAACGGGCAAATGCTACTTCGATGAAGTTTGACCGGCCAAAAACCACCGCGATGAAATGCTCCGCCGGTCGATCCGGCATCCGGGGAATGGAATTGGTCCTGAGCACTCTGGCTCCATGAGTTTTGTAATTTTCCAGGACCGCATTTGCCTTTGCTGCGAGAGCATCGCCATCATGCGTACTAGGGTAAAGATTCATCGTGATCATGTCCGACCATTTCTCAAGGTCGCGTTGACCTTCAGGCGTGAATTCGTGCTGATCGTTCTGTGACCATCGGTGGAAATAATTGACGTCCCCGAAAACGAAGGCGGGTTTCCCCTCTGCAGTAGCAGCCGTGCCGGCTGCAATTCTTGTCGAAGCAATGGTCTGTGACCGCTGGTCTTCCGCCTTCGCACAAGGCGCTTGTGGACCAAGCGGGAGCAAACCGAGAACGATGAGCGCGAGAAGTTGAACAATGTGATTTTTCATAAGAAATCCACTCATCCTGATGCAGCCGACGGGGGAAGAGGAGGAGGAACTCCGGCTGCGACTCGCTTTTGCCAGGCGGCCCGATGAAGAATCAAAACGATCAGCCAGGCAACAAAAGCGAACAGACCGCATGGAAGAGTGACGAGCATGAACCACCCCATGACGCCGAGCGAATAGAGGAAGTGACCGTAATCCTGGCCGTTAATGATGCAGGGATGGACCGAACCTTCGTCCACCTTGCATCCGTACGCATTCGCAATGGCACTGCACAAGATCACCGATCCTATCGGTGCAAACGCGAACGCGCAGATGACGAAAAGCGTCAGCAAGTACCAGATCCAGGGAAATCGTTTGAGCGGCTTGGAATTCATAGTGGCGATTTGAGCTAGGAACTTACTGGACCATCCCGCCTTTTTCGGCCCAGTCCCAAAGCGCCGCGAATTCTGCAGGCGGCGGCCTGCGCGTTTTGCGAAACTGTGCCTGATGAGCCATCAACATCTTCCCGAGCGTCATTCCGTCGGCCCCGGCGCGACTCGGATCAGCGCCACGCTCTAGCAGGAGCAGCGCATCGCCGTACGCGAGGTGGTCGTCGGGGCCCATTGCGGTTCGGTAAAGAAGTATGGGATAACCGGCTGAGTCCGATCCGTCTTTGGGCATCGCGGAATTGACGTCAGCGCCATGATCCAAGAGCAGCTCAAGTCGCGATCTCGCCTGATTTGTGTAGTAACCCAAATACCAGTTCATGAGAATTATTGGACGGCCAAACTCGTCGAGCGTGTTGGGGTTTCCGCTCGCCTCCAGCATGTCGCGGAGAACCGGCGCGGACGCATGCACAGCATTCGCCATTGCGAAGGAGTCTCGTTTTCCGTTGGTGTAATTCGGGTCGGCACCGAGTGACAGCAATGTTTTAACGGACTCGACTAATTCCGGGCGCTGCCATGATTGCGTCACAGCGAAGTTAAGCAGTGTCGCGCCGTCTCTTCCGGGGGCCTGCAGATCGGGAACGCCCTTTGCCGCTGCGCGAATGGCGTCCGGATCGTTTTTGACGATACCCTGAGCCACAGCGAACAACGCCGGTTGTTCGCCAAAGTCCCATTTTCCCGAGTTCAGCAACGCTTGGAATTCGCGGCGATGTTTTTCGCCTTTTTCCATGTCCATGTAAAAAGCAACGAACAGCCACACCACACC
>Ga0210120_1000072_pt1 | contig 25703 bp, 28 predicted proteins | sample Goodyear_PhragA__FD_184868 | JGI IMG/M metagenome (GOLD analysis project Ga0210120, IMG submission 184868) | Wetland microbial communities from San Francisco Bay, California, USA, that impact long-term carbon sequestration - Goodyear_PhragA_D2... | ecosystem: Environmental > Aquatic > Marine >... | reverse complement strand
ACGGGCTCGCGGCGCTCAGCCCGCGCGAGCTCGAGGTCGCCCGCCTGGTCGTCGATCGGAGGACGAACGCCGAGATCGCCTCCGCGCTGTTCCTCAGCCAGAAGACCGTCGAGACGCACCTGCGCAATGCCTTCCGCAAGCTCGAGGTCGGCTCACGTGTCGAGCTTGCGCGCGCCGTCGAGCGTGCAGACCGGTCGTCGTGAGCACCGCGACGCTGCGAGGGGCGGTGACCTGGTCGCCGTGATACGCCTTGGGTTGCGAGGTGATCTTCTGGACCGTCACGTTCCCGGACGATCCGTTCGAGCCGGACGAGCCTCCGCATCCTGCCGCGACTGGCAGGAGCGTCAGGAGCGCGCCCACCACGAGCGCCGAGCGGCGGGCGCGACGCCCGCGCACGTCGCGGATTCGCCGCATCGACCAACGCTTGCCCACGTCGGCCCTGCCGCAAACACGGGCGACGAGACCGACGTCGACCGGCTGCTCGCGCGGGTGTCGGGGCCGAAGCAGGCGGTGCTCGTGGACGGCTCCGGCCACGGCTGGGACCTGCTCCAGGGAGCCGCCGCCGCCGCCTCGCTACAGCACGCCCTCGACGAGTTCCTGACCCGGGCGGGATCCCCGGTCGCAACCGGCTGCGGCTGACCGCGCGCCCGAGCGGCTGGCGGCCGCAGGATCTCCGTGACCGGAGCGGAAGTCCGCGTCGTGAGTCGCGCGAACGTGTGGTGGCACAACGTGCTCGAGGGGTTCTGGTTCGTGCCCGGCACGGTCGTGCTCGGCTACGTCGCGCTCGGCCTCCTCCTCGTCGAGGTCGACCGCGCTGGCGACGAAAACGGGCTCGGGCTGGGCTTCGGCGGGGACGCCGAGGCGGCGCGGGGGATCCTCTCGACCATTGCGGGCTCCCTCATTACGGTCGCCGGCGTCGCGTTCTCGCTGACCATCGTCGTGCTGGTGCTCGTGTCGAGCCAGTTCAGCCCGCGCACCCTGCCGCAGTTCCTGGGCGATCGGCTGAACCAGATCACCGCCGGAACGTTCGTGGGCGTCTTCGCCTACTGCCTCGTCGTCCTGCGCACGGTGCGGTCTGCGAACGGGGGCTCGGGCGCGTTCGTGCCATCGCTCAGCGTGACCGTGTCGATCGTGCTCGCACTCGCGGCGCTTGCGCTGCTCCTGGTCTTCATCCATCACATGGGCGTCTCGATCCAGGCCTCGCACCTGGCGGCCCGGGTCGGCCGGGACAGCCTCGCCGCGGTCGAGCGCCTGTACCCCGAGCGCTACGGGGAGCCGGAAGACGACAGCCGCCGTGACGAGCTCCTGCGCTCATGGCACAACGGTGGAGAGCCGGGGAGCGTGTCGCCGGGGCGGACGGGCTACGTCGCGGCCGTCCAGCTCGACCGGATCGCCGAGCTCTTCGACGGGAACGAGGTCCGGCTCCACGTGGCCGTCTGTCCCGGAGACTTCGTCACCTCGGCCAGCCTGCTCGTCTCGGTCTGGCCCGCCGACGCGCTCGACGACGAGCGCCGGGCCGCGGTCCGGCAGTGCGTCGCGCTCGCGAACGAGCGCGACCTGCGCCAGGACGCGCTCTACGGCGTGCGCCAGCTCGCAGACATCGCCGTCAAGGCGCTCTCCCCGGGCATCAACGATCCCACGACGGCGACGACGTGCATCGGCTACCTCGGCGCCGTCCTCGAGCAGCTTGCCGCGCGCGACGTCCCCGCGCAGGTCCGCGATATCCGAGGGACGACGGTGATCGCGGTCGGCCGCACCTTCTCCGACTACGTCGAGGTCGCCTTCGCCGAGATCGGACGCTTCGCGACCGACAACGCGCGCATCGTCGTCGCCTCCACGGCCGCGCTGGCCCGCGCCGCCGAGGCGGCGCGGGCTGCGTCGGCGGTCGATCGTCTACGAGTCCTCGCCGACACGGCCACGGCGCTGGCGCAGCCCGCGCTGGAGGACGCCCGGACCGAGCGCGATCGTCGGCTGATCGCCGCGGGCGTCGCACGGGTCGAGGCCGTCGCACGCTGAACGCCTAGGCCACTACTCTCGACGGAGCACACGGTCCACGAAGTCGAGGACGGCGGGATCGGCGGGATTCACGAGATGACCTCCTGCGACCCACGCCACCTGGGCCGAAGGCATTGCCGCGGCCATACGGCGCGTCACCTCGGCGAAGGCCGGTGGCGAGTCCCTTCCCGCGACGAGCAACGTCGGACGGTCGATCGTGGCGAGCTGTTCGGCATCGACGTCGAGAACGCCGCCACGGAGCTCCGCGACGATCGCCGGGCCGTTGCCGACGAACATCTGCTTCGCCGGCTCGGGGAATCCGTCCCAGGCCGCATCGCCCAGGACGCGGCGCAAGAAGGTCTCCGCGACGGTGCGTACGTCATCGTCGGCGGCAGCGAAGACGAGCTCCTCGATCTCCGCCGCCCAGCGGCTCGCGCCTTCGCTCAAGGTGAGCAGCGCTGCCTCGAGCAGCACCATGGCTCGGACGCTGTCGGGAAAGCGCAGCGCGAGGTCGATCGCGGTCTCGCCCCCGTAGCTACGGCCGACCACGATCGCCGGCGCCGCCCCGAGAGCGTCGATCAGCGCTGCCGCGTCGTCTGCATGCTCGCGCACGTTCGTCGTGTACGGCTCGGGACGCTCGCTGCGAAAGCACCCGCGTCGGTCGTACAGGATCGTTCGGCCACGACTCGCCAGCTCCGTCGCCGCGTCGCCCCAGACGGCAGCCGAGCTGCTCGTCCCGTGGATGCAGACGATCGGCGCCCCGCTCCCGTGCTCTTCGTAGTAGAGGCGCACCCCGTTGACGCTCACCTCGGGCATCCGACGAGTATGCAGCGGATAGAGCGGTCGAACGCTGGCAGTACGCTGCGCGCGTGCAGAACGGAGACACCGCCTCGAGCGCCACCTCCGTCGACGGACGCCACTTCTTCAGCGACGTGGCCACGGACAGGCTCGACCTCCGGGTCGGCGAGTACGTCGTGGTCGGAGAGGACCGGCTCGGCCTCGTGACGAGCGTCGCCCTCCTCCCGCACGACGCGGGTCACGTGAGGGTCGAAGGACGACTGCTCCGGGGCCACGACCGACCGTTCGGGCCGACACCGCTCCGGCCCGCCCAGGCCGGTGACGTCGCCGCATGGCTCGAGGCGATCGGGCCGGCCAGAGCGACGCTCGACGTCGGCTCGCACCTGTTCGCCGACTCGGTGCCGCTCGCGCTCGACGCGGGCGGGTTCGACCGGCATACGTTCCTGTGCGGCCAGTCGGGCTCAGGCAAGACGTACGCGCTCGGCACGGTGCTCGAGCGACTCCTCGTGGAGACGTCGCTGCGCGTCGTGATCCTCGATCCGAACTCGGACTTCGTTCGGCTCGCCGAGGTACGCCCGGACGTCGAGGGCGCCACGCGGAGGCGGTACGAGCGCGCCGCGCGTGGGGTCGAGGTTCGCCGCGCCGGCGCCGCCGGAGCGGAGCGCCTCCACGTCCGGTTCCGCGACTTCGACGCCGCCGAGCGTGCAGCGGTGCTCCGCCTCGACCCGATCGCGGACCGCGAGGAGTACGCGGCGCTCGTCGACGCCGTCGAGGCTCCTGACGCGCTGGTCGCGGACTCCGTCCAGGCGACGGTCGACCGCCTGCGAGAGGCGCCCGAGCCGCTGCACTCCCTGGGCGTGCGGGCCCGCAACCTCGGAGTCGACCGCTGGCAGGTCTGGTCGGGCACGGACGCCGGCTCGCTCGAGGAGCTGGCCCAACCGGGTGGACCGCGGGGCCTCGTCGCCGATCTCGGCTCGCTCGGCAGCCGCGAGGAGCAGGCGGTGGCCGCGGAGGCAATCCTCGCTGCGCTCTGGCGGCGCCGGGCCGCGAAGGAGCCGGTGCTGATCGTGATCGACGAGGCGCACAACGTCTGCCCGGCGGTTCCCGACGATCCGCTCACCGCCATGGCGACCGAGCACGCGGTCCGCATCGCGGGCGAGGGTCGCAAGTTCGGGCTCGTCCTGCTCGTCGCGACCCAGCGCCCTCAGAAGGTGCACGAGAACGTCGTGTCGCAGTGCGACAACCTCGTGCTGATGCGGATGAACTCGCGCTCGGATCTCGCGCTGCTCACCGAAACGTTCTCGTTCGTGCCGGCGTCGCTGCTGGCCCTCTCGCCGGAGCTCCGCCAGGGCGAGGCCGTCGTCGCCGGCAAGCTCGTGCCGAGCCCGACGGTCGGTCGCTTCGGCCCGCGGTGGTCGCGCGAGGGCGGTGGGGACGTCCCGACGGACTGGGCCGCCCCCCGGGGTCGCGGCAGCGACGGCTCCGACTAGGACGAGGCGGGGCCCCCGGGGCGAACGTCAGGGTCGGCCGCTTCGCCTGGCTGCCTCGTCGGAATGCGCTGCGCGAAGAAGAGCGCGACGACGACGAGCACCGCGAGGATCGCGAGCGCCGCCTGGAGGCCCTCGAGGCGCGCCTCCCGGTAGGCGCCGAGCGCCGCCTCGGTCGTCCGGGGGCCGACCCGGGCTTCGTCGAGCGCCGCCTCGAGGTCGGTGTCGGAGACGAACGGCACGCCGCCCGCGAGCTCCACCTGCGCCTGTGACTTCACTCGCTCGGGGATCGCGGGGCTCTGCTCGATGCCCGCGAGGAACGACGACGCGACCGCCGCGATCATGACCGACCCGGCGAGCGCCGTGCCGAGCGACGCGCCGAGGTTCGTCATCGTGTTCTGCACGCCTCCGACCTCCGGGCTCTCCTCGTCCGGCACGGCCGAGACCGTGATCGCACCGAGCTGAGAGGCGAGCGCACCGATCCCGAGCCCGATCAGGAGCATCGGCACGAGGACGATCTCGGGGCCGGAGTCGGGCGCCAGGGCGCCGAGCAGCACGACCGTGCCCGCGAGCAGGGCGAGCAGCCCGCTGCGGACGACGAGCCGTGGGGAGACGCGCGGGAGGAGACGCGGGATCCCGATCGCGGCGACGAGCAGCGTGAGCGACAGAGGCAGCAGGCGGACCCCGGTGGCGAGCGCTGACAGGCCGAGGCAGACCGAGAGGTAGAGCGGGACGACGAAGAACAGCCCCGCCTGCGCGAGGTACTGGAAGAAGAACATCACGAGGCCCCCGCTCAACTGCCGATTGCGGAGCATCCCGGGTCGCACGAGCGGCTCGTTGCCGCGGTCGTGCCAGCGCACCTCCCAGCGGGAGAAGAGCCAGATCACGAACAGCCCGCCCACGAACAGCCAGACGGTCGGCGAGAGGCCCGCCCACGACGGCCCGTCCGCCTTCGGCTGGATCCAGCCCCATTCGCTCGAGCGGAGCACCCCGAAGACGAGCATCCCGAGGCCCAGCGCCGAGAGCACCGCGCCGACGACGTCCAGGCGCGGCCGTCGCTCGACCGGCGCGTCCGCGATCCGGCGCGCGAGCACGAGGATCACGGCCACCAGCACGACCTCGCCGGCGAACACCCACCGCCACGAGAAGTAGGTCGTGCAGAAGCCGCCGATCAACGGGCCGACCGCGACGGCGACGGCCCCCGCCGCGGCGACCAGGCCGTACGCGGCCGGCCGGCGCTCGACGGGGAAGTTCCCGGCAACGAGCGCGACGATGGCGGGCAGGATCAGGGCGGCGCCGACGCCCTCGAGGAACGACCAGCCGAAGAGGAGCACGGGCAGGCTCTGCGCGAGCGAGGTCGTGAACGAGCCGCAGGCGTAGATCACGCAGCCGATCGCGAACGCGCGCTTGCGCCCGATCAGCGCGCCGATCTTCGCGCCCGTGATCATCAGCGCCGCCATCACGAGCGTGTAGGCCGTGATCGCGCCCTGGATGCCTGTCACGGTCGTCCCGACGTCCTTCGCCACCGTCGCGATCGAGACGTTCATCACCGAGCTGTCCAGGGTCATCAGGAACTGACCGGCGGCCAGCGTGAGCAGCACGAGCGTCGCGCCGCTCGCCCGCGACGAGCCGGCGTCGCCCGAGGTCACGACGCCTGCGCGGGAGGCGGGACGGGCACGCCGGACGTCGGCGAAGACGGTCTGAATCGCTTCCACACGAGATCGAGCACGACGGCGAGCACGGCGATCGCGACGATCGCGGCAAACGTCTCGGGCGCGTTGCGCAGGGTGTCGATCGCGAAGAAGACGAGGACGATCGCCGTCGCCGCCATTCCCGTCAGGACGATCGCACCGCGGGCGCACGTCTCCGAGCGCAGCCGATATCCGGAGGCCCCGACGAGGAGGAAGATCATGAGCGAGCAGGCGCTGCCGACCGACGCGATCGCGGAGAGGTCGACGACGTTGGCGACGACGAGCACCAGCCCGGCGGTGATCAGCACCCCGGCGTGCGGCCCGAGTCGCGAGCCGCGTCCGAAGAAGCTCGGGAACTGACCCGCCTGGGCCAGCATCGCGGTCAGCCCGCCGGACGCGTAGAGGGTCGCGTTCACCGATGACGCGGTGGCCAGCAGCGCAGCGACCGCCATCATCGTGAAGCCGGCTTCGCCGAGCGACGGTCGCGCCGCCTCGGCGATCGCGGTCTCGCCGTAGCCGATTGCCTCGTCGACGGTGAGCGTGCCGAAGACCCCGAGGGAGATGAGGATGTAGAGCGCAGTGGTCACGCCGAGGGCGGCACGACGGCAGCCTCGCCCAGCAGCGCGAAGATCCCCGCCCCGACCATCGCGCCGATGCCGAGGAACGCGGCGCCCCGGACGGTCATCTCACGGAGCCGGCGCCGCCGGCACGGCCGGCGCCGGCGTGTGGCCGCCGAAGAACAGCCGGGTCACGGACGGGCTGGATCACAGGCTCCCCGTGACGCGAGGGGCGCGCGATGCGCGTCAACGTCTCGAAGTGCGCCCAGAACGACAGGGGCTCGAGCTCCGCGAGCGCTGCCTTCTCGGTCGCCGTCACCCCGTGCCTCCTCGTTGTGTCGCAACGCTGCCTCGGGCCATGACCGACCCGAAGCTAAGTCACTCCACGCGACATTTACAAGTGGCCGCGGAGGCGCACATGCGTACTTCACCGCAGCCGGGCTCGCAGCCGCCCCCGATGCCGCGGAAGCACCTGACGGCGACCCTTGGAGCAGATCGATGAGCCTCACCGCGACAGCCCGCTCGATCCCGGGGACGCTCCGGCAGGAGGTCGTGATCGACGGCAGCCACCGCCTGATCACGGACGAGCCGGAGGCCGTCGGCGGCGAGGGGAGCGCACCCGCCCCCCACGAGCTGCTGCCCGCCGCCCTCGCCAGCTGCATTTCGACGACCCTCGTCATGTACGCACGGACGAAGGGATGGGAGCTGGACGAGGTCGGCGTCGACGTCGACTACGACCACCGCTCGACGCCCCGAGTGTTCCGGGTCGAGGTCCACGTCGCGGGCGAGCTCGACAACGAGCAGCTCGAGCGCCTCGAGCGGGTCGCGCGCGCCTGCCCCGTGAGGCGCGCGCTCGAGGCGGGGATCGAGTTCGAGGAGACGATCGAGCATGTGCAGGGCGTCGATACGCGCCGACTCGTGGCAGGAGGTGCCCCATGAGCAGGAAGCAGATCGTGATCCTCGGCGGCGGCACCGGAGGGACGATGGTCGCGAACCGGCTGCGACGCCGCTTCGACGCCGAGGAGGCCGAGATCCACGTCGTCGACCGCGACGACCGGCACGTCTACCAGCCGGGTCTCCTGTTCGTCCCCTTCGGGCTCGCCGACGTCGACTCGATCGTCCGGCCCCGCCGCCGTCAGCTCCACAGAGACATCTCGTTCCACGAGTGGGAGGTCGACGAGGTCAGCACCGATCGCAACCAGGTGCGGCTCGCCGACGGCCCAGTCCTCCACTACGACGTGCTCGTGGTGGCGACGGGCGCACGCCTCCAGCCCGAGGAGACCGAAGGGCTGCTGGGCCCGGGCTGGAACCAGCACGTCTTCACGTTCTACGACCCCGCCGGGGCCGACGAGCTCCGACGCGCGCTCGAGTGGTTCGAGGGGGGACGCGTCGTGGTGAACCTCGTCGACATGCCGATCAAGTGCCCCGTGGCCCCGCTCGAGTTCGCGTTCCTCGCCGACTGGCACCTGCGCGAGCGCGGCCTGCGCGCGCAGACCGAGCTCGTCTACGCGACTCCGCTCGACGCCGCGTTCACCACGCCGGTCGCCGCCGCCGAGCTCGGCTCGCTGCTGGCCGACAAGGAGATCGAGCTGGTCACGGAGTTCAACACGGGCGAGGTGGACGGCCTCGGCGGGTCCCTGACCGCCTACGACGGCCGCACGCTCGACTTCGACCTGCTCGTGACGGTGCCGCTACACGGCGGCGCGCCCTACGTGGAGCGCTCGCCGGGCCTCGGCGACGCGCTCGGCTTCGTGCCCACCGACCGGAGCACGTTGCAGACGGCGGCCGCGCCCAACGTGTTCGCGCTCGGCGACGCGACCGACCTGCCGATCTCGAAGGCCGGCTCGGTCACGCACTTCGAGGCGGCCACGCTCGTCGAGAACGTCGCCCGGTACCTCGACGGGGAGGAGCCCGAGCCGGGTTACGACGGCCATGCGAACTGCTTCGTCGAGACCGGCCTCGGCAAGGCGCTCATGATCGACTTCAACTACGACACCGAGCCGCTGCCCGGCCACTTCCCGACCGCGCTCGGGCTGCCGCTCCTGCGCGAGTCGCGGCTCAACCACCTCGGCAAGCTCGCGTTCGAGTGGATCTACTGGCACGCGCTGCTGCCCGGGCGCGAGCTGCCGGTGATCGGCCCTGCGATGCCGAAGGCCGGCAAGCAGCACGTAGCCGCCCACGGCTGAGAGAGGAGGACACGATGACCGCGACGCTGATCGCCGACACACCGGTCGACCTCGACGCCGAAGGCTTCCTCACCGACCCCGCGCAATGGAACGAGCGAATCGCGGGAGAGATCGCCGCGGAGCACGGGATCCCCGAGCTGACCGACCGTCACTGGCTCGTCGTCCGCTTCATGCGCGAGCGCTACCTCGCGACGGGAATGGCGCCTTCGATCCGCTCGCTCGGGAAGGAGTCGGGCGTCCCCGTCAAGGAGCTCTACCAGCTCTTCCCGAAGGGACCGGCCAAGCTCGCCGCCAGGATCGGCGGCATCCCCAAGCCCAAGGGCTGCATCTAGCAGGAGACACCATGGACGCACTGCTCGAACACCCACGCACCCGACTTCCCGCCGAGCCGGAGACGATCGAGAAGGTCGCGATCGTGATCTCCAAGGGCTCCCTCGAGGGCATCTACCCCGGGCTGATCATGGCGAACGGCGCCCGCATGGAGGGCATCGAGGCCGAGCTCTTCTTCACGTTCTTCGGCCTCGACGCGATCCGCAAGGACCGTTACGAGAAGATCAAGGTCGCGACGGTCGGCAACCCCGGCATGCACCTGCCGACGCTCGTCGGCGCGCTGCCCGGCTTCTCGGCGCTCGCCACCCGGATGATGAAGCGGCAGATGGAGAAGATCGACATCCCGCCCGTCCCGGAGTTCGTCGAGCTGGTCTCCGACTCGGGAGCCCGGCTCTACGCCTGCAAGGCGACGGTCGACATGTTCGGCCTCACGATGGACGACTTCGTCCCCCAGGTGGACGACATCATCAGCGTCGGCGAGTTCTACGAGAAGGCAGCCGGCGGGCAGATCGTCTTCACGTAGAGCCGTTGAGGCCGCACGGACCCTTTCGCGGGCCCGGAACGGGGGCGGCGTGGGGGGCCGCCGCCCCCTCGTGCGCCGCGTACGCGGCGGCGAGCACTAGCGGGCGCTCACTCCGGGCCTTCGGGGGAGAGCGCTCTTGATCTCACACCAGGGGCCGGCCGCGGCGATCCGTCCACAGCCCGCGAGACGAACTCTCCGCAATCTGCGGAAAACGCCGGTTGGTCATCCACACAGGTCCCACAGGAGCGCATGCGGTCTGGGGACGAATCGGCGCTCGCGAGCGCCGAGGGACGTGCGGCGGCCGGCGGACGGCGGCCGGTAGCGTGAGCCCGTGGACGCCGTTCGCCTGGGCCGCACCGGACTTCGCGTCTCGCGCCTCTGCCTCGGGATGATGAGCTTCGGCCCGCACGAGAGCCGTCAATGGGCGCTCGACGAGGACGCCGCGGAGCCGATAGTCCGACGCGCGGTGGAGGGCGGGATCACGTTCTTCGACACCGCGGACGTCTACAACGGCGGCCAGAGCGAGGTGATCACGGGACGCCTGCTCAGGAAGCATTTCGGCACGCGCGAGGAGTACGTCGTCGCGACGAAGGTGCACGGGCGGACGATGCCGGGCCTCAACGGGCGGGGCCTCTCGCGCAAGCACGTGCTCGCCTCGATCGACGCGTCGCTCGAGCGGCTCGGGCTGGACTACGTCGACCTCTACCAGATCCACCGCTGGGATCACGACACGCCGATCGAGGAGACGATGGAGGCCCTCCACGACGTCGTGAGGTCGGGCAAGGCGCGCTACATCGGTGCGAGCAGCATGGGCGCCTGGCAGTTCGCGAAGGCGCAGCGGGTCGCCAGGACGCCGTTCGTCTCCATGCAGAACCACTACAACCTCGTGTACCGCGAGGAGGAGCGCGAGATGCTCCCCCAGTGCATCGACCAGGGCGTCGCGGTGCTGCCCTGGAGCCCGCTCGCACGCGGCCTCCTCGCCGGAAACAGGACGCGGGAGGGCGAGCGCCTCACGGTGAGGGCCCGGACCGACTCGTTCGGCGACAGCCTCTACACGCCCGAGGTCGACTTCGCCGTCGTCGACCGCGCCGTCGAGGTCGCGGCGGAGCTCGGCGTCCCGACGGCCCACGTCGCGCTCGCGTGGCTGCTGCACCGCCCCGGGGTGACGGCTCCGATCGTCGGCGCGACCAAGGTCGAGCACCTCGAGGACGCGCTCGCCGCGGAGCGACTCCCGCTCAGCGTGGACGAGGTCGAGCGGCTGGAGGAGCCGTACGTCCCCCACGCCGTCTCGGGTCACTGAGACTGCGGCGCCCGGCGGGCCGCCTCCGCCATGCTGGAGGCGAGCGACGGAGGAGGTCGAGATGAACGTGGACGAGCTGCTCGGCGGCGTGCGAGATTCTCTGCGCGCCCAGATGGTGTTCGGCGAGCCGATCGAGCGGGACGGGACGACCGTGATCCCCGCGGCTTCCGTGCGAGGAGGCGGCGGCGGAGGTGGCGACAGCGAGCACAACGGCGGCGGCGGGTTCGGGGTCAACGCGCGGCCGGCCGGCGCCTACGTGATCCGCGGCGGCGAGGTCGAGTGGCGGCCGGCGCTCGACGTGGACCGGATCGTGCTTCGTGTGCTCGCCGCGACGGTCGGGGTGATCGTGTTGCGGATGCTGGTCGCGTCGCGCCGATGAGTCCGGCCGGCGCCGCCCGTCTACCGCCCAGACACCCGAACCGAGGAGGAAACGATGGGCAGGATCGTGGTCACCGAGTTCGTCTCGCTCGACGGCGTCATGGAGGATCCGGGCGGAGCAGAGGAGTATCGGTACGGCGGGTGGACGTTCGAGTACGACCGCGGCGAGGAGGGCAACGCGTTCAAGCTCGACGAGACCGTCCGCTCCGAGGCGCTGCTCCTCGGGCGCGTGACGTACGAGGGGTTCGCAGCCGCCTGGCCCAGCCGGGAGGGCGAGTTCGCGGACAAGTTCAACGGCATGCCGAAGTACGTGGTCTCCTCGACGCTGAAGGCGCCGGAGTGGAGCAACACGACGGTGCTCGACGACGACCTCGCCGGTGCGGTGCAGCGAGTGCGGGATGCACACGACGGTGACGTCGTCGTACACGGGAGCGCCAGCCTCGTGCAGGGCCTGCTCGAGCACGACCTCGTGGACGAGCTGCGCCTGATGGTCTTCCCGGTGGTGCTCGGCACCGGCAGACGCCTGTTCGGCGAGACGAGCGACAGGAGACGCCTCCGCCTCACCGACTCGAAGACCGTCGGCGACGGCGTCGTGATCGTGACCTACGAGCGGTCGCCGGGCGACGAGGGCTGAGAGCCAGGGCCCGGCGGGGCGGGCGGGTCGCGACGGACGAACAGGCCGAGCACCGCGTCGCGCACCTGCTCGCGCAGCGGCACCGGTGGCCCCTCGTCGGGGGGCGCTGACCAGACCGCCGCGAGCGAGGCGCCGAAGAGGACCGCCGACGCGTAGAGGTACACCGAGTAGAGGAACACGAGCACGACCGTCAGCGAGCCGTAGATCACGGACAGGTCGGAGACCTTCTGGAAGATCAAAGCCGACGCCGCGGAGATCCCGACCAGGAGCACGCCCGTGACCAGGCCGCCCGCGACCGCGTCGCCGAAGCGGAGCCGCCGTGCGGGCACGAAGCGATAGAGCAGCATCACGACGACCGTCGTGATCGCGAGCGGGACGCCGATGCGCGTGAGCTCGGCGAGGACTCCGCCCCGGAGGCCGAGGTCGTCCGCGACGCCGCCGACGAAGCGGGTGATCACCTGGGCGACGACCGATACCGCGATCGTCGCGATCAGGAGCGCCCCGGCTCCGGCGACGAGCACCAGGTCGACGAGCTTCGCGCGGACGGCGGGGCGCCGCCGCTCGACGTGGAGCGCGGCCTCGAGCCCCGTCCGGAGCGCGCCCATCATCCCGGAGGCCGCCCAGAAGAAGAGCACGAGCGACACGAGCCCGAGCGCGCTCGTGGGGCTCGCGAGACGCGTGATCGCGTCGTCGACCGAGCTCGAGCCCTCCTCGCTGAAGGGGAGCCAGCTCACGATCGAGTCGATCACGTCCTGGCGACGGGTGTCGTCCTGCAGCACGACGCCGGCGATCGAGACGAGCACGATCGCGAGCGGCGCCAGCGAGAACAGCACGCGGTAGGCGATCCCCGCGGCGTGCTGGGAGAGGCGGTACCTGAAGTAGCCGTCGACCGCGGCGGGCACGGCGCGCACGAGCTTCCCGACGACCCCGAGGGGCCAGCGGGCGAGGCGGGTACGCCACGAGCGCCTCCCGGGCTCGTCGACTTCGAGCTGCGCCATCGTGGCCGAGTGTAAGGAGACCTACGCTGATCGGGAGGCCGCGGCGCCGGGCCGGCCGGGTGGACGTCAGTGCAGCGCGCCGTACCCCGCGAGCCCGCCCTCGAGCCGGCTGAATGCCCGGGTCGCCTGGACCCGGAGATCGCGTGCAAGCCGGGCGAAGTCGTTTTCGCCGGCGAGTGTGCGCAGCCGGACGTAGTCGATCAGCGCCCGGTGAACCCCCATCAGCGCGGTGGCGACCACCCGCGGCTCGATGTCGTCCTGTGGTCGACCCGCCTCCTCTGCAAGCAGCGATGCGAGCGACGCCGTGAAGCGCGCGAAGACGCGCTCCTCGCGCGCGAGAAGCGCGGGGCTCTGCGTGATGACCCTCGTGACCGTGCGCAGCTCGTCAAGGGCTTCTGCGGTGCCGTTCTCCGCGAGCCGACCGAAGACGCCGCGCCGGGCGAGGAGGAATCCGCGGAAGGCGTCGACGATTGTCCGGCCGTGGGCCCGGCCGCGGATCGCGGCGAGGAGATCCTCCTCGAACGACTCGAGCCGGGAGTAGAAGAGATCCTCCTTGGTCGGGAAGTAGTTGAAAACGGTCTTCTCCGAGACCTCCGCCGCCCGCGCGATCTGGGCCACCGTCACGTGCTCGAAGCCCCGAAGCGCGAACAAGCGCCGCGCGGCCGCGGTGATCGCCTCTCTCGTCTGCTCCTTCTTGCGCTCGCGTAGCTCGGTTTGCGTAGCCATCCGACTCGTTGCTACAGAGACAGTAAATGTTCGAGTAGTCAATCCAGAGCGGGGCCCCGGAGGAAGTATGGCACTGACACGGCTCGACACGGGACGTCACTCCGCAGGCGCCCCTGGCGCCTCGCTCGACCGGGCGAGCGAGCGCTACTCGCCGAGCACGCGACGCGCGATCGCGAACGCCGAGTTCGCGGCGGGCACCCCGCAGTAGACCGCGCTGTGCAGGAGCACCTCGCGGATCTCCTCGGCGGTGAGCCCGTTGCGCACCGCCGCGCGCAGGTGCAGCTCGAGCTCCTCCGGGCGGTTCAGCGCGATCAGCGCCGTGAGGGTGATGCAGCTGCGCGTCTTCCGGTCGAGCCCGGGGCGCGACCAGATCTCACCCCAGGCGAAGCGGGTGATGAGCGACTGGAAGTCGGCCGTGAGGTCGGTCGTCGAGCGAATCGCGTCGTCGACGTGCTCGTCGCCGAGCACCTCGCGCCGCACGTGCATGCCCTGCTCGTATGCGTCGTCGCTCACGCAGCCTCCTCCCCGGGTCTCCGTCAGACGGCGAGGAAGACCGTCTGGCCCTCACCCTGGAGCCTGATGTCGAAGCGCAGCACGTCGCCGTCGGGGACCGCGACCAGCGTCGCCCGCTCGTCCGCGGCGAGCGCCGAGAGGAGCGGGTCGGCCGCGTTCGCCTCGTCCTCGTCGGGGAAGTAGATCCGTGTTACGAGGTGCTTGAGCAGGCCGCGGGCGAAGACCGAGACGTCGATGTGCGGGGCCTGGAGCGCGCCGCCCGGGCTGGGCACGCGGGCGGGCTTGACGGTCACGAACGAGAAGCCTCCATCCTCCGTCCCGCACCGCCCGAAGCCGCCGAACCCGGCGCCGTCCGGCTCGCTCCGGTCGGGTCGCGGGTCGCGCGGGCCGCCGTGCCCACCGGCTGCGTCCGCCTGCCAGAGCTCGACCATCGCGTCGGGGACGACCTCGCCGTTCCCGTCGGTGACGACCCCCTCGATCCGGATCGCGCCCGACGTCCCGGGCGCGACGAGCTCGCTGCCGATCGGCCCGAGGAGCGCGTACCCGAAGAACGGGCCGACGGTCTGCGACGGCGTCGCGCCGAGCGGCACGTGTCCTACTCCTCCAGCGGGGTCGCGGCCGGCCCGCCGACGACGATGTCGAACGAGTAGCCGTGTGCCCAGCTCGGCTCTGTGAGGGAGATGTCGAACGCGCTGATCATGCGCGCCCGCGCGTCGGGGTCGCGCACCGACTGGAAGATCGGGTCGAGGTCGAACAGCGGGTCGTCGGGGAAGTACATCTGGGTGACGAGCCGGTCGGTGAACGCCCGCCCGAAGACGGAGAAGTGGATGTGGGCGGGCCGCCAGGCGTTGTCGTGGTTCTGCCACGGGTACGAGCCGGGCTTGATCGTCACGAACCGGTACCGCCCCTCCTCGTCCGTGAGGCACCGCCCGGCGCCGGTGAAGTTCGGATCGAGCGGGGCGGGGTGCTGGTCGACCTTGTGCACGTACCGGCCGGCCGCGTTCGCCTGCCAGATCTCGACGAGCTGGCTCCGGATCGGCCGGCCGTCGCCGTCGAGCAGACGGCCGCTGACGATGATCCGCTGGCCGATCGGCTCGCCCTCGTGCTGGCGCGTGAGGTCGTGGTCGAGTTCGCCGACGGCGTTCTCGCCGAACGCCGGCCCGGTCAGCTCGGTGAGCGTGTGCGGCAGGATGACGAGCGGCTGCTTCGGTGCCCTCAGCCTCGTCGCGACGTAGTCGGGATAGAGGTACGGCGGGTCGTCGGCGCCGCCGTCCGCGTCCGCGACCCGTTCGCCCAGTACCCGCTGGTTCTCGCCGCTCACGTCGCGACGAGAACCTAGCGGAAGTCGCGCGAGACGGCGGCGGCGCCGTGCCGTCCGCTCGGATTCACGCCTCCTCTGCCCGCGGGCTCACCCGGCCCGACCGGTCGCGCGTGAGCAGCTCGAACTGGACGAGAGCCGCGCCCGCGAGGACCGCGATCGTGATCGCCATGGGGAGGGCGTCCTCGGCACCGGCGAGCCCGACGAGCGGTGCGGCCGCCGCCCCGACGACGAACTGCATCAGCCCGAGCAGCGCCGAGGCGCTCCCCGCCGTCTCCGGGTGGTCCGCGAGCGCGAGCGCCGTCGCGTTCGGCATCACCAGGCCGACCGCGGTGACGACCGCGAACAGCGCGATGCAGACCACGACCACGCCGAGGTCGAGGACGACGGCGAGCAGGAGCGTCGCCGCGCCCGCGCACGACTCGACGAGACCGGCCCTGAGCAGCGCCCCCGGGGGGACGCGTCCCACGACCCGGCTGCCCAGGACGCTCGCCGTGACGATCCCCAGCGCGTTCAGCGCGAAGACGAGGCTGAACCCGGCCGGCGAGAGGCCGTAGATCTCCTGCAGGACGAAGGGCGAGCCGGCGATGTACGCGAACATCGCCCCGAAGACCAGCCCGGTGGCCAGCCCGTGGCCGACGAACCACCGGTCGCGCAGCAGCCCCCGGAACACGGACAGCGTCCTCCTCAGCCCGTCGCTGCGGCGTCGGGAAGGCGGCAGCGACTCGGGCAGGCCGATGAGGGACGCGACGCAGATCGCTGCTCCCGCGACGGCGAGCGCGACGAAGATGCCCCTCCAGGAGCCGAAGTGCAGCACTGCCGCGCCGCCGATCGGGGCGAGGATCGGCGCCGCCCCGGTGACCACCATGATCAGGCCGAACACGCGGGCGGCGCCCGTCCCGTCGTGGAGGTCGCGCACGACGGCCCGGGCGATCACGATGCCGGCGGCGCCGCAGAGGCCCTGGAGCAGGCGCAGGACGACGAGCGCCCATACGGAGGGCGCCAGCGCGCACAGGGCGCTCACCACGGCGTACCCGGCGAGACCGACCAGGAGGGGTCTCCGGCGGCCGAGCCGGTCGCTGAACGGGCCGGCGACCAGCTGCCCCATGGCGAGCCCCAGCAGGCACGCGGTCACGGTCAGCTGCACCGCGGCCGCAGACGCGTCGAGGTCCTCGCTGAGAGACGGGAGCGCCGGCAGGTACGCGTCCATCGACAGCGGCCCGAGCGCGGCGAGCGAGCCGAGAATCACCAGCATCTGCCCGCGACGGGCTCCTCCCCAGCCCGCCGATGGTCGCATCATGGCCGGAGCTTGCCAGCGCGCGGCCGGCGAGGCGGCGGCCGGTCGCGTCAGCCGTCCGGCGCGCGGCCGCCGTCGCGCTCGAGCGCGGCGACGTACCGGTCGGCCGAGCGGCGCACCGCGGACTTTCCGTCCTGCACGACGCGGCCGTACCAGGCGCCGTAGATCCGCTCGAAGGGGAACGGCTCGAGCGCCTCGGCCATCCGCGTGACGGTTGGGCCGGGGAGCGGAACGAGGTTCGGGTAGCTGTACATGAAGCTGACCCAGCGCCTGTCGGCGACGACCTGGACGATGTCGCCGGAGAGCAGCACGCCGCGCCCGTCGAGGCCCGCCGCCCAGTGCAGCACGGTGCCGCCTGCGAAGTGGCCTCCCAGCCGGAGGAGCGTCACGCCTGGCTCGAGCTCCCGGGACTCTCCGTCCCAGAACACGATCGACGGGTCGGGGCGCATGACCCACTCGCGATCGGCGGCGTGGAGGTAGACGGGCGCGTCGAACGCCCGGCTCCACTCGACGAGCGACGAGTAGTAGTGCGGGTGCGAGATCGCGATCGCGGCGAGGCCGCCGCGCGCCTCGACCGCCGCGACGAGCTCGTCGTCGAGCAGCGAGATGCAGTCCCAGAGGACGTTGCCGCCGGCCGTCTCGACGAGCAACGCCCGCTGGCCGATCGCGAACGGCGGGTCGCAGCCGATCCCGGTGAGGCCGGGCTCCTCCTCGCGGATGTCGGCGCGGTGCCGCCCGCGCAGCTGCTGGATCGTCGTCCACTGCTGGCCCCCCTCGCCGACGTACTGCCGCTCGTCCTCGCAGATCGCGCAGTGCGCCGGCGGCTCCGCCGACGGGGCGTGCTGCGTCCCACACGTCACGCAGACGAATGCGGGCTCTCCGTCGGGGCGGCGGCCCTCGGCCGCCCCGACGGAGAACTGGTCGCGCTGCCCGCTCAGCGCTCCCCGACCGGGGTCGGGGTCGGCGTCGCCGCCTGGCCGTGCCTGTCCTCGCCCTCGTGCGGCGCCTCGACGGTGAGGTTCGGCAGGATCCGGTCGAGCCAGCCGGGGATGTACCACGTCTTCTCGCGCAGCAGCGTGAAGAAGGACGGGACGAGCGTCATCCGCACGATCAGCGCGTCCGTCAGGATCGCGACGGCGAGCAGGATCCCGAACTCCTTCGAGACGCGGTCGCTGCTCAGGATGAACGCGGAGAAGACCGTGCCCATGATGATCGCCGCCGCGACCACGACCCGGCCGATCGCCGCGATCCCGTGGGAGACCGCCTCCTCGGTCGGAAGCCCGTGGACGTGCTCCTCGCGGATGCGGCTCATCAGGAACACCATGTAGTCCATCGAGAGTCCGAACAGGATCGCGAACGCGATCGGTGGCACGAACGTCTCGATCGGCCCCGTCCGGTCGAGCCCCGTCAGGCCGAGCAGCCACCCCTCCTGCACGATCAGCGTGAGGACGCCGAAGCCGACGAATGCCGACAGGATCGTCGTCACCGCCGCCGTCAGCGACACGACGATCGAGCGGAAGGCCATCGCAAGCACGAGGAACGTGACGCCGATGATGTAGAGCAGGAACAGCGGCGTCCGGTCGGTGATCCGCTGGCCGATGTCCTTGAACGCCGCCGTCTGGCCGGAGACGTACGCGAGCGCGCCGCCGCCCTGCACCGCCTTCGGCACGACGTCGGAGCGCAGCCTGTCGACAAGGGTGTCGGTCGCCTGGTCCTGCGGGGCCGTGGTCGGGGTGACGAACACGATGCCGACGGTCTTCTGGTCGTTGAGCTGTGGCTCCCTGACGGAGGCGACGCCGGGCAGGCCCTGCACGTCGTCGTAGATCCGCTGGGGCGCCTGCTGGTCGCCGTTCATGTCCACCACGATCGGGATCGGGCCGTTGAAGCCGCGTCCGAAGCCCTCGGCGAGCAGGTCGTACGCGCGCCGCGCAGTCTGCTGCTTCGGCTGGGTGCCCTGGTCGGAGGCGCCCAGGCGGACGATCGACGCCGTCGCCGCGAGCGCGAGCACCCCGACGAGCACGACCGGGAACACGATCCGCGCCCGGCTGGTCACGAAGCGGCCCCAACGCGCGACGAGCGTCTTCTCGCGAGCGGACTCCGAGTCGTCGAGCGGCCGGAGGAACGGCACCTTCCACCGGTCGACCTTGTGGCCGAGCAGCCGCAGCACCGAGATCAGCATCGAGTTGGCGAGCAGCACGGTCGTGAGCACGCCGAGCGCGCTCCCGACCCCGAGCTTCGTGACGAAGTCCAGCCCGAAGAAGGCCAGGCCCGAGACGCCGATCGCCACCGTCGCGCCGGCGAAGAGCACCGCACGTCCCGCGGAGGCCCCCGCCTCGGCAGCCGCGTCGACCGGGGAGATGCCTTCGTGCAGCAGCTGCCGGAACCGGGTGACGATGAACAGCGAGTAGTCGATGCCCACCCCGAGGCCGATCATGCTCACGAGGATCGGTGTGATCGTGTTGATCTCGGTGAGCCCCGCGAGGATGAACAGCAGCAGGAAGGCGGTGATCAGGGCGCCGATCGCGAGCATGATCGGGATGAACGCCGCGACGAACGTCCGGAAGACGATCAGCAGCACGATCAGCGCGGCGAGCAGGCCGAGGAGCTCGGAGGTGCCCTGCTGGATCGGCGGGAACTCCGCCTCGCCGTTGAACTCGACGGTGACGCCCACAGGAGCGAGCGCCTCGCGCGCCGCGTCCTCGACGTTGACCACCGCGTCGCGGTCCTTGTCGTAGATCACGCGGTCGAACTGGGCCTCGGCGTAGGCGATGCGCCCGTTGTCGGAGAACGTCGCGTCGCTGAACGGGTTGCCCACGCTCGTCAGGCCCGCGGTGTCCGTCGTCGGCTTGAACTCCGACGAGCGGAGGTCGGCCATCGTCTTCTGGATCGCCGCCTTCCGCTCGGGCGTGTCGAGCCGCTGCCCCTCGGGAGCGGCGAGCACGATGTTGAGCACGCTGCCCTGCTCGGACTGGAACTGCGACTCGATCAGGTCGGTCGCCTTCTGCGTGTCCGAGCCGGGGATCTCGAACTTGTCCCGCAGCCCGCCGCCGACGGTCGCGACGAGGCCGATCAGGACGACGACGATCCCGAGCCACCCGAAGATCACGCGCCACGGGTGGTTCGCGCACATCCGCGCCCAGCGCGCAAGCGCTCCGGTCGCGAGCCGCTCGTGGGCGGCCCGCCGCCCGTTCGCCGGGGGCTCCCCGGCGCCGTTTCCGTGTGTCTCGGTGTGTGTGCTCATGGCGAAACCTCGTTTGCAGTCGGACGTCTCGGGGTGAGACTCCCGGCCGGCCCGGAACTCATCGACCGCGGCTCGGGAGGAGCGCTCGTCACCTTCACGCAGCTAGCTTGACGCTCCCGGGGAAAGGGACGGGTACGGCTAGCCGCACGTCGACGGAGCGGTCGTCCTCACGATAGCGCCCGACGGGTCAGGCCCGAGCCGGTGCGCTCTCGGTCTGTCGGTCGAGCACGTCGTTGAGCTCCGCGAGCAGCGCCACGAGACGGTCACGATCAGCAATCGGCATGGCGACGAGACCCTGCTCGAGCGTATCGACGAGCCGCGCGCGGCGCTCCGCGACCAGCGTCACGGCCTTCGGGGTGGCGACCACGAGCACCCCCCGCCCGTCGGCCGGGTCGGGCTTGCGGCGCACGAGGCCGAGCGCAACGAGCGCGTCGACCGTCCGGCTGGCCGTGGCGTCGGTCGTCCCGATCCGCTCGGCGAGCGCCCCGAGCCTCAGCCGGGACGCGTCGACGACGATCGAGAGGGCGAGCCGCTGCGTCGCCGCGAGGGGCGGGTCGTGGGCGTCTGCCGGGCCGCCGCGCCGACGCACGAGCATGATCAGCCGCTCGAGCTGGACCGCGAGCCGGCCCGGATCCGAGCGCGTGGTCATCGGCCCCTCGCGGGAGCGCCGAGGCCGGGCTCGCCCGGAAAGTCCTCGCCCAGCTCGTCGAAGAGCTCACGCGCCGGCTCCGCGGGCCCCTCGTGCACCGAGCGCCGGAGCTCGCGCCGCTCGACGAGCAGCGTCGCCGCGAGCGCGAGCGCCATCAGCGGGATCCCGAGCGCGAACACCGGGTGGATCGCGGCGCCGAGCGCGTCGCGGAGCGCGGCGGCGACATCCGCCGGCAGGCCGGCCGCGCCGCCGGCCACGAGCGCCCCGGGCGACGCGGTGCCCCCGAGCCGCGCGAGCTCGGCCGGCGAGAGCCGTCCCGCCAGCTCGTCGTGCAGCCGTGTCGTCAGGAGCGCGCCCATCACGGTGACGCCGATCGTGGCTCCGATCGTGCGGAAGAACTGGGTCGAGGCGGTCGCCACCCCCATCATGCTCCGCGGCACGGCGTTCTGGACGATCAGCACGAAGGTCTGCAGCCCGAGCCCGAGCCCCAGGCCGACGACGATCATGTCGCGGGTCGTCTCGTGGAGCGTCGAGCCCGCGTCGAGCCGGGACAGCAACGCGAAGCCGATCAGAAGGACGCTCGGGCTCGTGAGCAGGACGGCCTTGTAGCGGCCGGTGCGCGAGACGATCTGCCCGGCCGCGACGCTGGCGCCGATCAGCGAGAGCATCAGCGGCGTGAGGATCGCGCCGGAGCTCGTGGCGCTCTCGCCGAGGACGCCCTGGACGAAGAGCGGGATGTAGATGATCGTGCCGAACATCGCCGCCCCGATGAAGAAGAGGGCGACCTGGGAGGCGGCAAACGTGCGGTTGCGGAACAGGTCGAGCGGCATGATCGGCTCGGGCACGCGACGCTCCCAGAAGACGAACGAGACGAGCAGGACCGCGCTCGCGACGAAGAGCCCGACGATCTCGGGCGACCCCCATGGATACTGCGCGCCACCCCAGACGGTCGCGAGCAGCCCGGCGCTGAGGCCCGCGCTCAGCAGGGCGGCGCCCGTGTAGTCGATCGTGTGGTCCCGGTGGACCGGCTCCATCGTGAAGCCACGCTGCACCACGACGAGCGCGAGGAGACCGAAGGGGAGGCTGACGAAGAACGCCCAGCGCCAGCTCGCGTTGTCCGAGATCCAGCCGCCGGTCGCCGGGCCGACCACCGAGGCGACGCCGAACACGGCGCCGGTGAGCCCCTGCCACTTCCCTCGTTCCCGCGGAGCGATCAGGTCGCCGATCACGGCCATCGCGAGCGGGATCAGTCCGCCTGCGCCGAGGCCCTGGATGGCACGTCCGACGATGAGGACGGTCATCGACGGGGCCAGGCCGCTGACGACCGCCCCGACCATGAACAGGACGATCGCGAGCAGGAAGAACGGTCGCCGCCCGTAGACGTCCGAGAGCTTCCCGTAGAGCGGCACCGTGACCGTCGACGCGAGCATGTAGGCGGAGAACACCCACGAGTAGTGGTCGAAGCCACCCAGGTCGCCCACGATGTCGGGCAGCGCGGTCGCCACGATCGTCTGGTTGAGCGCAGCGAGCAGCATCCCGAGGAGCAGCCCCGCGAAGACGATCAGCGTCCGGCGTTTGCCGAGCAGGTAGGCGCCGTCGCGCGACTCGTCCACGCGATCATTTTACGTTACGTAACGAAATCAGCGACCCCGGAACTCTCCGGGAGACGCCTGTAAGGTGTGCCTGACAAACGACCGAAGGAGTTCCTGCGTGGGCGCAGGGGTGATCACGCTGAGGGAGGGGTTCGAGGCCGCGCTGGTGATCTCGATGGTGCTCTCGTTCCTCGAGGGGACGGGGCGCCGCGCGTGGTTCCGGGCGGTCTGGCTCGGCGTCGCCGCCGGCCTCGCGGTCAGCGGTCTCGTGACTCTCGTGCTGTTCGTGGTCGGCGCAGAGCTCGAGGGCCGCAGCGAGGCGATCTTCGAGGGAATCGTGATGCTCGCCGCCTCCGGCCTCGTCGTCTGGATGGTCTTCTGGATGCGGAGCCGCTCGCGCACGATCAAGCGGGAGCTCCGGTTGCGGGTCGACGACGCCGTGACCCAGGGCTCGGCCGCGGGCGTGGCGCTGCTCGCGTTCGCGGCGGTCGTCCGCGAGGGCGTCGAGAGCGGCCTCTTCCTCGTCGGCTCGCTCGGCGACTCGAATCCCGCGGTCACCGTGCTCAGCGCGACGCTCGGCGCCGTCGCCGCGCTGGGGCTCGGGTACGTCTTCTACCGCGGTGCGGAGCGGCTCGACCTACGGAAGTTCTTCCACGTCACCTCCGTCCTGCTCGTGCTCGTCGCCGCGTGGCTCTGCTCGGGCGGCGTCCACGAGCTCTCGGAGTCCGGCGTGCTCCCCGACGTGGAGGCGCTCGCCCCGCTCGCGTTCCTCGCCCTGTCGCTCCCCGCCCTCTACGTCCTGCTCCTCCGCGACCGCCCGCGCACGCGCCCCGCCGAGGCGCCCGGCGACGCGAGCCTCTAGGCGCCGCCCCCGGAGAGCGGCGGGCCGGTTAGCCGAACGAGGCGACGAGCACGATCACGACGGCGGCGATGCCCGCAACGGCCACGGCGAGCACGTTCGCGACGAGCAGCCACGTCAGCCTCCGCGTCGCGCCGTCGGTGCCCGTGGTCGGTGCGCCGTCCTCGGGGGAGCGCCCGACCGCCTCGCCGAGGCGCGCGATGATGTACCCATTGAGGCTCGTCCCGTCGCGCTCGGCCGCGCGCGCGAGCTCTCCGTGGAGGCCCGGCGGCATCCGCAGGAGGAGTCGCCCGCTCGGTGTAGCGGGCTTGGGGTGTGTCGTCTCGGCGACGGCTGAGGGGGACGGCTGCGCGCTCACCCTGGGCTCATCGTACCGAGGCGTGACGAAGCGCACAATGACCCGGTCTCAGGGCTCCTCGAGCACGCGACGCAGCTTTGCGAGGGCCGCCGCGAGGATGCGCGAGACCTGGGCTTGCGAGAGACCGAGGTCGTCGGCGATGCGCTGCTGCGTGAAGTCGCGGTAGAACCGGAGCGCGACGACCTCGCGCTCCCGCCGCGTGAGCACTCTGAAGGCGTCGCGGAGGGCGGCGCGCGTCTCGCTGCGGCGCAGCTCGGACTCCCCCGCCGGCGCCTCGACCGTGCCTTCGTCGAGCGTCGTGACGACCGGCGCGCGCCCGCCTGGCGCCGCTTGCCACCCCCTGCGTGACTGGTGGCGGCGCAGCTCACCGACGATTGTCGGCACGGCGTACGCGCCGAGGTCGCCGCCGCGCTCCGCCCTGAACCCGTCCACGGCCTTGATCAACCCGATCGAGCCGGCCTGCACCAGCTCGTCGGTCTGGTCGGGCGAGCGCGAGAAGCGCCGCGCGAGCGCCCGAACGAGCGGAAGGTTCTGCTCGATCGCGCGGCCCCGCGCATCCCGGTCGTCGTTCTCGCGGTACCGGGCAAGAAGCTCGAAAGTGTCCACCACCGTCGTCACGAGAACCAGACCCACCTCCCGAAAGACACCCTACACCGAAATCTCGAGACTGACCAGCGCATTGCTGGAAAATTCATGCATGAAATCGACCGGAACTGCGCATAGATCATTTCGACATGTCTCGACCGCTCGATCGGCGCGTCTGCGTCCCCGCCCTCGCCGTCTCGCTCGCCGCGCTCGTGGCGACGTCCCTGCCCGCCACTGCGCGCGCGGACGAGAGCATCCCGGAGCCCCTCCCCTCCGTCGCCGCTCTCACCGAGAGCGTCGCGCCGGCCGTGACGGAGGCCGTCTCGACGGCGGCGGACTCGCTTCCAGCCACCCCGGCCGCGCCGCCTCCCGCGGTTGATGTCGCCCCGGCCGCCGAGCCCGCCCCCGCGGCCGAGGACGCGGTTCCCGTCGTGACCGCCCCCCCAGTGGACGCCGAGCCTCAGGACCTCCCGCAGGTGGCACCGCAGCCGGAGAACGCCCCTCCAGAGCGGGCGCCGAACGACGGTATCGCGACGAATGCAGGTGATACCGGTGCCGATACTCCTTCCGTCGCCGCGAATCCGGCGACGGTCGCGCCGCCGGCGCCCTCGGCGGCCGTCCAGCCCGCGGCGACGGGTGCGGCAAACATCAACGTCAGCATCCGGATCGACAGTCCGGGCGACAACGGGACGCTCACACAGCTCAACGTGGGCGCCGGCGCGGCGGCGGCTCCGACGCAGACGTCGAGCGCGGCGCGGCCCCAGGCGGCGACCACCACGCCCACGGCTCCCGAGACGCCCGCGAGCAGCGCGCCGAGCACGGACGCGACCGGCTCCTCGGACACGTGGTACTGGAACTGGGACTGCCTTGGCGCAAACCCGATCTCTCCGATATCACTGGGCGCTTCTGCAAACGGTTCAATGCCGATCTCATGGACATGGATCTGGAACTGCGGCGGTAACGGCTCGCAGTATCAGAGCGAAACTCCTTCTGGATATCAACAGATCAATGCAAACGTCGCAATTCGTATCTCGAGCCCGGGGAACGACGGGAACATCACCCAGATCAACCTCGGCGCACGGGCATCGGTGGTCGTTCCGACACCGACCCGCATCGTCCCGCCGATACCGCCGCGCGGAGTTTCCGCGCCCTCGGTGGGCTCGCTGCCCTCGGCTGTCTCCGTGCCGTCGCTCGCGCAGGCGCTGATCGATGCACTCGGCCCGCCGGAGGACGCCTCGACGCAGGCCTCTGATATCGCGCTCGTGCCCATCCCTCAGAGCGCGCCGGTGGCGACGATACCGCCGGCCCCCACGACCGCTCTGGCGCCCGCCGCTCCGAAGCCCGGCCTCCTCGGATCGCTCGGAGCGACCGGTCTTCCCGCCGGGGCGGGCCTCCGCGCGGCGTGGGCGGAGGGGGGCACGGCACGGCCGTACGCCGACGCGGCCGCGCTCGCCCGTGAGACGGCTGCGGCGTGGGCAGCGGACGGATCGCAGCCGGCGAGGCCGACCGCGTCCCACCCGGCCGCCTCCCCCGCCGAGAGCAAGTCCGTCGCCTCAGCTCCTCGGTGGAGGCCGCCGCTGCCCGAGCCGGCCGTCCCGGCTCCTCTCTCCGGCGTGAGCGCCGCCGCCGCCACCGGCGGAGGCGGGTCCTCCGGAACAGGTCTTCTCTTCCTCCTCGCTCTCCCGTTC
>Ga0210120_1000071_pt1 | contig 25738 bp, 23 predicted proteins | sample Goodyear_PhragA__FD_184868 | JGI IMG/M metagenome (GOLD analysis project Ga0210120, IMG submission 184868) | Wetland microbial communities from San Francisco Bay, California, USA, that impact long-term carbon sequestration - Goodyear_PhragA_D2... | ecosystem: Environmental > Aquatic > Marine >... | reverse complement strand
GGCGGCCCCTCTCGGCCGCCCGCCTCGCGCGGGCGTCCGTCCCGTACCTGCTCGTGCTGCCCGTGCTCGTGGCGATCGGCGCGATCCTCGGCTATCCGCTCTACAACCTCGTCACGCTCTCCTTCCAACGGTACGGCCTGCCCGAGCTGATCCAGCGCCACGGCGAGTGGATCGGCCTCGACAACTACCGCTCCGTGCTGTCGGACTCGGTGTTCTGGGACACGCTCGCGCGGACGCTCGTGTTCACTGCGATCAACGTCGGTCTCACGATGGTGCTCGGCACGCTGATCGCGCTGCTGCTCGTGCGGCTCGCGCTGCCGGTGCGCGTCCTGCTCATGACCGGGCTCGTGCTCGTCTGGGCGATGCCCGCCGTCGTCGCCGTGCAGGTCTGGTACTGGATGACGAACTTCCAGAACGGCGTCGTCAACTACCTCCTCACGCAGCTCCGGCTCGGAGAGTTCGAGCAGCACGACTGGTACGCGACGACGTTCTCGAAACTCGCCATGGTCACGCTCCTGATCGTCTGGGGCGCGCTCCCGTTCGTCGCGATCTCGATGTACGCGGGCCTGGCGCAGGTGCCCCACGAGCTGGTTCAGGCCGCCCAGATCGACGGGGCCAGTCCATGGCGCGTGTTCCGCGACATCACCCTGCCGACGCTCAAGCCGATCGTGTTCATCCTGACCAGCCTCTCGATCATCTGGGACTTCGGAGTGTTCACGCAGCCGTACCTCCTGATCGGGGCTTCGCACGTGGACTCCTCGAACTACCTGATGGGCGTCTACGTCTACATCGAGGGGTACGCCCACTCGGACTTCGGGCGCGGCGCCGCGATCTCGATCCTCATGCTCCTGATCGTCGCGGCGTTGAGCGTCGTGTACGTCCGCGGCAGGGTGCGCATCGAGGAGATCTCGTGAGCACCGTGCCGGCGACCCGTCCGCGGCGGCGGCGCACCTGGCGCCGCGTCCGCCGCGGCGGCTGGAACCTCCTCGGCATCGCGCTCTTCGCCGTGATGGTGTTCCCGGTCTTCTGGATGGTCTCGACCGCGCTCAAGCCCGACGACGAGATCAACAGCTCCACGCCGACCTGGTTCTCGCTCGCGCCGACCCTGCAGCACTTCCGTGACGCCATGGCCCGCCCCTACTTCTGGGACACGGTGCAGAACAGCCTGATCGTCGTCTCCGTGACGGTCGCCGCCTCGATCGCGCTCGCGTTCCTCGCGGCGGTCGCCCTCGCGAAGTACCGCTTCACGGGCCGCAAGGCGTTCGTCGTCCTGATGATCGGGATCCTGATGCTGCCGCCGGCGGGGCTCGTGATCCCGCTGTACGTCGTGCTCGCCCGCTACCACCTGACGAACGCCCTCACCGGCGTGATCCTCACCTACCTGACGTTCGTGCTGCCGTTCGCCGTCTGGACGCTCCGCGGCTTCATCCTCGGCATCCCGGCCGAGCTCGAGGAGGCGGCGATGGTCGACGGCTCGAGCCGCCTCGGCGCCTTCGTGCGGATCCTCCTGCCGCTCGTCGCGCCGGGTCTCGTGGCGACGTCGGTCTTCGCGTTCATCACGACCTGGAACGAGTACATCTTCGCGAGCGTCCTGCTCAGCGACCAGTCGAACCACACGGTCACGGTCTGGCTGTCGTACTTCTACGGGACGAGCCGCAACACCGACTGGGGCGGGTTGATGGCCGCGTCGACCCTGACCGCGATCCCCGTGATCGTGTTCTTCCTGCTCGTGCAGCGGAGGATCATGTTCGGCCTCACGGCGGGTGCGGACCGCGCTCCGTCGTTCCCGCCGCTGATCCCGAAGCCCCTCGCCGTCGCCCCCGAGCGAGGTGTCTTCGAGCTCGCCCGCGACGCGCGGATCGTGGTGCTCGACCCGGCGCCGGAGGCAGCGGGGGTCGCGCGTCTCCTCGCAGCCCGCCTCCGGCCGGCCACCGGGTACGCGCTCCCCGTCTCCCGCGTGCCGCGCCGGATCCGGGAGGGGAGCATCGTGCTCGCGCTCGCGCCTGGCGACCGCTCGCTCGGCGACGAGGGCTATCGGCTACGGGTCGACGCCGAGCGCGTGACGATCTCGGCGCGCCGCCCCACGGGCCTCTTCCGGGGCGCCCAGACCCTCCGTCAGCTCCTCCCGCCCGCGATCGAGGCGGACACGGCAGGGTCCGGGCCGTGGCTCGTCGGCCGCGGGACGATCCACGACCGGCCCCGGTTCGGGTGGCGGGGCCTGATGCTCGACGTCGCGCGGCACTTCTTCGACGTCGACGAGGTCCTGCGCCTGATCGACGAGCTGGCCGCGTACAAGCTCAACGTCCTCCACCTCCACCTGACCGACGACCAGGGCTGGCGCATCGCGGTGCGCTCCTGGCCGAACCTGACACGGGTCGGCGGCCGCGGTGCGGTCGGGGGCGCACCGGGCGGGCACTACACGCAGCGGCAGTACGCGCGGATCGTCGCCTACGCACGGCAGCGCTACGTCGAGGTCGTGCCCGAGATCGACATGCCGGGCCACGTGAATGCCGCGCTCGCCTCATACGGCGAGCTGACGTCCGACGGCGTCGCGCCGGCGCCGTACGCGGGCATCGAGGTCGGGTTCAGCTCGCTCGCGATCCGCAACGAGCAGACGTACGCGTTCGTGGACGACGTCGTCCGCGAGGTCGCGGCTCTGACGCCCGGCCCGTACCTCCACATCGGCGGCGACGAGGCGCTCTCGACCGATGCCGCGGACTACCGCTACTTCGTCGAGCGCGTCCAGCGGATCGTGCGCGCGCGGGGGAAGCGGATGGTCGGCTGGGAGGAGACCGCGCGAACGCGGCTCCGTCGGACCGCGGTGGCGCAGCACTGGCACGACCCGGCGCTCGCGCTGCGCGCGGTCGAGCAGGGCGCGAAGCTCGTCCTGTCGCCCGCGACCCGGACGTACCTCGACATGAAGTACGCGCCCTCGTCGCCCCTCGGTCTCGCGTGGGCCGGGACGACGAGCGTGCGGGAGGCATACGACTGGGATCCCGCAACGCTCATCGAGGGGGTCGGGGCGGCCGACGTGCTCGGCCTCGAGGCAGCGCTGTGGTCGGAGACGATCGAGGATCGCCGGGGGCTCGACTACCTGGCCTTCCCCCGGCTGCTCGGCCTCGCGGAGATCGCGTGGTCGCCGGCGGCCGGCCGGACCTGGCGGGAGTACCGCGGGCGCCTCGCCGCCCACGGCGCGCGTCTCGGCGCGCGACGGATCGGCTTCCACGAGGCGCCCGACGTTCCGTGGAACTGAGCCGCGCTCAGGCGTCGCCCGTCAGCGAGCCGAGCCCCGGGTTCAGCCTCGCGTCGGGGCACGCGCCCCAGTAGCCGCGCCCGGCATCGCGGGCCGAGTCGACCGCGTCGAGCAGCTCGTCCGCGTGGCGCCCGCGCTCTCCTCGATAGAAGTAGGGAGACGCCGCCCCGCGGCGGACGAGCTCGACGTTGACGTCCGTGTCGCCGACGACGACGTACCGGAGAAGCCTCCCGTACCTGTCGCGGTCGTCCAGCCGGGGATCGCGCACGAGCCGGACCCTCGTTCCCGCCGGGACGAGGTCGGCGAGCACGTGCAGCGCCTCCCGGCCGAAGCAGTCCGTGGTCAGCTCGGGCGCGTCGACCTGGACGAGGCGCACCTTCGCACCGCCCCTGAGCGTGAGGGTGTCGCCGTCGTTCACCCGCGCGACGGTCGCCTCCGTGACCTCGGGCGCGCCCTCGGTCTCCGTGCGGTCGCCGCAGCCGGCCCCGAGGAGGACGACGAGCGAGGCCGCGAGGGCCGGCGTCAGTCGGTGGGCACCCACACGAGACGGGTCTCGACGACGCGAACGTCGGTCGACTCGAGCCGGATCGCCAGCGTGTCGCTCTCCGCCGCGATCCCGCGCCAGCGCTCGTCGATCTCGGCGAGCTCGTCCGCGATCTCCTGCTCGAGCTCGTCGAGCTCGTGTTCCGTGGAGTCGACCTTCGCCTGCGCGGTCTCCTTCCGCTCGGCGCTGCGGACGGACATGCCGCGACGGGATGCCGCGCTCGAGAGCGCGCCCGCCATCGAGCGCGTGCTGCGCCGCCCGCCGAAGAGCGCCCCGAGCACGGCGCCCGCGCCGGCGAGCACCTCGGTCTCCTGCCGCGAGCGGGTGTCCGTCTGGAGCTCCTCGACACGGCGCCGGGCCTGCGCGAGGGCGCGGTCGAGGCGGTCGCGCTTCGCCTCGAGGCGGTCGCGGATCTTCGCGGTCTCGGCGTCCGCGCGCCCCTGCGCGGCGGCGTCGCAGCGCGCCGCGAACTCCTGCGCGGACTCGCCGGGCCGCGAGACGAGCTTCAGGCCCCTGTTCCGCTGCAGCTCGAGCGGCCGGACGTCGACCAGCCGGCGGCCGATCTCCTTGGCCGTCGAGGCGAAGAACCGCGCGTCCCCGATCGGGGCCTCCGGGAGCACGTAGACGGCGTGCTCCGGTGCGGCGCCGCTGAAGTCGCGGTCGTCGTAGTCCACCTGCGTCTCGCTCGTGAGATCCAGGCCGCCGTCGAGCGGCCCGTAGAGCGCCTCGAACTCCTCCCGCTCGTCGACGTCGGCGGTGCTGTCGTCGTAGCGGAGCGAGACGCGGGCCGCGAGGAACAGGCGCAGCCGGCTCGAGCCGGCCACCGCGCCGATCTGTGCCGCCCACGAGGCGGCCGGGTCGAGGTACGAGACCTGGATGCCCGCGGCGACGGGCGGCGGCACGCTAGTCTCGTCCGCCGCGAGCTCCGGTGACGGCGCAGCCGCCGGCCGGGTGGCGGCACCCGCGGCCTGCGCGTCGGGAGGCGCGAGCCGCGAGACCTGCTCCTTCGTGAGCGGGCCGCAGAGGTACGACATCGCCCAGCGCGTCGCGAGGAGGCGCGGTGTCGACGACTTCGCCGAGACGAGCAGGAACCGGCGCTTCCCCAGCGCGCCGATCGCCCTGTCGAGCGCCGCCACGTCGGTCCCGCCCGCCGCGGAGCGCAGGCCCTCGAGCACCCGGGCCTTGTCGTTTTCCGTCTGGAGGCGCCCGACGAGCCACGTGCCGGCGTTCGACATCGCCTTGTAGTCGAGGTCGACGGGGTTCTGCGTCGCGAGCACGAGCCCGAGCCCGAACGCCCGGCCCTGCTTGAAGATCGTGAGGATCGGCTTCTTGGGCGGTGGCGCCGCGGACGGCGGCACGTAGCCGAACACCTCGTCCATGTACGCGAGCGCGCGGAGGTCGGGCGTCCCCTCCTGGCCACGCATCCAGGTGACGAGCTTCGAGAAGACGAGCGTGACGACGAACTGCCGCTCCTCCTCGGAGAGGTGGGCGAGGTAGACGACGGCACAGCGCGGCTTGCCCTCCGGCGTGAACAGCATCGCCTGCGGGTCGAGCGCGACGCCCTCGCCCCACGCGGCGAAGCTCGGCGAGGCCACGAGGGCATTCAGGGTGAACGCCAGCTTCGTCCGGTCGGCCGGAGAGAAGAACTGGTCGATCTCGAACACCCCGAGCTTGCGGATCGGAGGTGCCTGCATCTCCGCGATCAACGCCCCGAGGTCCAGGTCGCGTCCCGCCCGCCAGGCGTTCTCGATCAGGTTCGAGAGGAGGACGTGCTCTCGGCTCGCCAGCGGGTCCGCCTGGATGCCGACGAGTGCGAGCAGGCTCGTCACCGTGCCTTCGATCTCGTCGCGGAGCGCCTCCTCCTCCGTCTCCCAGGACAGACCGGGAGCGCCGAGCGACCCCACCACGTTGAGAGGGACGCCCGCGGTCGAGCCGGGCGTGTAGATGGTCACGTCGGCCGCGTCCTGCAACGCCCGGAGCCGGTCGGGCCCGATCCCGCTCTCGGCGAGACCGTCGCGCCAGATCGTCGCCTGCCTCTCCGCGTACTCGTCCGGCGTGACGCCCGCAGCCCGTGCGTCCGCCTCGCTGATCCACGGGCGGAAGCTCGCGGGCGCGAGATCGGGGAACACGAGGGCGAGGTTCGTCATGTCGCCCTTCGGATCGAGCACGAGGGCGGGGATCCCGGAGAGCAACGCCTCCTCGAGCAGCACGACCGCCAGGCCGGTCTTGCCGGAGCCGGTCATGCCGACGACGACGCCGTGCGTCGTCAGGTCGCTCGAGCGGAGGACGACCTCGTCGTCGCCCGGCTCGCCGGTCTCGGCGTCGATTGCTCTACCGAGATGGAATGAGCCGCGCTCCGCCATGGCGGCGGAGTCTAGACCCGGGGATCGCCCGGCTCGGCCGGGCGGGTTGCCCCGGCGCCGGGATCGGCCGCCCCGATCCCGGCGCCGGGACGCGTCAGAGCAGGATGCGCGCCGCGAGCTGCGGTGAGCAGCCGCGACGGACGAGCTCGACCGCCTTGTGGAGATCGACCTCGACGTTGGCCGCGAGCATTGCGGCGGCGTCGAGATCGAACCCGGTGCGGCAGAGGGCGTCGAACCGCCAGGCGAGCACCTCGGCCGCCTCGTCGGTACGCAGATCCTCGAACTGTGCCGCCGTCATCAGATTCCCCCTCTCCCGAGGGCCGCCCCCGCGACCTTCCGACCCTCATCCGACATGGCCTGAGCATCGGTCGTCCGCCGCTCGGGCCTCTTCCCCCACCAGACGAGACATGCCTAGCCCTTCGGGTGGGGGCGCCGCCGGTGCGCTCTTGCCGAACTCCCGGCGGGCCCGATCGTCGAGCCGCATCCGTCGCCACGGGTTCTGCCGGAGGGTGACGCCGAGAAGATCGTTCTACGATAGTCTCGCGTGGCTCGGGCAACGTTGGTCGTTCTCACGGGAGGTGTGAGCGGTGGCAGTGGCGATCGTCATGACGGATTTCCCCGGGGGTATCGGCAGGGAGATGTACGACGCCGTCTCTGGCGTGGTGAACGTGCAGGACGACCCGCCGGAGGGTCTCATCTTCCACTGGGCCGGCGAGGTGGAGGGGAAGTGGACGATCTCGGAGGTCTGGGAGTCCCGTGCGGCCTGCGACTCCTTCCGGAGCGAGCGGCTGTTCCCGACAATCAAGCAGGTGGCGGGGCTGGACCCCGCCTCGGGCCCGCAGCCGACCCTCCGTGAGTACCCCGTGCACAGCTACGCGAGGCCGTAGCGGCGTCCCTGCCGGGTCCGATCCGGCTCCAATCCAGGGCGAGTTGCGCGCCGTGCGTCACGGACGTAACGTGAGTTTGCCCCCCGGCACAGCATCACTTCAGCCGCCGGAAGCAACCTCTGCGCAGAGACGAGGTGGAAAGGACAGGCGATGCCCCCCGAGCGCCTTCTACTCCGCTACTCCGACGGTCAGACCGAGTGGCGCCTGCCACCGGTCGCGCCCGACGTGGGAGACACGGTGGAGCGCGGCGGCCAGCAGTGGACAGTCGCGTCCGTCGAGCCGGACGGGGACGATGTGACCGTTGTCGTGCTGCGTCGTGGCTCCGACGGCGAGCGAGCCGAGGTCGGTCGACCAGGCTTCGTGTAGCCGCCGCGCACGTGAGCCACGGGAGGCTGTCGAGGCTGGACGCTCGCGACCTGCCGGAGCGCTCCGTCGGCCCGGAGCACGTACTCTGCACGTACCCCAACTCTTCCTCCGCTCGGCCCGTCACGGCCGTGCGACGGTCGAGCGACAGGAGGAAGACCGTGATCCAGTTGCGCACAGCGGGCGACGTGGCGGGCAGCCGACGCGCGCCGGTCGCCCGGGCCACAAGCGCATGAACGTCTCTGGCATCGACGTGCGTCGCGAGAACGTTCGGTTGCTGGCGAGCTTGCTCGACGTCGAGGGCGCCGAGCTCGCGGCAAAGCTCGAGCGGGGGATGGCGAACGACAACTCGATCGTCGCCCTCAGCCTCGAGGACCGGCACCAGATCGTGGCAGCGCTCACTCCCGACGCGCCGTGGGGGCTGACCGAGTTGCGAAACGTGCTGGCGACGCAGCTGAAACAGCACCGAGACCGAGAAGAGAAACAGCGGCGGGCAAGGCTCCACCAGGACCGCGGCCAACGTCCGCGCGATGCGGCGTAACGCGGCGGCAGTATCCTCGGGCGCGTGCCGACGTTCATCGAGCTCCGGCTCACCACCGGCGAAAGACGTCACGTCGAAACCGGCGCGAGCAACGCCCAGAACGAGATCGACCGCTGGGCGCAGAGGGCGAAGACCTCCTGGATCGAGACGGTGGAGGGGATCTGGGTGAACCCGGATCACATCGTCGAAGCCCGCCTCGTCCATCTTCCGGGCACGCCGGGTATGCAGTCCGACGCCGGCTCGGTGAGCGGCCGCTCCGACCCGGTACCGCCCGCCTGAGCCTCGCTTCCTCACGACTCCTTGGGGAACGCCGCGTTCAGCGAGACTCCCGGCCTCGCCCCCCTGTTACGAGGTTACGGCCCACGTGTCGCGGCCGTCCGGTAGCCATCCAAGCGAGAGTCAGGCCGCTCAGCCGCGGAAGCATCGTCGTGCAAGTCACCGCGGCCGTCACCGTTCTCGCACAGACCGCGTCCGGCGGGTCCGTCGAACGCGGAGACCTGCCGCAGACGCAGGGCCGTCGCGGTGTCGTCTCCAAACACCTGGCGAGCGGGGAGGCTTCGCAACAGTCTCCCGATCAATGCGTCGCGCTCTTTGCCTTGCGTGTCGAACCTGTCTTCCGCGTAGATCGCTGTCGCGTGGAACGCGTGGAGGAACGCGAACCGTTGCCGGCCGACGACTCCTCGACCGTGTCGCGGATCCGCGTTACGAGATCGTCGGGTAGTTCGGCAGCTCGCGACTTGGCTTCGTCGATGACTTCCTTTGCCTGACGCGAGAAGTACTCGCTGCGGACCAGGGCGTACAGCGCTGCTCCCGAGGCGGGGAGGGCGATCCAGCGTGGCATCGCGCGGCGGCGGGGATGCTTGCCTGCGCTACGTCGGCCATGTCCGAGACGCGCTCTGCATAGTCGATCACCTGTGCTGACAGCTTCTGGATGACGGGCATTGCGGGCCTCCTTCCATCGTTCGGCATTGCAGGGTGGACCGGATCGTCCGCCCCTGTGGGAAAGCGGCGAAACGGGCCCTGGCTGACGCCCCAGGCGAAGCTGGCGGCAGCTCTTGGACACGTCCCGAGCGGCCAGTAGCTCGTCAGCCTCCGCGCATCGATGGAACTCCCTCCAGCGGCACCGGCCCGGTCGGCCCCCGACGAACATCCGGCGCACTCTAGAGCTGGTCGCCGCCTCTCGGGAAGTGAGCTTCGCGACGTCGCGCACGTTGCGTTACAGAGCGCCCAACCATCGGAACCCCTCGCGCCGCGGGCCTGTGGCTTCTCCCGTTCGGTGCCCGGGTCGTCGCGTTTCTCCACACGCATCGCGGGGTAGATCGCCGTTTCGATCGAACGTGCCCGCGTCGTTGGCTGAGTTCACTTGCGCTCGTGCGGTCTCGGTCGCGTCTCACGCGTCCCAGATAGGCGGCGACATCGACGCTAGAGCCAGCGCTTCCAGCGGAAGAAGCCCAGCATCCCGAGGAGCGTGACGACGAGCCCGGCGAGGATCACCCAGAAGGCGTTCCGCGTGTTCTCGCCCGGGTAGAGCACGTTCATCCCGAAGATGCCCGTGAGCAGCGTGAGAGGCAGCATCGTGGCGCTGATCACGGTGAGCAGCAGCAGGACGCTGTTCTGGCGGTGCGAGATCACGGACTCGTTCGTCGACTCGAGCGCCTCGACGACCTCCTTGTAGTTGTCGAGCTGGTCCCAGATGCGCTCCACCGCGTCGTTGATGTCGTCGAAGTAGAGCTCGAGCTCCTCGGGCAGGAACCGCGCGACCCGGCGCTCCAGCACGCGCAGCGTCGAGCGCTCCGGCTTGATCACCTTCCGGTAGGAGATGATCTCCTGCTTCACGTTCGAGATGTCGCGCACGACGTCCTCGGCGGCACCCTCGAACATGTCGTCCTCGATCGTGTCGAGCTTGTGCCCGATCTTGTCGAGGATCGGGAAGCAGTAGTCGAAGAGATCGTCGAGCACCTCGTACAGCAGTCGGCCGGAGCCCTTCGCGAACAGCTGCTCGCGGAACGCCGGGTCGGCGTCGCAGCGCGCGAAGAGACGCGTGACGGGCAGAAGCTCCCGCGTGGGGAGCGTGACGAGGTAATCCTGGCCGATGAAGACGTCGAGCTCGGCCGCGTTGAGCCGCTGGATCGTCTTGTCGTACACGGGGAAGTGGAGGACGGCGAAGAAATAGCCGTCTTCCTCGTAATCGTCGACCTTGGGGCGCTGCCGTTTCGAGACGATGTCCTCGACGTCGAGCGGATGCCAGCCGAAGCGCCCGGAGAGCGCTTGGGCAGTGCTCAGGTCGGACCCGACCGCGTTGACCCAGGTGAGACCGGCGGCCTCGAGCTCAGCGACCTGCGAGGTGCGCGCGACGTCGTCCGCGCCTGGACGCGGCCGGGTGCTCCTGCGGATGCGGGGCAGGCTCGGCACGGGGACTGAGCGGGTCGTCGGTCGCTGGCGTCATGTTCGCCATTCTAGTCGCGCTGCCTGCGTCTGCCTGCTCGCGGGTCCGGCGTCGTGTGCTGCGCGCACGTGTGACGGAGGTGCGCAGACTCTGTGCCAATTGGGAGACAAACCCTTTCGCCTGTGCTGACAACACGGTATCAGGAACCGGGTCAGCATTCCCTTCCGATTGGAGCTCACATGCCTCGAGTTCTCGCGCTTCTCGTCCTCGCTGCGCTCGTCGCCGTCGGCGCGCTCGGTGCGAACGGTGCCAGCGGCGCCTCGCCCGACGTCGTGGTCGGCCAGGTCTACGCGGGCGGCGGCAACGCCGGCGCGCCGTTCCAGAACGACTTCGTCGAGCTGTTCAACCGCGGCTCCGCAGCCGTGGACGTCAGCGGATGGACGGTGCAGTACGCGTCCGCGAGCGGCACGTCGTGGCAGGCGACGGCGCTGACGGGATCGATCGCACCCGGGCGCCACTACCTCGTGGGACTCGCGTCGGGCGGCGCGGTCGGCGCCGCGCTGCCGAGCGTCGACGCCACGGGAACCTCCAACCTCGCGGTCTCGGGCGGCAAGGTCGCCGTCGTGCGGGACGCGACGTCGCTCACCTGCGGCGCGGCCGCGGGCAGCTGCTCGGCCGTCGGCTCGGTCGCGGACCTCGTCGGCTACGGCGGCGCGATCGACTACGAGGGCACGGGCCCTGCGCCAGGCGTCGACAACACGACCGCGGTGTCTCGGGCGGGCGAGGGCTGCACCGACACCGACGACAACGCAGCAGACCTCGCGGCGGCGGCGCCCTCGCCGCGCAACTCCTCCGCTGCGGCCACGGTGTGCGGTGCGGAGCCGCCGCCTCCAGGCGCCGGCGTGCAGAGCGCGACCGTGGACATCGACATCGAGTCGGCGCTGTCGATCGCGCTCGAGCGGCCGAGCGTCAGCTTCGGGAACGCCGCGACGGGCACGACGCCGTCGTCCGTCTCCGAGCAGGTGACGGTCGTGAGCAACGACGCGAGCGGGTACTCCGTCACCGTCCATCGCGTCGCCTTCCAGCCCGCCGACCTGCCGCTCGGGATCGCCGGCACCGCGCCGGCCGGCGGCCAGATCGGCGGCCCGCTGACGGGCGGCGCAATCGCGTCGATCCCCGTCGCCCCGGCGCCCGACCTCCTGGTCGGCACGACCTCGGCGCCGAGCGGAGGCGCGGGGGACGTGTGGGACACGAGCCTCGGGTTCACGGGCCCGCTGCCGGTCGTCCCGGCCGGGCGCTACACGACCACGGTCACCTTCACGGTGATCGGTCGATGAGACGCGCGGCGGCGATCGGTCTCGCCGCCGTGGTGCTCGTGCCCGCCTCGGCGGGCACGAGCACGACCCGGCCTCTGCTCGCGCTGACCGCCACCCCGGCCCGGGTCGCGCTGGCAGGCTCGGAGAACGCGACCGTGCGGGTGACGAACCCCGGTCGCGGGCCGGTAACGGTGGACGTCGCGCGCGCCGGCTTCTCCCTGGACCGCCGCGGACGACCGAAGATCGGCCGGCGTGGGGGTCTGCGGGCGGCGACGGCGTGGCTCGCCGTGCGGCCGCGCCGCTTCGTCCTCCGGGCGGGAGCAAGCCGGCTCCTCGCCGTGCGGTCTCGCCTCCCGCGGCGCGCCGAGCCGGGCGACCACGACGCGCTCGTGCTCCTCACCACCCGTCCGCGACGCGGCGGCGCAGTCGCGATGCGGATGCGGCTCGGCATCGTGGTCGTCGTCCGCGCGCCCGGTCGGGTCGTCCGGCGCCTCGTGCTGGGCAGGATGCGCGCGCGTCGCGGACGGCGTGTCCGCGTCCTGGAGCTCGTCGTGGTCAACCGCGGCAACGTGACGGAGACGCTCGAGCGCGGCCGGATCCGGGTCGTGCTGCGCCGCGGACGGCTGCGAACGAGGCTCCGGAGCGAGCCGCGCGAGCTCCGGCCGCGGACGAGCGGCGTGGTGCAGCTCCGCTACGGCGGCCGGCTCAGGGGTCGGGTCACCGCGGTCGTCCGGACGACGTTGCGGCCGGGTCGGCGCGCCGTCACGCGCACGTACAGGCTCAGGCTGTGAGTCGCCTAAGTCAAGCTCTGGGGTGCGAGGTGTCGTTCTTGGCCGCGTCTGCGGGCGGGGTCGTAGGGGGTGTCGGTGTGCCAGCAGGCCCAGATCACGCGCAGCCAGGCGCGGGCGAGGATGCGGACGGCGTGGGGGTGGCGGCAGCCGCGGGCGCGGGCGTCGCGGTAGATGCGTTCGGCCCAGGTGGAGGCGTGGCGGGAGTTGTCGGCCCAGATCGTGAGTGCTTTGCGCGCCTTTGCGTTGGTGGCGTAGCGGAAGCAGATCGCGCGTTGTTGGCCGCTGCGTTTGGTGACAGGGGCGGCGCCGCAGAGCGCGGCGGCCTGGTCGGCGCTTTGGGTGCGGTCGAGCAGCGGTCCGACTTCGGCGACGAGCTGGCCGAGGTTGATCGTGCCGACGCGCGGGAGCGGCCGCAGCAGCTGCGCTTTGGTGTGCTGATCGATGGCGGCGGCGATGGCGCGGTCGAGATCGGCGATCGAGGCGAGCAGCGTGCGTACGAGCCGCGTCTGAGCTTGGACGAGCTCGGCGACGATGTGGGCGTCGAGCGCGTGCACCGGCTGGGGCGCTTGTCGCAGCCGCGTAAGCAGCTCCTCGGCGCTGCGGCGTCCACAGTAGGAGTGGCGGCGCAGGAAGGAAGCGAGGCGCGACTCGCCGAGCCGCTGCGTGCTTTGCGGCGTCGGGTAGCGATCAAGGAACGCCAAGGCGATCTCGCTGTCGAGGCGACCGAAGATCGCCGCGGCGCCAGGCCAGTGCGCTCCGAGCAGCGCCGCGAGCTGGTTGGTCGCGGCGACGCGCGCCTTGACGTGGTCGTCGCGCAGCCGCACGAGTGCTTGCAGCTCCCGGGTCGCCTGGTCGAGCGGCTGAATCGGCCGCAGCCGGTGGTAGTCGGTGCGGAGCAGATCCGAGAGCCGGTACGCATCGCCAGGATCGGACTTGGAGCCGGCGCCCTCCCAGCGTGGCCTCGCTGCATGGAACGCGTTGGCGTGGATCGGCACCACCTCGTGGCCGGCCTCGAGCAGCCGATCGACGAGCAGGCCATCCGGCCGTTCGATCGCGACCGGCACCTCGCGCGGGCTGCAGAGCTTCGCCAGCCGCTCGAGCGTGCCGCCGATGCCGTGCTCGCTGTGCGCAAAGCCGAACCGCTCGACGATCGCGCCTTGCTCGTCGACGACGCAGAGCTCGTGCGCTCTGCTCGCCCAGTCGATCCCGACGAACAACACCCGCTCACCTCCCTGATCGACGACACTTGCCTTGGCGCCGAGGGTCCGAGCCGGGTGCTCATTCGTTGGCCGTCTACGCGGCTTACGCCTAATGCCGGTCGAGGGCCCTCGGCCCGCTCAGGGCGGCGGGACTCACAGTGGCTCTCGGAGAGCAAGCGACGTCGGCCATCCCCGAGCGGGCGCCAAGAGCACCACCGCACCTTGACGAGCGGCTCGGACGGGATGGTGCAGGAATGAGCGGTGTGGACAAAGGCTCTCCGCGGCCGCCGGCGGAGGTCGTGTCGCGATGCGCCCGGAAGGATTCGAACCTTCGGCCTCGCGCTCCGGAGGCGCGCGCTCTATCCCCTGAGCTACGGGCGCGGGGAGGATCAGTGTAGACGAGGGCCTCCCGCACCCTCGCGTGCCGACGTGTCCGCAGTAGGCTCGACCCTCGATGGAGGTCCGCGCGGAGATCGTCCGGCTCGAGCTCGCGCAGACGTTCGTGATCAGCCGCGAGGCACAGGACTTCGCGGACGTCGTCCACGTGACGCTCGTGCACGACGGCGTCGAGGGGCGAGGCGAGGCGGCGCCGATCGACCGCTACGGCGAGACCGCGGCGTCGGCGAAGGCGTTCGTCGAGCGGCACGCGGCACTCGTGGGGGACGACCCGTTCGCGCTCGAGGAGATCGGGTCGCGGCTCGCCGCCGAGCCCGGCGAGCGCGCGGCGAAGGCGGCACTCGACGCCGCGCTCCACGACCTGCAGGGCAAGCTGCTCGGCGTCCCCGTCAACCGGCTGCTCGGCCTTCCGCGGGACGGGCCGCCGACCTCGTGGACCGTCTGGCTCGGCGATCCAGACGACATGGCGCGTCGTGCCGCGCAGGTCTCTGGACGGTTCCGCAGGTTGAAGCTCAAGCTCGGCGGGGGCGACGGGCTCGACGTCGAGCGCGTCCGCGCGGTACGCGGCGTGACCGAGCTCCCGCTCCAGGTCGACGTCAACGAGTGGTGGTCGCTCGACGAGGCTGTCGAGGCGGCCACCGAGCTTGCGTCGCTCGGGGTCGAGTACGTGGAGCAGCCGCTTTCTGCCGCCCACCCGGGCGGCCCCGAGCTGCGTCGTCGCTCGCCGCTGCCGATCTACGTCGACGAGGACTGCCATACGCTCGACGATGTCGCCCGCTGCGCGGAGCTCGCCCACGGCATCACGATCAAGCTCGCGAAGTCGGGCGGCATCCGCGAGGCGATCCGCATGGTGCACGCGGCGCGCGCGCTCGGTCTCGGCGTGATGCTCGGGTGCATGGTCGAGTCCGGGCTCGGGATCGCCGCGGGCTGCGTCGTCGCGCCGCTCTGCGACCACGTCGATCTCGACGGCAACCTGCTCCTGGCGCGCGACCCCGCGCCCGGGCCGGTGTTCAGCGACGGGGTCCAGCGTGCGTCCGAGGGAGTGGGGCTTGGCTGCGGGTGAGCCGACATTGATCCTCGCCGAGGGCTTCTCGGCGGACGAGCACTTCGGGAAGACCATGCGCGGCGTCGTCCGCTACCGGCGGCCGGACGTCGTCGCGATCCTCGACTCGACGCGGGAGGGTGAGGAGCACGACGGGCTGCCCGTCGTCGGGTCCGTGCACGCCGCTCTCCCGCTCGGCCCGCGCGTCGCCCTGGTCGGGGTCGCCACGCAAGGCGGCAGGTTTCCGCCGGCCTGGCGCGCCCTCCTGGCCGACTGCATCCGCCACGGCCTCACGATCGAGAACGGGCTCCACCAGTCGCTCGCCGACGACGCGGAGCTCCGACCGCTCGCCGACCGTCACGGAGTCGAGCTTCGCGACCTGCGGCGTCCGCCCGCCGGGCTCGACTGCCCGACCGGCGAGAACCTCGTCGTCCCCGCACGGATCGTGCTCACGGTCGGCTCCGACTGCGCGATCGGGAAGATGACGGTCGCGCTCGAGCTCGACCGCGCGGCACGCGAGCGGGGGATCGCGTCGGTCTTCGTCCCCACGGGGCAGACCGGGATCGCGATCGCCGGCTGGGGGATCTCGGTCGACGCCGTCGTCGCGGACTTCGTCGCGGGCGCGGCCGAGCGACTCGTGGTCGAGGGGAGCAGGCGCGGCGGCGAGCTGCTTCTGGTCGAGGGGCAGGGCTCGCTGCTCCATCCGGCCTACTCCGGCGTCACGCTCGGGCTCTACCACGGATCGGTCCCGCACGCGCTCGTCCTGTGTCACCGGGCGGGCGCGACCGAGATCGAGGGCTACCCCGGACACCTGCTGCCGCCGCTCGCCGACCTCGTGGAGCTCCACGAGCGGATGTCGCTGCCGGTGCGTCGCGCGCGGGTGTCGGCGGTCGCGCTGAACACCGCGGGGCTCGACGACGACGCAGCGGCCGCGGCGGTCGAGCTGGCCGCCTCCGAGACCGGGCTTCCCGCCGCCGACCCGGTCCGTCACGGTGCGGACGGCCTCCTCGACGCCGTGCTCGCCGCGGCGGGTTGACCGCAGCGGACGATCCGTTAGGATCGGCGCCCGCTCCGGAGAGGGGCGTCTCGGAGACCACGAGGGAGAGGACTGCGGCGAAATGGGGTGGAGGGGGGTTGCGTGCGTCCTCGCGGCGGCGAGCGCGACGGCGCTGGCGTGCGCCGGGGGCGCGGGCGCGACCGAGATCGGGGCGAACGACGACACGGGGAAGTACTCGCCCGACGCCGGTGCCGGCTTCTATCGGGAGATGACGGCACTCGGAATGCACGAGGCGGTGATCACGGTGCGCTGGCTGCCCAGCGACCCGCTCGGGCTCGGCGAGCGGCCACTGCTCGATCTCACGGTCGCGGCCGCCCGGTCGGCCGGGTTGCAGGTGGTATTCGCGACGTACCCCTACCCTCCGCGCGAGATCTCGGACGGAACGGCACAGCCGGGCGCGTTCGGCGGGTGGCTCGCCGAGCTCGCCCGCCAGTACCCGGACGTCCGCGAGTTCGTGGTCGGCAACGAGCCGAACCAGCCGGCGTTCTGGCGGCCGCAGTTCTCGGGCGCGACGCAGCTGTCGGCGAGCGGGTTTGGGCCGTTTCTCGCGGCCGCGTACGACGCGCTCAAGTCGGTCGACCCGGGCCTGACCGTCGTCGGCGTCGGGTTGTCGCCGCGCGGGAACGACCGGCCGTTCGCTCGCACCAATGCGTCGACCTCCCCCGTGAGGTTCCTCCGGGCCCTCGGCGCGTGGTATCGCGCGAGCGGTCGCGACCGGCCGCTGATGGACGGTCTCAGCTTCCACCCGTACCCCAACAGCGCGACCGACCCCCTCAGCCGCGGGTACGTGTGGCCGAACGCCGGCTTCGTGAACCTCGACCGGATCAAGCAGGCGCTCTGGGACGCCTTCTCGGGCACCGCGCAGCCGACGACGCTCGGCGGGCTCCGCCTCTACCTGGACGAGGTCGGCTGGCAGGTCGACACCGCCGGACGCGAGGGGTACACGGGTGACGAGAACGTCGCGGTGACCGACGAGGCGACGCAGGCGCACGTCTACGGAGAGCTGCTGCGCGCTGCCGCGTGCGACCCCGACGTCGCCGCGGTCAACCTCTTCGGGTTCCGCGACGACGCCTCGCGCACGGGGTTCCAGGCGGGGCTCTCCCGTGCCGACGGCACACCGCGTCCGGCGCTCGAGGCGGTCCGCGATTCGATTGCCTCCGGGTGCGCGGCCGGGACGTCGTCCGGGTGGCGACCTGCGCACGCCGTCCTGGGGGCACGGAGCCCCATGGTCACCGTCGCGAGGCGCACCGTCGCGGTGACCCTCACGGCCGCCGAGAGCGCGTCGGCCCACGCGTGCCTGCTGCTGGGGACCTACAGCGTCGAGACAGCCGGCCGAGCACTCTCCGCCCGGCGCCCGGCCGGCAGGATTTGCGCGGTCGGTCTCGTCGCGGCGAACCGGCTGACCACGGTCCGGCTGGCCGCGGGCTACGGGGCGCTCACACTCGCGGTGCGGCTGTCGGCGGAGTCGAACCCGGCGCGGGTGACGACCGTCGTGCGCAGGCTCCGCGCGTGCTTGACACCGAACACGTGTTCTGCCATCATGCGAACAGATGTTCGCTCCGTCGACTCTCGGTCGGGTTCTCGTGCTGGTGCTGGCAGCGCTCTTCCTCTGGGCGCTCTTCGCCGGTGAAGGTGGGGCAGGAGGCCCGGAGCGGCACTATCGCGTGAGGGCGGGGGACACGCTCTGGTCGATCGCCGAGCAGACGTACGGTGGGGATCCCCGCGCAGGCGTCTGGGAGATCCGCGAGCGGAACGCGCTCGCGTCGTCGACGATCGTGCCCGGCCAGGTCCTCGTACTGCCGGCGTAGCCGCCACGCGACCCGCGTAGACTCGCCCCGGAAACCGTCGATCCAGCGACGTCGATCGGAGAGCGCGATGGCGAGCGAACGCATCCTCGAGCTGCTGCACCGGCCCTCGGATCCCGCCGAGCACGAGGAGATCCGCGAGCTGTGGAAGGCCCACTCGATCGCCGAGGACAATCGCGACCTTCCTGGGCTGATCGCGACGCTGACCGAGGACTGCGTGTACACGGTCGCCGGGACGGGCGCGCGGTGGGAGGGGCACGAGGGTGCGGCGCGCTTCTACACCGAGCTGCTCACGGCCTTCCCCGACATCCACTTCGAGCTCGACTACATCGTGATCGGTCCGCAGGGCGTCTGCGAGGAGGCGATCGTCACCGCCACGCACGAGGGGCGCTGGCTGGACCACGAGCCGACGGGCGAGCGCCTCGAGTGGCGGAACGCGATCTTCTTCCCCTGGGACTCCGCTGCCCGGAGGTTCAAGGGGGAGATGGTCTACACCGATCTCGCCTTCCCCGACTGACGGAGCAGGCACGGCGCCGCCGCCGCGGCCGATCCACATGAGCCCGGCCCCACGAGGCTACGATCGGCGCCCGTGGACCTCGACCTGCTCTTCCTCGGGACGGCCGGGTCCGCTCCCACGGCGTCGCGGGGCACGTCGGCGACGCTCTTCCGCCGTGGCGGCGACCGGCTGCTGGTCGACTGCGGCGAGGGGACCCAGCGGCAGCTGCTCCGCTCGGACGCCGGCCTCGTCGACCTGGAGCACGTGTTGCTCACGCACCTGCACGCCGACCACGTGCTCGGACTGCCGGGGATGCTGAAGACCTTTGCGCTCCGCGACCGCGACCTCCCGATCTCGGTCTACGGGCCGCGCGGCACCCGTGCGCTGTTCAGCGCGCTCCGCGTGCTGATCGGGCGGCTGCCCTACGAGCTGCGCGTCGTCGAGCTGGACCCCGGAGACGCGCTCGAGCACGACGGCTACCGCCTCGTGTCCTTCCCGGTCGAGCACGGCGGCACGGCGCTCGGCTACGCGCTCCGCGAGGACGGCAGGCCCGGGCGCTTCGACGTGGACGCGGCGGACGCCCTCGGCGTCCCTGACGGGCCCGCCCGCGGGGCGCTGCAGCGCGGCGAGGAGATCACGCTCGCGGACGGCCGTGTCGTTCGTCCGGACGACGTGCTCGGCCCTGCCCGGCGCGGCCGCCTCGTGGTCGTGACGGGCGACACCGCGCCCGCGGCGAGCGTCGTCGAGGCCGCCGCCGGCGCCGACGTGCTCGTCCACGAGGCGACGTTCCTCGCCGACGAGCGTGCCCGCGCGCGGGAGACCGACCACTCGACCGCCGGCGAGGCGGCGCTCGTCGCCCGCGAGGCGGGTGTCGCGCTCCTCGCGCTCACGCACGTCTCGTCGCGCTACGCGGGCTCGGCGGTGCAGGACGAGGCCCGGCAGCTGTTCCCACGGACGGTCGTCCCGAGGGACTTCGACGTGATCGACGTCCCGCTTCCCGAGCGGGGGCGCCCGGAGCTCGTCGCGCGCGGGGGCCGACGGGCGCATGCGAAGGATGTAGGGTCCGGGGCGTGACAGAGCTCGTGCAGGTCGCGGTCGCAGGAGGCGTCGACGAGGCCGAGGAGCTCCAGTCCCTGCTCACCCGGGCGGGGATCGACTCCACGCTCGAGGGCGCGGTGGAGGAGCATCCGCAGCAGCACGGTGACGTCCCGGTTCGCCTGCTGGTCGCCCCGGCCGACCTCGATGCGGCCCGCGACGCGATCGAGGCGCTCACCGAGCCCGACGACCCGTTCCCCGGCTGACCGCCGACACGGGCTCCCACACGACCGGGGCGGCGGGATCGTCGTTCCAGACGACGACTAGGACGACGGCGTGAAGACGATCGTGGTCGAGCCCGCCAGACCGTCCGTCTGCAGCTCGAACCCGCACGCGTGCGTGCCGTCCGCGTAGGGCGGCGCGGGGATCCGGTGCACGGCGGAGGTACCGGCGGGCGTCTGGAGCGTCGCGACCGGGATCCCGTCCACGAAGGCCCTGACTGGATCGCCGGTCTTGCCGAGGATCGTGACGTCGAGCGTCCCGGGCCGGCAGCCGTACACGGTGAGCTGCGCCCTGCCCGAGAAGTCGCCGTTGGGCATGAAGCCGTCGCGGCGCAGGACGATGCGAACCGGCTCCTCCGCCCGCCAGGCGACGAGCCCGGGAACCTCGCTGACGCCGGCGGGCCGCACTGCGACCGGCTCGCCCGCGAGCGTGACCGTGTCGGGTGCGACGACGAGCCGCCGCTCGACCTCGGCGCCCTCCGAGGTTCGCAGCAGGCCGTCGTCCGAGACGCCGACGGACGCCGACGCGGGCGGGAGCGGAGCGATTGCCGGGGCGACCCGGAGCACCTCGCGGATGCTCCGGTTCCAGAACACGGTGCGCGCGACGGACGTCCAGATGCTGTCGCCCGTGACCAGCATCGTCGCGTCGCCGAGGTGTGCGCTGTCGAGCCAGTCGGGGGGCTCCGAGCCCATCGTGACGAGCCGCTCGTGCTCGGACGCGTCCTTGATCCGCCGGGCGGTGTCCGCGGACACGAGCGCCAGCCCGCTGCCGACGAGGACGGCCGCGATCCAGGCGAGCCGCCGCGGAAGCAGAACGACCAACGCGCCGGCGCCGACCGCTCCGCCGACGAGCGCCGTCCTCGCCCACCCGGAGCCGAGCGCCGCCAGCGGCGCGGGCGTGAGGGTATTGACGATCGAGCCCGGAGAGACGAGCTGGTCGATCGGGACGACTGCGGCGAGCACCACCAGCGTCGCCCACACCGGGACCACGACCGCGCGCTCGCGCGGGGCGCCGCGGCCGATCCACGCGCAGAGCGCGATCGCGAGGAGCGGCAGCAGGGTGAGCAGGTACCGCTCCGCCACACGGCCGACGTACACGGAGGAGAACAGGCCGACCTGGACCACGAGCAGGGGTGCGTAGCCGAGCGCCGTCGCGACGAAGGCACGCAGCCGCGGGTCGTCCTCGCGACGGGCGAACACCCGCGCGGCGAGCGCCGCAAACGCGAGCACGGGGACGCCGAGGCCGAGGACCGCGACGTCGAAGGTGTGCCAGAGCACCTGCGGCAGCACCGACGCGCCGGTCGGAGCGCTTTCGCCCAGCGGGGTGTACGCGCCGAGGATGCTGCGCCGCGAGACCTCGCCTCCCGTCGCGACCACCACCACGATCACGACGACGACGACGGCCGCGAAGATCGCGCCGAGGCCCATGAGCGGGCGCAGCCGCCTCCGGTCTCGGGCAGCCCCCGCGTCGAGCACCGCGGCCAGGAGAAAGGCCGGGAGCAGCACGAGCGCCTGCAGCCTGACCGCGGCCGCTGCGGTCGCCCACGCCACGAACACGCCGTACCGCCACGTCGACGGCTCCTCGAGCGCGCGCGCCAGCATCAGCAGTGCGACGGTGACCACGAGCAGCGTCAGCGGCTCGGTCATCAGGAACCCCGCGTAGTGAAGCGCCGGGGCAAGCAGCGTCAGCCCGGCCGCGGCGAGCGCCCAGCGGGGAGGCGCGAGCCGGCGCGCCCACGCGTAGGTGGGAACGGCGACGAGCGACATCGCGAGCGCCTGCAGCAGGCGCGCCCACTGGATCCCCTCGGCCAGGTCGAAGGCCGCGAGCGGTGCTCCGACGAGCGCAGGCGTCAGCAGGCTGTAGTACGGCGCGTCGAAGCCGCGCATCGTCAGGTTCCCGTCCGACCAGAGCGACTCCCCGATCATCCCGTACACCATCTCGTCGGGAGCGATCCAGGGCGTCGTGAACGCCTGGGCGACACCGAAGCGGACGGCGGTCGAGGCGATCACGAGCCCCGCGACGAGCAGCGCGGCGCGGGAGACGCGACCCGCGCGCGGCTCGGCGGTCGCGGCCGCCTGCGCGCCGGTCATGGCGACGTCCTGCGCAGCGGTGGAGGGAGCGTGTGGTGACCGTCCGTCATGGGCCGACGTCGCACGTCGTGAGGGGAGGGTAGACTCGCGCGCGTCCCTTTAAGCCGGTCCAGCGAGGCCGGAAAGGAGCAGATCGATGGAGAACGGCTCGTCCGCGCCCGTCGCCGGGCGCGAGATCCTCGACGCGGACGCCCTCGCGCGCACGCTGGCGCGGCTGGCGCACGAGCTGATCGAGCGGACCGACGACGTGGAGCGCCTCGCCCTCGTCGGCATCCACACCCGGGGCGTCCCACTGGCTCGGCGCCTGCAGCGGCTCGTCGAGGAGCGCAGCGGCACGGAGCCGCTCCTCGGTGCAGTCGACATCTCGTTCCATCGCGACGACGTGCTCGTCCGGGCCGGAGAGGCCCCGCTCCGCGCGCAGCCGCGGGTCCGGGCCACCGAGCTCGGCTTCCCGCTCGAGGGCCGGACGTGCGTGCTCGTCGACGACGTGCTCTTCACGGGAAGGACGATCCGCGCGGCGATCGAGGCCCTGCTCGACTACGGCCGCCCGGACCGCGTGCAGCTCGCAGTGCTCGTCGACCGGGGCCACCGCGAGCTGCCGATCCGGCCCGACTACGTGGGCAAGAACCTGCCGACCGCGCTCGACGAGCGGGTCCGCGTCGAGCTCGAGGAGGTCGACGGCACCGACCGCGTCGTGCTCGAGCACGCACCGGAGGGACACCGGTGAGCCCGGCGCCACGCCGCGACCTGCTCGCGATCGCCGACCTCTCGCGCTCGGATGCCGAGCGGGTCCTCGACACCGCGCGCGCGCTCGAGCGGAGCCTCGACCGCGAGATGAAGAAGCTGCCGGCGCTCCGCGGGCGACTCGTCGTGAACCTGTTCTACGAGTCGTCGACGCGGACGCTCGCGAGCTTCGAGCTCGCCGCGAAGCGGCTCTCGGCGGACACGATGACCCTGCGCGCCGCCGGCTCGTCCGTGGACAAGGGCGAGTCGCTGCGAGACACCGCGCTGACGCTGGCAGCCTACGACCCGGACGTGATCGTCGTCCGGCACCCGCAGATCGGCGCCGCGAGAGTCGTCGCCTCCGCAGCCGACGCGCACGTCGTCAACGCGGGCGACGGGAAGCACCAGCACCCGACGCAGGCGCTGCTCGACCTGTTCACCATCCGCGAGGCCCTCGGCCGGCTCGAGGGCGTCTCCGTGGCGATCGTCGGGGACGTGCTCCACTCGCGCGTCGCCCGCTCCCTGGTCGAGGCGCTCAGGCTGGTCGGGGCGGCGCCGCTGCTCGTCGGGCCCCCGACGCTCCTCCCCCGCGGGATCGAGCAGACGGGCTGCGAGGCGACCATCGCGATCGACGCGATCGCCGACGTCGACGTCGTCTACGTCCTGCGCATGCAGTCCGAGCGGATGCAGGCCGGCGCTGCCTTCGTGCCGTCACTGCGCGAGTACACGGCGCTCTACGGCGTGACTCCCGCCCGCGTCCGTCCGGGCCAGCTCGTGATGCACCCCGGGCCGATGAACCGGGGCATCGAGATCGACCCCCGCGTCGCGGACTCGGGCGCCTCCCTCGTCACGAGCCAGGTCCGCTCGGGGCTCGTGGTCCGCATGGCAGTGCTCTACGACCTCCTCACCACGAGAGGCGGGCTGCACGTCGCCGCCCCCGCCCTGGAGGTCGCCTAGTGCCTCCGCAGCCGTTGCCATCGGCTACCCCGACGCCGAAGACGGGGAGCGCTCCCCGCACGCACCGGGGGTCGCCCTGATGCTCGTCTGCCGGAACGGACGGCGTGACTCGCTCACGATCCGGGCACGGATCGTCGACCCGGGCGAGGGGCTCGACACGCAGGGCACCGTGACCGTCGAGGACGGGATCGTGGCCGCGATCGAGGCGGGGCCGGCGGCGCCCGCCGGGTTGGTGCTCGCACCGGCGTTCGTCGACCCACACGTCCACCTGCGCACGCCCGGGCGCGAGGACGAGGAAACGATTTCGTCGGGCACCGAGGCGGCCGCGGCCGGGGGGTACTGCGCGATCGTCGCGATGCCCAACACGGACCCCGTCGTCGACACGGCGCCCGTGCTGCAGGCCCTCGTCGAGCGCGCCCGCGAGGAGGCGCTCGTGCCGACCGGGTTCACCGCCGCGATCTCGAAGGGCCAGCGCGGGGAGGAGCTCGCGGAGATGGCCGAGCTCGCCGCGGCCGGCGCGCTCGCCTTCACCGACGACGGGCGGCCCGTCGCCTCGGCGCAGCTGATGCGGCGTGCCCTCGCCTACAGCGCGGTCGCCGACCGCCCGCTCGCCCTCCACTGCGAGGAGCCGACGCTCACCCGGGGCGGGCACATGCACGAGGGAGCGGTCTCCGCGGAGCTCGGCCTCGGTGGCTGGCCGTCGGTGGCCGAGACGTTGATGGTCGAGCGCGACCTCGCGCTCGCGGGGTACGAGGGTCGTCCGGTGCACCTCCAGCACCTCTCGGCGCGAGGCTCCGTCGACGCCGTTCGTCGCGCCCGGCTCGCGGGGGTCGAGGTGAGCGCCGAGGCGAGCCCCCACCACCTCTGCGCGACGGACGAGGCGGTCCGCTCGCTCGACCCGAACGTCAAGATGAACCCCCCGCTGGGCACCGAGGACGACCGCCGGGCGCTCGTCGAGGGTCTGCTCGACGCCACGATCGACTGCATCGCGACCGACCACGCGCCGCACGCGCGCCAGGAGAAGGACGTGCCGTTCGAGGAGGCGCCGTTCGGCGTCACGGGGCTCGAGACTGCGTTCGCCGCACTCCACACGTTCCTCGTGCACGACGGCGAGGTGCCGTTGATGACGCTGCTCGAGCGGATGTCGGCGGGCCCGGCGCGCGCGCTGCGGCTGCCCGTGCCGCGGATCGCCGTCGGCGAGCCGGCGAACCTCGTGCTGCTCGACCTCGAGGCGGAATGGGTCGTGCGCGAGGCCGGGTTCCGCTCCCGCTCCGCGAACTCGTGGCTGCTGGGACGCACGCTCACGGGCGCGGTCGTCAAGACCGTCGCCGACGGCCGGGTGGTATTCGGGGCATGAGCGGCGTGCACGGCTACCTGCTGCTCGAGGACGGGACCGTCTTCGGAGGCCGCTCGGTGGCGGCCTCGGGGACGGCGTTCGGCGAGGCGGTCTTCACGACGGGGATGACCGGCTACCAGGAGACGGTCACCGACCCGAGCTTCGCGGAGCAGCTCGTCTGCTTCACGGCGCCGATGATCGGCAACTACGGCGTGGACGACCGGCGGCTCGAGGCGGAGGCGCCGCACGCACGCGCAGTCGTGATGCGCCGACTCGGCGGCGAGGACTGGGCGCTGTGGCTGGCCGAGCGGGGTGTCGTGGCGCTCGACGACGTCGACACCCGCGCGCTCACCCTGCGGTTGCGGGAGGAGGGTGCCATGCGGGCCGTCGCGGTGGCCGACGAGCGCGCGCTCGCCGTGCCGGAGGCGCTCGCCGCTGTGCAGGCGCGCCCGACGATGGAGGGCTCGGCGCTCGTGGCACAGGTCTCGACACCGGCTCCGTACGTCGCAGCGGCCGACGGCGACGTGCGGGTCGCGCTCGTCGACTACGGCGCGAAGCGCTCGATCGTCCGCCGGCTGTCGCGCTCAGGCGCCGCGGTGACCGTGTTCCCGCACGTCAGCGACGCCGACGAGCTGGCGACGTACGACGGCGTGCTCCTCTCGAACGGCCCGGGCGACCCGGCACCGCTCGTGGAGGAGACCGACGTCGTACGGGAGTTGCTCGGCCGCGTGCCGCTGCTCGGCATCTGCCTCGGCCATCAGCTGCTGGGGCTCGCGACGGGGCACGCCACCGTGAAGCTGCCGTTCGGGCACCGCGGCGCGAACCACCCGGTCCTCGACCGGCGCGCGGGCCGGGTGCTCGTCACGAGCCAGAACC